>RCUH01000280.1_pt1 | contig 60071 bp, 51 predicted proteins | sample 2166191 | NCBI WGS metagenome assembly RCUH01 (sample SAMN09932848, study PRJNA488358) | compost metagenome | feature: garden; material: soil; isolation source: compost soil in an enriched community after 214 h of incubation | place: Germany: Experimental Botanical Garden Goettingen | collected... | reverse complement strand
GTGTGGATAGTGTGGCGGCTAGGAGCAACATCTGTGACAGGCTAGAAAACTTTTGTGCGGATATACACCATCGGGATAGACCGATCTATCTGCTAGATTTCGGGAACGGTAGGTTCTCGGGGCAGGTGCTGCTGTCCACCATTGGGGAGATCGCACAGCCCGAATCGGAGAAGTTTGAAACGGTGTCAAAGATGGGCAATGTGTTTGATACCTTTCCCGATATAGAGCGGCAGGCGGATAACGGTCTGCCGAGCTGCTCGCTCGCACAGGCATTGCAGCAACAGGACTTGTTTATCAATTCGACATTGAGCAATATGGGCGCATCAATGCTATGGTCGATGTTGCGCAATGGTTATGTAAGGCAAAGGGGAATGTTTGTGAACTTGGAGGATTATCGGACGATGCCGATTGGACTTTAGCTGATGGAAATCGATCGGTGGCGACAGCGGAGCTGTCGCCTGAGCCTCGCGTACTAACGTCCGCTCGGCTGGCAGATTTTTAAGTAATATTAAAGTTATGTCAATGGAAATTATCTATATTTAGGGTAATAAAATGTTCTCAAGTTGAAAAAAATTGACCTCCATATTCACACTGTACCCAGTACTATCAGTGATAGTCATTTTGATTTTTGTTTTGATACCTTAAAGGAATATGTTACGAAACTAAAGTTGGATTGTATCGCGATCACTAATCATAACTTATTTAATGATGGGCAATTCTCTCAAATATGTGATTGTCTGCAGATTAAGGTGTTGCCTGGGATTGAAATTGATTTAGAGCTTGGCCATTTGCTGCTTATTTCTGAGAATACAGAGATTGGTGATTTTAAATCAAAATGTGATCAAGTTCACGCTCTGATAAAAACGAAGGAAGATTATATCACCGTTGAAAATTTGCAGGTGATTTTCGGTGATCTGAGCAGGTATTTGTTAATACCACATTATGAGAAAAAACCTAATATTTCCGCGGAGACTATCGCAAAATTACATCCGCACATTTATGCGGGGGAAGTAACGAGCGCAAGGAAATTCAAAGCTTGCTCTAAGGACAATGCCAAATTGGTTCCGGTTATCTTTAGTGACATTAGAATTGCTAAAGGGACTAAATCTTTTCCTACACGACAAACTTTTATAGACGTGGGGGAGATAACGCTTAAAAGTATTAAAGCATGTTTGACCGATAGAACAAAGGTTTGCCTCTCTGAGACTGATGGTAACGAGTATTTTCAGGTTACGGATGACGGACTATTTATTTCGACAGGACTGAATGTTATGCTTGGAGAACGTTCTACGGGAAAAACACACACGCTTGAGAGGATCATGGCTTCTTTTGAGAACGTGAAGTACCTAAAACAGTTTGCTCTGTTACAAGACAGTGAAGAAAAATTTGAAGCCCTTTTGTCTACTAGGCACAGTTCGGTAAACGAACAGTTTCTAAAAGAATTGAAAGACATGGTTGCTGACATTGCGAAAGTAGATTTACTTGCAAACAAAAAAGAAGCGGAGAAATATCTAGATAGTCTCGTAAAGTTCGCATCGGAAAGTGATAAGTTAGATAGCTTTTCTAAGGCAGCATTGTTCAGTGAAACGCTTTTCGTGGAAACTGATTTAAAAGGATTGGCTGGTTTGATTGATGCTACTTCTCTTCTGATCGAAAGTGCTGAATACAGAGATCTTATCAATCAGCATGTAGCTATTGATTCTTTAAAAAGATTGGCTATTGCATTGATTAATGAACATTTAGAATCATTTCAACAGAATTTGGAAAAGCGTTGGCTAAATGATCTAATCGGCAAGATTAAAGATGAACTCAAACTAAAGACCGCTTATACTCCCCCATTAGATGTCGATTTTTATCGAATCCTTTTGGAGAATGAAAAAGTGAAAAAATTCAATGAAATAATTAAGGAGCTGCAAAAGGAGAGAGAAATCGACAGTAAGAATATTCGTGGTTTCAGGGTGGTTGCGCGAACCAAAAATTTTACGGGTGCAAACCAAATGAAATTAAAATCCCGAAGACAGATATCGTTTATGGAGGCGTTCAAAAAGTATGATCATCCTTACTCATTTCTAAATGCAATAAAGGAAATTGGTTTGGAGGATACAGATTTTCATAAGTATTTTGTCGATATTGAATATAAAACACTCAACAAACACGGCTTCCCTGTTTCTGGTGGTGAGCGATCTGAGTTCAATCTTTTGCATGAGATCGGAGATGCACTTCAGTATGATCTACTATTGATAGACGAACCAGAATCTTCATTTGATAATTTGTTTCTCAAGAATGAGGTTAATGAACTGCTAAAGCAGATTTCTACAGAGATACCGGTCGTTATAGTTACACATAATAGTACAGTAGGGGCGTCTATTAAGCCAGATTATATTGTATATACTAAAAAATCTATAGTAGGTAACGATGTTAAATACCAGGTTTTTTATGGTTTTCCTGGTGATAAAAAGCTGAAAAGTCTTGAGGGTGAGTTGAATGATAATTATGATATCATGCTTAGTTGCTTGGAGGCAGGTCAACAAGCATATGATGATCGAAAAAATACAATCTATGATATACTTAAAAATTGATGATAATAAGGGTTTTTTCCTTAGAGAAGATGAAAATCGAGAAACCACCTGGCATGAAATAGACTTGATAACCAAAGAAGATTTATATTTTTTACTTAAAAGGGCTGTTGCCGAAGATTTTGAAATGGTGGAATATAATGAGCAGATACTTGCCAATAAGGCTCATCAGATAATTTACAAGAATTTGTTTGAAAAGTTCGTAGATCTAGTTGCAAATAGAACCAGGTTTAGGGATGAAAGCGAGAATCTTTACAAGGCGGCTCTAGATAAGTACAAGCAAGTAGATAATCAAGCCTAACGGCTTGGTTTAATATTTTTCTGATAGCGCAAATAGTGCACTTTGTTGTATTTGAATGTGGCCAAATTTAGGCAACTAGCATTTATCTTTTGAAAGCAGAGTTGATGCGGGCAACCATTTCATCTTTTTGAAACGGGTTTTTAAACCTTTCATCCGTAAATTTCAGGAGCAGTAGGTGAACCTGATGTAACGGTTGGAAATGGGTACAGATGAAGGCCAATACTTTTTGGCAAAGCTTATTGAATTCCTCTTGGGGCATATCTGTAATCGAGATGTATCTGATACGGTAAAGAAAAAAGATGGCCGAACGCATAGCCCTTTCGCCTGTCGTCATGGGTGAGGTCAGACCTTCCAGAGCCCGATGGAACATGGGGTGCTCGGTATCCCTGAATTCAGAGTAAAGCCCATCCATGATGATGCTGTCGCTCGGAATAGTCCTATAGTTGAGTTGTATGAGTGAGTTCATAGTCTTGTAATAGTCTGCCCCACTGATTATTTTCTTTTGGTAGAGATAGATGCAAAGCAGATGGGAGTTAAGTCCCGTAAGGCTATATTCGTTCCAAGCCAGTCCCCTGATAGCTCCCTCTTCGCAAAATAGGGTACATTTCCGCTCCTGTGCGGTCAATAGGGTCTCGAAGAGTCCGCGTCCCATTAGCTCGTCCATTTCCGATTTTTTCTGCGCAGAGATATCAGTGGCGGCATCACACGGTAGGACGCTACAATTTTTCAGTATCCAATCCCTTAAATTTTGCATTTGAGTGAGGTAGTCCAATAGTCCCTCCTCCGTTGCATCGTGCCTGACATATCGTTGCCCCACCTTTGTAATCGAGAAAGTCCCTGCCTTTCTGTTTTCCGCACTGAGCAGATCTCGGTTCAGGTTTAATAGGGTCTGTTGTCCTATACTCAGCTTATTGGGTAAATTTTCAATTGTTTCAAGTAAGCCAAGAGCCTTCAGGGAATAGAGCCCTATTTCTTCTATAAAGATAGGCTCTCCGGCTTCCAAGGCCTGCATTGCTGGTGCAATTTCACTATTGTCATTGGTCGTAAATATGCCTGGTGTATTCCAATGCATGTAATTATGCCATACACTGAAGTTGCTTCGGTCAAGCGATTGTGCCACAACTGCTGTGGGGATACTACCTTCGGCATAAATCTGATCAATTGATTGCTGATGTGCTGCTTGTTGGTCAAGTGCATCAAAAATTTCCCTGAAGTCCTTCCTTTGGTCCCCTGAATTCCCAATCTTGATCTTCTTAAGGGCTGCCTTCACAATAAACTTTTCCTGCATCAGCCTCACTGCCTCTTCCATCGCATAATTATATTTATGATGGATGTTTACCACATTGAATTTGGAACCTGTTCTGCCGATCAGGCACGTTTCTCCGACTTTTCTGCCCAACAGTGCCTGGGCGATTTCTTCCCCATAAAAGATTTCGTCTATCAATGGGTTAATATTTATCTGGTTACATATGATGTACCTGATGAGGGGGCCATCTTCGGCCCTGATGTAGACTACGCAGTCTTCAGTGACTTTCTCCGGATCTGCTGGATGAGGCATGGTCTGTTCAACATCCAAGAGAAGCCCATAAAAATGGTTGTTTGAGTTGCTTTCGTTGATGTGCGCTCTCCAGGTTGTATATGAAAACTTAAAAAACTTGTCCTTCTTACCAATTGCATAGAACATTTTAGCCATTTCATACTGTATATCGTAGTGCAGGGAAGTGTCAATTCGATCAATACCCGATAACAACTTCTTGAGTAAAGCTATTTCATTGGAACGAAAGTAAAGGGCTGCAAGTTTCGAAAGGATATGTTGATCTTCAGGGTAAGTCTCGAGATATTCTCTGCAGTATTTGATGGCGTTAGGGTAATCGTTGACATGAGAATATACGAAGCATAGATAGGCGGCTAGGCTTCCTTTCGGACCATACCTATCTATCAGTTTAAGACATAGGTCCTTGAGTTTACGGACTTCACCCGATAGATAATATAGATATAGTAGTTCGTTTGTAAACGGACTCAGGAGGTTGACATCGGAAAACATCTCATAGACGCGTATAGCTTGGTTCCATTCACCGTTCTCTTGATATTGCCCCCCGATTTCCCTCAGTTCGATCTTGGGCGTTTCAGAGGTAATACGCTCTTCGGCCAACTTGAGGTGGGCAACCGCACTTTCACTATTTCCCATTAATGTGAGTACTCTTGCTTTTTCAAGGTAGGGGGTAGTATGTTTTGGATGGTCCGAGATCATCTGGTCGGCAAGTTTGTCCAACTCTCCTGTGTCATTTTGGGAGGCATAGATGTTCAATAGCAATACCTGGGCAGTCATCCTTGTGCTGTCTATTGTGCTTTCTGCTAAGAGTTCCTTCAGCAAGGCTATTGCTTCTGCGTTCTTGGCATTCAACTTATAGGCTTTTGCCAGATAGACCTTAGCTTCTCGTTGTTCATCACTGTTGGAAAGATCTGCCATTTCCTTTGCGACCGGTATTGCCCTTTCGTAATATTGGAGATCGACCAGTGAAACAAATAGGCTTTTCAGGTTCTCATAGGACCTGTTGTATGTACAGGCTTCTAGCATATCTTCATAGCTGCCAGTAAGATCTTGTTTGATCCGTTTGGCTAAGCCTCTATTGATAAGCCACCAAGATCTAGAACTTGCCAGGTCGCCATCCTTGACCGCTTTCCAACTTTCAGTGTAAAGCTCTATAATATAGTTAGCTTTCTTTAAGGTCTCGTTACCTGGCTGGCCTGGAATTAGAAGCTGCTCCTCTATAGACTCCATCAATATGGTCGCCATGTTCGATTTGAGATCTGTATGTGACGACCTGGGGTCCTCCATTGCGATCTGGATTTGGGACAATGCCTGATCCGTCTTTCCTTCACTTCTGGCAGTGTAGGCCAATGCGTAGGCTATCTCGTGGGAAGTCCGAACTGGTATTGGTATTTTTTCGAGCAGTTCCTCGTAGGTTAACTTTGGTCTTTCTATGGCAATCAGTGCAGAATAGGCATTGATATTATTTTTGTCCAGTCCGATGGCAACTTCGAAAAGTTCTAGCGCCTTGGCCCTATCTTCCAGCATCGCATATCCCAATGAAGCAAGTCCTACTGCCTTAGCGTTTTCTGGCTGATAATCGTAACCTTCAATAAAATGGCTCGCCGCCTTATTTTCTTGGCGTAGTTCCATGTGGACAATTCCGAGCTGAGCGACTAGTTTATACTTCTCCGCATCCTGAAAATGTTGCCAATTCTCTTCTCTTAATGAGTTTAAAAGGGTAATTACGTGTTTTTGTCCATGTTTATCCCTTAGCTTGACAATTTTGTCAATCTGTTTTCCAAACTCGGTATTACTTCCCGGAATCTGAAGGTTAGCCGCAAATTGTAGGATTTTTTCAACATCCGAACTTAGCTTGTTGGTGTCCTGACGGATTGCCTTCGTATCATCCTTGATCTGGACGAGTAGATCTTGGAAAATGCTGTCTAAGACTTGATCGGGGATCTGATATGAGCCAGATGAATTTTGATAGCGGGCTTCGTGTTCGAGTTTAAGTTTTTTGAGCTCTGAAACAGGAAACTTGTTGACGTTATTCGTTTTAATGTGGTGCTTGTAGCACAGTAATAGAAGATTCTCAGGTTTTCTACGTTCTTCATTATTAGATGATGAATTGAAGCGCTCTCCTCCAGGCATAGCTGCCTCGATGTGACAGATCTGTCCCACAAATTCATTTTCTTCGTCGATCATCGCCTCCTTGCATCCGTCAAAGGCACACTCGTTCCCGGATCTTGCGAAAAGTATCGTCAATGTTTGTTTTGATGGGGTCAGTCTCCTAGTAACTTCTGTCATAGCGTTTATTTTTCTTGAATTACGAAAGAACTAAAAATCAATGAGAGGAAAAAGTCAATTCGCTCGCATTTTTTTTCCGCTCTCCTTTAGCACTATGATATCATGTGAAGAATCCATCTGAGAATAGTCAAGCATAGGAGAAATTTGTTGTGCGTTGATCTTTTAGCTTGATCATTTGCTGTCTCTTCTTTATTTTTTCTCCGGTATTCATTGCTTCTTGCAACGAATGTGATTACGTTAGCTACCAAGATTAGAATTTGTAAATTGACTTTGTCTGAAATTATAATTTGTATTTCCATATCCTCGATTTTGTTTCAAAGCTGGAAATAATTCTGAGTAGGGGTACCTAAATAGCTTACCCCTACTTTTTTTGCCGTTCTTCCATGTCTTTATTTAGAAGGTCGTTTATTTCGGAGAATTCGGTACCTAACCCACGAAATAGATCAGAGACAACATCAAGGTTATTTGATACTTTCAATCTACTGCTAGAAGATTCATTAATGCCAGTAAGTGCTTTACGAAGATTTTCATAACTTGAATCAAATAGGAAGCTGAGTATTTTAGCTTGTTTGGTGGCATCTTGACTAAGCTTGTTTAAACTTAATTTTTTAGTTTTAACAAGATAGTATAGTACTAGTGTTTTTTGACTTACCGTATTCTTCTTTAGATCCATTGATGTAAGGTCATTACTATTGATATCTGCAGTAGGAATACTATGGATTATTCGCCAGATCAGCGCATGATAGTACGTCATTAATAAAGAAAAGCAGAATATGTAATTACAGGATTCATACAGTCCAATATCGTCACTAACAGCTATGTCCGCGTTAAAATAGGACTCTTCATATGTTAACGCACTCTCTCCAAATTCTTTGAAAAGGGTTACTTCGACCTCCTGTGGACTTAGCGGTTCATTGAATAGCTTGTAAGATATCAGACAGTAGTCTCTATAGGTAGCTTTTTTAGCCTTATCTAGTAATAGGATATTTAGACGTATTTCGACGAGGAAAGATTTAATACAAGCTTGCATTTCATCAAATGTCATCTTTAGCTTACGCACTTGTTTGGAACGTTCGTCTTCCCAAGAATTTATTACTTCTTTAATGGCGTCGTTTAGAGCATCGTTCACTAAGTTAAATTTGATTGGTAGTAAATCTAATTGCTCGGTCTTGAAATCTTTCATTTTACCTTTGCCATATAGGCACTATTCTAATTGTATATGTTTGACTAAAATAGAACACCAAATCGTTCTAATTGTCTGCGTATGATCGTAAGGTTTAAGAGCTTAAAAAAGCAAAATAAACACTTTAGTTAATTATTGCAAAATGATTTGAAAATTGCGAACTTCTGAGAAGAAATATTTTAATTTTCTCCTTACTAAACAAAAAAAAATGAATGCAATTTGATATGTAATCCTATTCATTTTTTTAATAACCTTTTTATGTTGTTTATTTGTTGCTTTATGGTTTTAAGTATTTGGTAATCAGTTGTTAATTCAATACCGGCCATGGATCGAAACAATTTCCAAAAGGTCACTTGATCTCAGATAAACTTTAACCCAAGAGATTTGATCATTTGATCTCACTTCCGTTTCGAATTTCTTTCCTGAAGTCGGTTGAGTACTTGGAATAAAATTCATAGTAGAAGTCTGCGACAGTTTCTTTTCGTGTAGAGCTTTTGCTCTATCTATTTTTTCAACAAACTCTATACACTTCTGATCATTTGGAAATTTTCTGGCTACTTCTTCAATATACTGTGGCGAAATGCGTTCGGAAACTAAATGGAATAGGGTAAGCAGATGGTCATCTCTTAAAGTATACTTTTTTTTAATGTGGGTAATAAATAATATATCCAGATCATGGTTTAGCTCTAGTAGGGTAATCTTTGTGCTTTCTTTGACATAGTTAAAAAACTGTTCCATGAATATATGGATTGCTCTTTCAACATTTGGATCATTGTCAAGGGAGTTCCCATTTTCGTATAATAATGTGATAATTGGACTATAATTTTTGGCATGTAGATATTGATAGATAATTTCTTGATTTAGCATTAATTAATGTGTTGAGATGTTTAGGTTAAGGGAAACATTTAGTTCGGTATGATTGGTAGCGAAATGTAGAATATAAAAGTAGATTAGTAAGTTGAAAGTTATTTTTTATTTGTTTTTTATTAATAAATAATTACCAACACTTCTGTCTTGCTGCAATTCTAAGTCTCAATCGGTAAAATGCGAAAATGGCTTATGAGAGATATGTACTATCAGTTGTGTACAGTTTGGAACGAAATGGAGTGGCTACTTTTGCCAGAATGCATAATGTTTGCACAAATTGTGGTAAATTTTGCGGAATTTCTGTAAGAATCATGAGGTCCATCAATGTCATTTGGGATGAAGTAGATAAGAAAGCTTTTAAAGCTTCGCGAAAAATAAGAAGTCAACGGATGGGATTTGAGCTGCGTAGCTATTATCAGGAAAATCCGGCAAGGTTTGAATGCCTCGAGTGTGGGCAGAAACTAGTCGTTGCAAATAGCAGCCATGGTAATATCTATTTTCGACATTTTGCAAATACAAGTTACTGTTTTCTGAAGGATGAAAGTGTAGATGCCCAGCTGATTGAGGACCATTCCCAATATCTTTACGATAGAGAGAGCGATCGTCATCGGGAGCTTAAGAATCGAATTGGCAATTCCTTGGGGAAAGTAAACGGAGTAGCTTTTGATTCAATCATTATCGATTCAAAATACCTCGTTAGGGAAGGAGAAAAGAGAAAGCCTGACGTATATTGTACTTTTTGGGAAGAGAATTGGTTTTTGAGATCCAGCTTTCTCCTATGTCCCCTAGATTTATTGCGCATCGTCTACAATTTTATAGGAAGCACAATGTCCATGTGGTCTGGATTCTGGATATTAAGGGAAATCCTTATCTTCTCAACAACATGCAACGTGATCTGAAGTACCTTTCAGAGACTCAGAACTTATTCAGTTTGGACGAGGCTACTGATGATCTACGGCTGTTGTGTAACTATAAGGTGCCATTTATATTTAATAATAGTGAAATTAGGGAGAAATGGATGGTCAAACAGATTTCACTGGATCAGCTAAAGTTCGATATGGCCACGACCGAGGTATTTTATTACAACTTCGCCGACGAGAAAAAAATGGTCCAATCAAGTTTGGACCATATGAATTTAGAGGTGGTCAGGACCTGTTTGGACAGGGAAAGGAGTAAGCAGCTCTCGGCAATCCAAACGCTTAAAGAAAAGCTGGGGACGTACTGGAGAAATGATTACAATTGTTATGGTCTTTCGAAAGAGGTGTCGGAATTGTCCGAAAGTGAAGTTAAAATGCTCAACGAAATGGTTAGGTTGGACGGCTTTCATAACAATAGGCCTAAACTCGAATATTACATTAGACAATACAAGGAGAAAAGACCAGGCTATAAAATGAATTTTATAGAATTTATCCTTGGCCAAACGGTCATTGACCTGGGTGTGAACAATAAAGATGCCGCTGGTCATGGTGCATTGCAGGCACTTTATCTTAATGAAGATTTGAAAGATAAAAACTATAGGAATATACCTTTACTTTTTAAACATGGCTATATCCTGACCGAACAGGATAAAAGGTTCGTAATGCAGAATCCTTTGCTATATGAGCCACAGACGGAGGTTGAACTATTGAAACTACAGTATTTCGGGGCATTGAGATTTGGATTTCCTGAAGAATTGGTGGTAGGGAGTCTTAAATATTTGATATTTATAGAATCTGCTATTCAGGATCGGATTATTGGCTCAAAAGTTAAAAATTGGGTCAATTTTATGATGCCGATTATGTCTAACTTCAGATCTTTGTGGAGTTATACGAAAGTTGTTTTATCAAAGACGCAGCTTGGCGATCATTTACGGCGAGTTGATAGGGCAAAAACGATTGACAGGAAGATAGTAGAATTTGGGCTTGAAGAAATTGACCAGGACGTTGATTCCCTACATTTGTTATATTGTCTTTATCCTGAGATATTCCTTACGGATTGACGATGGAATTGTTATGCTATGAACTGATAACTTTTGATCAAGCGTTAAAACCTATTATTTTAGATATTTTAGTTTTTTCACAAGTATTTAGACTATTTCTATTAATTTTCTGTGACATATGATTGACAGTTTTCCAGATTGGATGATATCTTCTAAAAAAACACTAGATTGGTTTAAAACCTATCTGGGTGCAGAGGAATGGAACAGGCGAAGAAAAGGTGTAGTCGACTATTTTTCTAGCCTTTATCTAGGGCAGGCAACGCCAAAAAACCACACTGATGTTGGACCTCCATTCCATCTCTTGGCGGTATATGATGATTGGATGGCCTGGTACATGTATTTGATCGAATCCCTATTTGAGCGGCCTTTTGTTGATGAACCTTCTCAGTCCGCACGTATCTATCCTTTTTTTGCTGCCATAGGCCGCTACGTAGATGAACTGAAAAATGTTCCTGGAATAGATGACAGGTTGAGCGAGCTTTTGAATCAACGTCAAAACAGTCCGGATTCGACCTTGTTCGAAATTTGTGTAGTTGCACTCTACCTCAAAAATGGTTGGAAAGTACGATTTCTTAAGGAACAGATGGACAGAAAAACACCAGATATCGAAATAGAGAAAAATGGAAAGATTTTTTTTGTGGAATGTAAGCGCTTAGCCAAGGTACCAGGGTATGCTGATGCGGAACGTGCAGCTTGGCAAGTAAGGTTTCGACACCTTAGCAATGCAATGCAAATATATGGTGTCAATGCGGCTGCGGAGGTGGTTTTCAAGGTTTCCGTCGAAGATACACCTGTTGAATCTATTGGTGCTGCACTATATCATTATCATAAGAATAACATGTTCAGGGATGCCAATGGCTACAGTGCAAATTGTTCGATTTCAAAGCTAAAATCATTGACCTGGATGCGATCAATAAGAGGTTGGAAAATCTTGGAGCACGAGAAAATTCTCCACAGATGATTGACTTGATAAACGGGGATTTCGATATGCACGGAAATTACACACTAATAGTTTCCCCAACAGAAATGTGTGAAGTTGGTCCAGACGATGGTCTTCACGTACTCAACCGATTTATTTATGGAATCCAGGGTGCCTACGCTGCGAAGTGGAAATGCTTAGCTCCATCATCTATCAACAAAAAGGCGAGAGATTTTAAAAAGATATTGAGTAAGGCTGTGAGTCAGATACCTGATGGTCATAATGGTATTATACATGTCGGATATGAAACGGTAATGGGGCCAGAAGTTGAGATAGAAAGACATAAAAAAGCAATCGAAATGATCAATAACTTTAAGTTCAATGAAAAATCGATTGAAGCTGTTTATCTGCATGCAATTCAGCCTCTAGTAAAGTTGGACGAATGGGAGTGTGCTGAAACGACACTCCATTTTGAAAAGAATCCTGGTGCGATACTGAGTGAAAACCTACTGTTGGATCCTCCTGGGATTAATGTAAGTAAATCAACACATTGGGAGCAGGATGTAGATGGTTATTGAGATTTTTAAATCCCTGACTTATATTGGTCATCATAACGGGCTATGGAGTTCGTACTATAATTTTTTAAAAACCAACTAATAATTTAATGTCTAAAAATACCTTTTTTAAATTCATCGATCGAAATGCGCTCCCAATAACTATATATTTGACCGCAATTATTTGCATAGCAAGGATGCCTGGGTACAGCAAAGACTTGCTTCCTCTTCAATTGGGGGGGATTACTCTTTCTACAACTATATTTTGGGGCTTCCTAAACTATCAGTATGCCCACGATAGGTTATTTAAAGATCTTTTTAAGGAGTTTAATGAGCGTTATGATAGGTTTAACGATCACTACGACCGAATCAGCTCCGCTTATAAAGAAGATCATTCCCAAATTGAACCATTAGATAGAAAAATTATTATAGACTATATCAATCTTTGTGCGGAAGAATTCTATTGGTTTGAGAAGGGAAGGTTGGATGAACAGGCTTGGTCTAGTTGGGAGGCGGGTATGAAAACATGGACTCAATTGCCTGCCGTTCGCCAAGTCTATCAGGAAGATGTAGGTACATGGGAAACCTCTTATTATAAAGGGTTTCAAAAGTTTTTTGAAAAAATGTTTTCAACCTGATACAGATTGTAGGACATTTTTCTGGTTTGTTATTTTTACCGAAGTTGAGAAGGAAAGTCTTTAGCTTGCTAGGTAATCGGATTGTTTACTAGTGTTGAAATTGCTATGATTTCTTATTGTTTAGATGGTTGTTTGATGGTGGGACTATCGTTTGAGAAGCGATGGCTTTAAAGCTATATGTTCGAAGAGAAATCCTTGCCAAAAGCTGATCTTGTGTTCGTAGATGAGTCGCTCTACAGCTATTAACTATATTTGGAAATAATGTTTCACCTATTTAAGAATTGGTAATGAAAAAAGAGTGGGCGGTTTACTTGGATAAGTTCATTGATGATTTAAAATCCATTCAGCCGAAATGGACATGTGGTAGGAACTATCAGAAATCTCAGCTCAAAAGTTTATCCGACAGTAGGACCGTAATATATTATGCTAACATTGAAGAGCTCCTGCAATACACAGATATTGGTGAACTCAGTCTTGGCGAGCTATTCGATGGTCTTGGAAATAATGATGTAAAGATTGCACAGATCATCTGTCTTTGGGATCACGGAATCTATCTTGATCCACCCAGTATCTTTTTTTCGACCACTTTTGAAAAAGTACTTTTTTCAGATGGACGTCATCGGACAAAGGCAGCCTACCTTCTTGGACAAAAACAGTTGCCGGTTTCTATTCCTGAACAAGATATCATATTCATCAAACGGCTTTTTCAAATTTCAAAGAGGCCTTTTGATACAAAGCTAACTCCGTGAATTATAAATTCTGAGAACTTTGAGTGGAGGATATTCGAAAAGTGGACCTATTTTTTTAAAAATGGTCACTTTTTATGATTTGAATTGTTTACTTTGTTGATTTTAAGGGTTTTTAAGGGTTTTAAGGGTTTTGGTGGTTTTTTCGTTTGGGTGCTCGTATTGTCTGGATTGCAATCTTTTGCACAGTGCTCTAAAAAAGCGTCTAAAGACTTTAATAAACTTGATTTTGTAAAAGGCTCTTGGGTCGAGATAAATAGAGGTATAAAAATGGCTTTTGCGTAGCAAAAGGCAGGTCTGATGGCTTGCAGTATCCATATTCTTAATCTGTAAAATGCCAGAGTGGCTTACGAGAGAAATCTACTAATAGCTATGTACAGTTTGGAACGAAATAGAGTGGCTACTTTTGCCGGAATACACAGCCTCATGCCATTTTTTTAAAGTCATCTTACTGACTTTCCTAGATGCGATTATTCAACATCTATTAGTAATTATTCACCAACAAACATATTTGCTACTGCGAAATGCGCAGAATTTTTTATTTTAGCAAACCAAATTAAACTACGCGCCGAGCGTCGTGTGCTGGGAGAAATTTTGAAAGCATTTGCAGACAAAAAGATAAGGACAGCATTTATTGAAGACCTACTAAGGGTTTTAGACAATTATGAAAGCACATTTTTATCGAAAGAGAATGCAAAGGCAGTTGTAAGAAGATTGGCAAAACATTTTGGTCTGCCGAATGAAATTGCAAAAGAATTCACAACTTACGCTGAAGAGAGACTGAATTCATTAACAGGCATCTTTCAGCAAGGAAAAGATGAATATTTCGTAAATCTCAATAAAGAGGGTATTTCACTCGGACAAGTAATCGTGCAAAATGATGGATTCAGAAATAGGAGGAGAAGATAATAAATAGGCACTAAGGACTGATTGTTCTTTGTGCTTTGCTGTGTCCAACATTCTCTGTCAGCCCTTGCGGGCCTTTAATTGCTTTAATAGTTTATGGAAAAATTAAGTAAGGTTTTATTCAGTTTAAAGGATCGTTTATGCTCCAATTATTATTTGTCTCATTCAATTGATCAAATATTCCAGGTCCGTGATCAATTATGCATTCCTCAATGCGCTCTTTAATGTTGTGGGAATAATAGCCAAAGTTAATCGATTTGGTAGAATATTTCTTCTTTACCCAAGCAAGCGCTGGTGTTGACTCGATAAGTTTGTCAGCCTCTTTAAGTAGAAAGCAAACTTTATAATAGTTATATACGAGTTCTTCAAAAATCGTCAAGTCCGTACCCTCGTATTCTAAAATCAATTCGTCATTCCTTAAAGTTTCTTCCACCCATTCATATAACGAGGACAATAGCCTTTCGTTCTTGTGATGGACAATCCTAATGAATTCATCTTTGTTGTTGCGACCGACTTTGTTCTTTGGGTCAAAAGCTATTTTTACATTTCGCTTCGATAAATTATAATTCTCCGATTTGTCCACAGCATGCCAGTATATGTTTCCCTGCTCGAGATGGACTAAAAAAATCACCGCTGGTAGATTGAATGAGTTCCAGTACTTGATGTGGCCAGATTTGACCGTCAGTTCAAAATCTTCCGCTGTTTTAGTTTTTACTTGAGCTTTGATAATTTCGCCAGTGGATTTGTAGTTTTGATCAATCAGCTCAATTTCCGCATCGATGCCAATGTCAATATTGGTGAGCCTGCAAGGAAAGCCGTAATAGTTTATAATCTGTGCGGCAAGAAGATGTTCACCAGCATCACCGATCATATTTGTCTTTGTATATCTCAATTGATGTCTGGTCTAAAAAAGTGAAGGTAGTTGTAGCTTGTGATGGGTTAATGACTCATAAACATATGATATGGTATCATTTTCCACCATTTTTCCTATGACAAGGTCGATAAGTTTTCCTTTTACAAGCTGCCCAAAATCTTTTTTATTTAGCTTTGTGTAGAGTTGTTTCATGTCCTGCATTTCATCGAACAACACTTCTTGTCCAACCCCTTGACGATTGAGCATCTCGATGAGCTGGTCGATCTTAGCGTTCAGTTGTTCTGGTGTGTAATGTATAGTTTCATAATCCTGCGGAATAGAATTCCTTGATTGTTCGATGGCCAAAGCACCAGTTGCTGTGATTTGTGCCATAAGGTCGGCACCGATTCCGCCTAATACTTCTACATAGCCATGATCTTTTAATACGTTGATGATTTCCCTTGCCTGATCATATCTTTTCATTGGAATGCCATTTCCAACAAACAGTTCCTCAATCGAGTAATAACTGTCGTCGTAAAGATCATAAAGTAGGTTTAGGATAAAGTTGAGCTTTTGGTTAGTTGTATAATTGCTGCGTTCCTCAAGGCTGATTTCATTAGGTGCGATAATGGTGTCACATACGCTGAGCACTTTCAACATTTGGCGAAGATAAGACAGCTGTGAACCCAGTTTGCCTGTCATTTTCTCAAACTGTCCACGCAAATTATTCTGTCCACCAAAACTATAATCACCTGTTGCCGCATTATGAAACTCGATCTGATACCTGTTGAACTCTCCTTCAAAACTGCCCTTAAGAAACTCTTTAGTCTTTGTGTTCCATTCCGAGTAATTTGTCTTTACAAGTTCCAGTTCGGCTTCGGTCGTGATCTGCTGGTTTGCAAGCTTAACACCAATCTCGATTGAAGACAGGATCTCCGACTGGAAATCTTTCCAGTCGATTAGGAGTTTAATTAGTTTGTACATCTTTGCGTTAAATAGAGAGCTAATTTACAAAATCTGTTATAAAATGATGATAAATATCTTGCTCATGAATTCCACTAATATCTACATTAACAGTAATGCTTAGTATGGATAGTTTTTTTTGAATAATAGCTGCAAGCTTTTCAATACCGTAGGTCTATCCCAATGTATCATTATCGATAATTGGAATCTATCACATGGGAAGTCAGCTTTTTTTAGCGTCCACGCTTGGAAATCCCCACAACTCCGCATTATTTGCGTTGCAAAATGAAAAACCGTAATTTACAACCGAATTAATGGTTTAATTATGTGGACTAAGGTCAATTACACTTGTCATGAAAAAGCAACAGCAACTCTCAAATAAACTAAAAAGTGTTAAAGGATCACTCTGGCATAGGTGGGAACCACATATCCATACTCCCAATACGGTGTTGAACAACCAGTTTAAAAGCAAGGATATTGGTGATTACTGCGATCTAATCGAGCAATCTGATCCGCCGATCAGGGCACTTGGCGTCACAGACTACTATAGTTTGACTTCCTATGACAAGATATTGGAAGCTAAAAGTCAGGGACGTCTGGCGAATGTAGAACTCCTTTTCCCAAATATCGAGTTAAGGTTTAAAACATCTACTACAACCGACAAGGCAATCAACGGTCATCTAATTTTTTCACCAGAAGACCCCGACCATGTTACCGAAATCAAGCGCTTTCTACAAAAACTCACCTATTCCAATGGAATTGAAAGATACAGTTGCCAGGAAGCAGACCTGATCAAACTGGGGAAAGACCATGACAAAAACATCATCGCAGACAATAAGGCATTGGAAATTGGTACAAATCAGTTCAAAGTCGAGTTTGATCAGCTTGTTCTGGCCATCAAAGAAAGCACTTGGGCACAAAAAAACCTGTTGATTGCCATTGCCAGTGGAAAAGACGGAACCAGCGGGCTGAAAGATGACGCCTCATTCGCAAATACCAGACAGGCCATCGAGCGCGCTTCGCATATTATTTTTACCAGCAACGATAAAGACCGTGAATTTTGGCTAGGAAAAGGTGTTCAATCAAAACAGCAGATCATCACGACCTACCGAGCTTGCAAACTCTGTATTCATGGCTCAGATGCTCATACCGAGGCAACGGTGGGAAAACCTTTGAATGATAAGTACACCTGGATCAAGGGAGACCTGAATTTCGAGGCGCTGGTACAAGCCTGCATTGAGCCGGAAGACAGGGCGCATATAGGGCCAACGCCTCCAGACAATCGACTGGCACCTTACATTATCGATGAAATTGAGATCGGCAACGCGGACTGGCTTACACCAAACCAAATCCCATTGAACTCAGGATTGATTGCCATCATCGGTGCAAGAGGGTCTGGAAAAACAGCACTGGCAGATCTGATTGCCACTGGAGGTTATGCCATTTCAGAGCAGCAAAATGACACCTCCTTTATCCAAAGGGCTTCCGAACACCTTCAGGATACCGAAGTCACTTTAAAATGGCAGGAGGGAGCAAAAACAACACAAGCGGTAAGAAACACGCACATGGAAGACATTATGGACTACCCACGCGTGCAGTATCTTTCACAAAAGTTTGTAGACCTACTTTGTTCTTCCGAAGGAATGACGGACCGGCTCATTCTGGAAATTGAAAAGGTGATTTTCCATGCCCATCCCAAAGAAGACCGTCTGGGTGTATCTGATTTTCAGGAACTACTCTCGCAAAAAGCTTTCACCTACCGTGCCGAACGGATTGACCAAGAAGAAATGATTTTAAATTCTTCACAGCAGATTACAATTGAACTGGAAAAGAAAAGAAGTATTCCTGCACTGGAAAAGAAATTTCAGGACCTGACCACTGAGATTGCTGGCGATAAAAAATCTAGGGACACACTGTTGAGCAAAGATAAAGACAGCAGGTTAAAGAACCTGTCAACTATCACCACAGCACTAGACAAAGTAACTGTCAAACTCGAAAAAAACCAGAGTCGGCTCCGATCTTTAAATGGATTAAAACAGACAGTAACATCATCGAGAACGAACACTTTCCCAAACTTCACCACAAAATTGCCCTCAAGCCATCCTGACACAGGTTTAAGCGCATCTGATTGGCTGGCTTTTGCCGTTGATTTCAAAGGCGATGTAGATAAGATACTCTCAGATCATATTGCACAGGTGACTTTGGAAATTTCAAAAATCAAAGGCACCCAACCAGCAGCCAACATAACCAGAAAACCTGAGGACAGCTACTTAGCCACGGGTATTCAGCCAGAAGACCATACCTATGAAATTCTTGTGCTGGAAGTTGAGCGTCTTAAAAAACTTACTGGAATAGATGCAGAAAACGCCAAACAGTATACCAGAATATCCGAAAAGATACAAAAAAGCGAAACCGAACTTGGAAAACTGAACACAGAACTCACGGATGCCAAATCCTCGACAACAAGATTAACGGGGCTGATCGGCGACAGAAAACTCGCCTACAAAAATGTTTTTAAAGCTATCCTGGCTGAAGAGGAAGAACTGAAACACTTATATCAGCCATTGATGTCAAATCTCAAATCCCAATCTGGCAGCCTTAGTAAACTTTCCTTTGTGGTTCGGCGCCGTGCGGATATCAAAGCCTGGGCACAGCAGGGAGAGGACCTTTTAGACCTTAGAAAAGCAGGGCCATTTAAAGGCAAAGGCGCATTATATGATGCTGTTAAAAATGAACTCAAAAATGCCTGGGAAAACGGTACAGACCAGCAGATCAGCGATGCACTGGCCTTATTCCGCGACAAACATGAGAACGACATCCTCGAACATGCACAGGCCGACAAGAAAGACCTTGCAGAATACTCCAAATGGGCCAACCAAATTGCAAGCTGGTTATATAGCACTGAGCATATCACTATCTCCTATGGAGTAATTTATGATAACGTAGACATCCAACAGCTTTCCCCCGGAACACGAGGCATTGTTCTGCTCCTGCTGTATCTGGCCATTGACCAAGAGGACGAGCGTCCGCTGATCATCGACCAGCCCGAAGAAAACCTGGATCCAAAATCGATTTTTGACGAACTGGTACCACTGTTCAAAAATGCAAAAAACAGGAGGCAGATCATTATCGTTACCCATAATGCCAACCTTGTTGTAAATACCGATGCTGATCAGGTCATTATTGCCAATGCTGGACAACATGACCCAGGCAAACTTCCCGCGATTACCTACCAAAGTGGAGGATTGGAAAACTCCGACATCAGAACTCAAGTTTGTGAGATTTTGGAAGGTGGCGAGGCTGCGTTCAAAGAACGGGCAAAACGATTACGCGTTGCCTTTAGCTAAATTCATTATAACCTACACCTAGGGTTGCCAAAAACAATCCTATGTGTAGAATGTATATTTCGGCGAATTCGAATCTTTTCTACTTTATCTATACACAAAATAATCTCAAAATAAACCAAAACTATAATCTTTTATATTTGCAAACTTTTTTGTTCTAATATAATCTGCTCAAGGTATCCCTGACGAAAATCAGAAAAAATTTCATACTCTTTTTATATGAATCCTTTTCTCTCCAAATCCTCGATTATAGGCTCAATAAGCAATAAAAAGCGATTTAAATGTTCAAAGTATTCTTGCTGATCGGTACAGTTCTAAGTATTCCTGCTTAGGGCATAAACCGGACTTTGAACATACAAAAGTCCGGTTTTTCATGTTAAAATCGGCCTTTAATGCTATCTCAGCCTTGTTCAAAGTATTCCTGCTAAAGGCTTTTACAATTAAGGGGGATTAGCAGATTATGTTTGAACTCTTTGACCGGAAGGTATATTGTGGAGAATATTGCATTTAATGCTTTTATGCTCTTTTCTTATCAGAATAAATTGTAAAACCTTTACTCAGCCAAAAATCAGCCATTAGGAAGATTGACTTGGTTGGTTTATGTTCCAAAATGTCCGACATAACCCCACTCAAATGTTTTTAGCAGTCTGCGGGCTTTTACGAGTGACAATGGAATACCTAAAATTTAATTTAATCATGAAAATATTTGCATTGTACTACCTAAACTTTGATAAAAATAATGCAACTTTGTTGCGATGTTGAAAAAGGGCTATAGACCAAAGGTTAGAAACGGCAATGTGCTGTTGGCGATCGCCATACTATTGTCTATCTGCTTTGTGCAGTTTGCCGAGCTGGCCCATCAATTTCATCACGTTGCTGAACATTCATATCATTATAGCGGGGAAAATGTCGGGAAGGATACCAAGTGTGACGTATGTAGCTATTATCAATTTGTCCACTCGCAACACTTATTACTAGATGAAGGGCAGGGACATTGGTCAGCTTATAGAAATGCCTCGGATTCTTACTTCTTAGATTGCGCTCCTAGCGTATTCGATATTCCGATCTGTTTAACAACAAATAGGGGGCCTCCAGCAAATAGAGCTTAAGGCTTTTCTCCAATATGCCCGTTTCTGGGCAAATAGTTTTATATCCATATTTTATTTTCATGTATCAGAACAGGATCATTTCCTTTGGAATTGGCCTGTTGGTTAGTCTTTGCTGTGGCGTGGCCATGGCACAGGAACGTGTGGTAGTATCAGGTCGGGTGGTAGGCGAAGACGACAATCTTCCGCTTGCCGACGTCATTGTACAGGTCGCTTCCTCTGGGAGTTTCGCACGCACCAACCAACAGGGCTATTATGTATTGCCGGCCCAGCAGAAGGGCCAACTACAGCTTTTTTTCAGTCTTTTGGGGAGGTTGCCCGCTACCTATCAGCTTACCTTGGTCAGGGATTCGGTGTTTAATGTAAAAATGAAGGTGCAGTCCTTATCGCTGAAAGAGATTTCAGTGGCGACCAAGCAAAAAAGGATCGGCTCTTCCGTTGTTATTGACCGTACGGCCATTAGCCATTTGCAGCCTACCAGTCTGGGGGATGTGCTACAGCTATTACCGGGGCAATTGGCCAGAAGCCCAGATATGTCCAGTGCCCAACAGATCAATTTGAGGCAGGTACCGAGCGGTAGCGAAGCGGGTAGGGCGAATGCCTTGGGTACCTCCATCATCCTGGATGGTATTCCGGTAAGCAACAATGCCAATATGCAGTACAATGTAAACATCCTCAACAGTAGTCCCGGGGCATTGCCCGAGTTCTCTTCGGTGGCCGGAAGGGGGATAGACCTCAGGCAGATACCGGCTGACCAGATCGAGAGCGTGGAGGTGGTTACAGGTGTGCCATCGGTACGACATGGCGACCTGACTGCGGGAGGGGTATTGGTCAAACGAAGGGCTGGAGCCTTTCGTCCCCAGTTGACCACACGACTGAACCCCTTGCTGTTCCAGCAAGCGGTGGGAATGGGCTTTAAGTTGGGGGAAAGCGGGGGCATACTCAGCATGGATCATGATTATACACATTCCATTGAAGATCCTCGGGTGACCCTGAGCCAATACACCCGCTTGGGCAGCCAGTTTGCCTGGAGCAAAGGTTTTGCAGGCGATAAAATCTATAGCACTACCCGCTTGGGATGGAGCAGTACACTTGACAACCAGAAACAGGATCCGGATGACCTGCGCTATCAGAGCCGCATCTACAGTAAGGATCAGTCTTTCAATCTCGGAAGCAATTGGCAGCTGAATACGGGAAATAGCTGGTTCTCCTCCTTAACCATGGATTTTGGAGTGACTTATGGCATACAAGATAGTTATGTACAAGAGTTGGTAACTAGAGATCTTTTTCCGGTCACCGATGCAACAGCGGAGGGAATGCATACAGCCCGTTACGGGGAAAGCGAATACCTTTCCAAGGTTACCGTTTCAGGTAGGCCGCTTTCGATCTATAACCGGCTGGAAGGAATACTGCTGTCGGGCAAGCAATTATGGAAATGGCAACACAAGGTGCTGGCGGGGCTAGAGTACCGTTTCGACGGCAACAAAGGTGAAGGTAGGATGTTTGATGCTACCCGTCCGCCCAGACAGAACTATGCCGTTGGCGATAGGCCAAGATCATTTGCGGAAGTACCGGCATTAAAACAATTGGCCTATTATATCGAAGACCAGACCAGTATCGGTTTTGGGGAAAGAACCCTGGACTTTCATTTCGGTCTGAGGTATGATAATATCCAGCCAAACGGTCCCTTTAGCGGTAGGTTCGGTAACCAGTTGCTGCCAAGAATGAATTTGGCGATGGATATTGTAAAGGGGTTACGGGTCAAAGGTGGCTATGGGATGACGGCCAAGTCGCCCACGCTGAGTTTCATGTATCCGGGTAAACGTTACGTAGATCTGGTAAATTATAATTATTACGCCCAAAACCCTGCAGAAAGATTGGTGGTGATGACCACAAAAATGTTTGAAACCGATAATACCCAGCTAAAGAGCTACGTGGCGAAAAAAGGAGAGCTTGGCCTGGATTACGAAATTGCTGGTTTCCGTGGATATGTCACTTTTTATCGTGATGCCACCAATAATGCTTTTGGTACCAACAGGGAAGTAGTGGTATTGCCGGTAGCCCGTCTGGCTGCGGCAAGTTTCCCGGTAGGACAGCCACCTGTGCTGGCACCGGAACCTGCTGGTTATCTGCCTTTCTATGCCGGCTATGACCGTTCGGTAAATAACCGTCGCATCGTGAATAAGGGAATAGAGTTCCAGTTGGTGACACCCAGATTGGAAAGGATCAACACCCGCTTTGATCTGAATGGGGCTTGGGCGCAAACCATCGGCTACGATAATGGCGAAGCGGCAGATTACCAGAAAGCAATCTTCAGCAGTGTAACCCCAGATCGGATAGCCATCTACCGCTCTGGTTTCGGTAACATCGGCCGTCGTTTCAGTACCAAACTTTCCTTTGAGACCCATTTTCCGGAACTACGTTTCCTGTTGACGGGATTGGTACAAACGGTCTGGTCGGTAAGTAGCCGAAATATGGACCTAAGTCCTTACCCAATAGGATATATCGACAACAATGGGCAAACCGTCTACCTGTCGCCATCACAGGCAATGCAGCCCGAATATGAGCCATTGCGGAGAAATTTGAGCAGAACGCTCTCTGGTACAGACCAGGCGCCACCACTATGGCTTTTTAACCTAAGGCTCAGCAAAGAATTTAAGAATAATAGCCGTTTGGCATTCTACATCGATAACATCATTGCCGATAGGGGAATTTACCATAATACACTTTCCAACCAATTGGTTGCCCGTAACCAAAAGCTATTTTTCGGGGCAGAATTTACGCTCAGACTTTAATGAATTTTATAAACAATAACAGATAATGAAAACAACAAAAGTAATCCTGGCCTTGATGCTGGGTACGGCAGCTATCTTTGGCTGTAAAAAAAGAGAGGGAAGTATCCAGACAGCTACCGTGCAGGTCAAGGTAGAATATCCTGTAGGGTACACGCAGACCGTAGCCGCGGCTACCGAAGTGAAACTGGTGAGTAAGACCGATGGGACCACACTTACCGCTACCACCAATGAAAGTGGTGTGGCTACCCTTAATAATGTAGTGCCGGGTACCTATAACGTATCTACCACGAAGGCTTTAACTGCGGCTCAGGCACAACAGTTGACCGGGGTATCACAGGCCCTGCAGTTGAATGCTGCGGCCAATGATTTCTTGGTAAATGGCGGAACTGGCAGTTTAACACTTAAACTGAACGGCTCTGCAGCAGGTAACCTTCTGATCAAGGAAGTTTACTATACAGGGTCTAAAACAGCATCGGGCAGTACCTATTTTTCAGACCAGTTTGTAGAGATCTATAACAATTCTGCCGAAACCATCTATTTGGATGGACTCTGCATTGCCGATCTTTATGGCAATTCTGGCCTGATTAATCCTACAAGCCCAGCAACTCCGTTTCAGAGCGAACAAGAAAACGCTTACGCGAGTAATGTGTGGCGTATTCCAGGAACTGGCAGGCAACATCCTTTGGCGGCGGGCGCAAGTATTGTGATTGCACAGGATGGCGTGAATCACAAGGAAGCTACGCTAAACCCTAACAGTCCAGTTGACCTTTCCAATGCGGATTGGGAAACCTATAATGAGCGTCCAGATAACCGTGATGCCGATGCACCGAATGTACCTAACTTGGAGAAGTTATACTTTACTGGCGGATTTGATTGGTTACTAACCGTTTTTGGACCGGGCATGGTCATCTTTAGGACGGATGATTTTAGCAAATTAGAGAAGGTAGCAATTCCTAACAGCACCCTTCCAGAGCGTATCAAAATTCCGAATAGTTTGGTAATCGATGCCTTTGAAGCTCTAAAGGATGCCAATAGCGCAAGCTACAAAAGAGTACCTGTGGCTTTGGATGCTGGCTTTGTTTACGCCTCTGATACTTACACTGCGGAAAGTTTCAGAAGGAAAGTATCCAATACCGTAGGTGGACGTATTGTTTTACAGGATACCAATAACAGTGGAAACGACTTTGTGAAGTTGGCCACGCCTACACCTAAGAAATTTAACTAGTTCTTGAAAAAACCTACCTACACCAAGCTTAATGGTTTGGTGCAGGTTTAACATCATAAAAGTAAAATATAGCATCGTGGTTTCTTTAAAATTAAGTCCTGTTTTTTCAGTTTGTTTGATCTCGGTAGGCTTGGTGGTATTTGATAGTCAGCGAATAGCTGCGCAAGAAACAGCCCCTATTGAGGTATTTACGGAAAAACATCTAAAGGCGGATAGTTTGGTGGAATGGAAACATAGGCCCTCAGTATTTCCTTGGCTCCTTACCGGGGAACTGGGAGCATTGGATGGAAAACAGATAGGTAATTACGGAAGTGTTGGGCTAGGCTATGAAAATATTTCCGGAGATTTTAAACGCCCACAGGAAGCGCAGCGCATACAGCAATATGGTCTCCGGGCACAAGGTTACCGTAGCCTGCGCAATTGGCGTTTCTATGGGGAATTTGCTTATCAGAAACTAAAAAGGGACAGCATCAACTTCAGTAACGTGGCGCGTCCCTATGAGGGCAGTCCGTTTATTACCGCCGACTCCGTAGGTGGCAACTGGAAAGCCGACCAGTTAAAGGGGATACTGCAGGTTGCCTATCCGGCTGTAGGCAGGTGGTCCTTCGCTACTTCCGTAGATTACCTTACCGAACAGGGAAGCAGGGGGAACGATCCACGTCCATTGTATCGTTATTTGGATCTGGAGGTGGCACAATCCATCGGTTATCAGATAGGAGGACAGTCCAGGTTAACCTTAAGAGGTAGCTATCGTAGGCTGACCGAAACCATTGAGACAGGACAGTTTTCCAGGAGCAATTCCAGATTGTATAGTTTAAGAGGTTATGGAACCTACGATTTTGTTCCGGTAGTGAGTGCCAGTAGGTATAACGATGGCTCGGCTATGAAGGGAGGTTTGTTCTTTATGCAGCAAAACGAGATAGACATTTGGTTGTTAGGGAGTGATGTTGCCTTTCTGGTACAGGATGCCGAAGAGGGAATAACCGAAGACCCAGTAACCAAGGTGTTAAGGCCGCTGTTAGTTGGGGGATATGATGAGCTGCAAGTTCACGCATATGGTGGTTATCAGCGTTCAAAACCCTCGGGCGGCTGGTCATTCAACTTTGACGCCACATTGAAAGACGGAAAAGCATTTGATCCAAGGTTTAATGGAGTCAATGCCGAACGTTTTTTATGGAATATTGCTACCCAGGCTGCTTATTGGAAACCGAGAGCAAATGGCGGGCAGTGGCGTTTGGCCTATCATACCCATATGGGCTACCTGAACCATTACGAGTTGATGACCGGTACAGACTGGGATGCCCTCAATTTTGAGCAGGTGCTTGAACTTGATTTGCGGATTGGGCTACGTAAGAGTGCTAGTGTTTCTGTTGTACCAAGAATGGGCTATAGCTTTCCGCTAAAAGATGCCCTGTCTATAACCAGACCAACTGTAATTTCAAACCTGTTGGAAGTTCCGGACCATGCCATCATGTCCAGTTCCTACCTGCTTGCGGGAATGGGAACGAGTGTAACTTTCCCTGTAAACAAACAATGGTACCGTTTGACGGCAAGTTATGATCTGCGATCTACTAAAAACACTCTACAAAGAAACCGTTCGAAGATTTCGATAAACATGGTATTCTAACGATTAGATTAAAAATAAAGATGAAAATTAAGAAATATCAAAAACTAAACTTTGGATTGAGTTTATTAATCCTTGTCTTTTTAAGTGCTTGTAGCAGCACTAAACAGCTGAAGTTAAATGACAAGCGTTCAGCTTATAACCAGCTTTCTGCCAGTGACAAAAAATTGGCCGATACACTGTTAAAATATGCGATGGAAAATGAGGGGCTTTTTACCTTGTCCGGACGGATCAAGCCAATGAGCAGTGTGTACGATCTTAGGTTCCTGTTGGCCCAAAAGGATAGTACCGCCAAAGGTAAGGCTAGGGTTGCCGATGTGGACAGTAAAGATTACCAAAGCGTAATACAGTATCAAAGGGTGGTAAATGCGCTACAGTTCGGCGATGTGAATTTTGTGTTTCATCCATTCAAGATCACCTACGATGGCTATCGCAATGCGTCTATCAATGTCTACCGTCAAAGTTTGGTGGATTCTTTGGTAAAGGCCAACGCTTCGTTTTATGGGCAGTTTGGCTTTGCACCGGGAACTCCCGCACCCATGTTGATCGCCGTCACCGAATATGAAAAGAACTATGACCGTTTTCGATCTTATGGGAATCTGTTCGGCTATCCGGCACATGCCGTTGATTTTTTTGTACAGGGGGCTATACAAAATGATGAAAAAAAGGAATTCGTAAAGCGTGACTTCTTCAACATGCCGGTATTTTCAAGAGAAACGGGAAGGTTTGTATATGCCATTCCAAAGGAGAGTAAGCCTGGAACCGTGGACTTAGCCATTAGAGAAAGGGCGGCGGCCGCGTTGGCAAACTATAAACTATTAAGGGAGAAATTTACGGATCAACAGGGAAAAGTTGCCTATTATCCACTTTTTGTGCGCTTATTACAATCGGCAGATGCAAAACCATAAAATTGGCTTATGGTCGGCAACAGCTTTGGTCGTTGCCAGTATGATCGGTACCGGTGTATTTACGAGTCTGGGGTTCCAGGTCGCGGGTCTGCCCTCGGTGCCGGTTATACTGTTGTTATGGGCCATAGGTGGTTTGGTTGCGTTTTGTGGTGCTTTAAGTTACATCCATTTGGCCAAATTAGTGCCGGGAACAGGTGGCGAATATCATTACATCAATAGTTATTACCCAAATTGGCTGGCAGCCGGAGTAGGGCCAATTTCGGTGCTATCTGGATTTATAGGTCCTATAGCCTTAAGCTGTATGACGATAGCGGCCTATGCCAGTGCCATCTTTCCAGTTCTGCCACGCCAGCTATTTGCATTTTTTGTAGTGTTGCTAGTCTCCCTGCCACATCTTTTAAATCTCAAGTGGGGCAGTCGTTTCCAGATGGTACTTACCACTATGAAGGTAGTGTTGATTTTGGTGCTGATTATCTTTGGTCTACAGGCTGTTCCAAAAGGTAATCCTATCCTATTTTCTGAGGGTGATCAGAAGCTGTTGTTTTCAAACAGTTTTGCCATCTCATTGGTCTATGTATCCTTTGCTTATTCGGGTTGGAACGCCTGCGTGTACATTTTCTCCGAGATTTCGGATGCCGAACGTACCATTAAGCGGAGCATATTATTGGGCTGTTTATTGGTCGTCGTACTGTATCTTTTGCTCAACTACATTTTTTTAAGGGTATTGCCCTTTAAGGTAATGGATGGTAAGCTAGAGATTGGTGTGCTTGCCGCAAAGCAGCTATTCGGTGCCAAGGTAGGAAATTGGCTTGGTGGATTGATGGCAGCGTTGCTGCTGGCTACCATTAGTGCTATGGTATGGATTGGTCCCCGCATTATTGCCAGGTTTGCCTACGATTGGAAATTGGATGTTATTGCCAGGAACAATGGTAAAGGTATACCTTTCAACGCAAGCCTGCTCCAATTGGTTTTGGTTTCTTTGATGATCTTCACCGGCACATTCAAACAGGTGATGTTCTGTTCTGCTTTATTGATGAACCTGATTGCCTTGCTGGCTGTCCTGATCCTTTTCCGTAAGGATATGGGACTTAGTATTCCGCAAAAAATAGCACCCTTTGTTTTTGTACTTTTCAACCTGTGGAGCTTGACCACTATAATTCGATTTTTCTTTACGTAAGCTATTTTTCTTTAAAAGCGAAATCAAGATTTTTAATGCAACTATGTTGCGTTAAAAAAATAATGTTTATCTTTATTCCGATTGGACTGAAGTAGATTTGACCAACTTGGAAATGACAACAAAACATACCTTAATGAGTAGATTACCAGTTACCGTACTTAGTGGATTTCTTGGGAGCGGAAAAACAACATTATTGAACCATATTTTACATAACAGGCAGGAGCTGAAAGTAGCGGTGATTGTAAATGATATGAGCGAGGTGAATATTGATGCGCAGACGATAAAAAAGGAGGGTGGTCTGTCCAGGACCGAAGAGAAGCTGGTAGAGCTGAGCAATGGCTGTATCTGCTGTACCCTGCGTGAAGACTTGATGATAGAGGTAGAAAAATTGGCCAAAGAAAACAGGTTTGATTATTTGGTCATTGAAAGTACCGGTATTTCGGAACCTGTACCGGTGGCCCAAACTTTCTCTTTTATAGATGAAGAGCAGGGGATTGATCTCTCACGTTTTAGCTATGTAGACACGATGGTTACCGTGGTAGACTGTTTTAACTTTTTCAAAGACTTTGGTACGGCGGAAAGATTGAAGGACAGGGAACTGACCGATATGGAAGGAGACGAGCGAACCATCGTCAACCTGTTGACCGACCAGATTGAGTTTGCCAATGTGATTATCCTCAATAAAACAGATTTGATTAAACCGGTTGATTTAGGTTTGGTTAAGGCCTTGATGAGAAAGCTGAATCCAGATGCGAGGCTGATCGAAAGCGAGTTTGGTAGGGTGGATCTAAAGGAAATACTGAATACGGGTTTGTTCGATTTTGATAGGGCATCCGATTCGGCAGGTTGGATCAAAGAACTGGACAGCGTACACAAACCGGAAACCGAAGAGTATGGTATAAGTTCTATGGTTTTCAGGGACCGAAGACCTTTTCACCCGCAACGCTTCATGAGGTTTTTGCAGCAGGATTTTCCAAGTAACATCATCCGTTCGAAAGGGCTGTTCTGGATGGCCGATCGACCAGACCAAGCGCTGAATTTCTCACAAGCGGGGGGATCTTCCAGATTGGAAAGCGCAGGTGTTTGGTGGTGCAGCATGTCGTACCAAGAGCGCACCATGTATGCCGATTTTGTGGAGAATAAAGCAGCGATAGAGGCTAAGTGGCATAGAGATTTTGGCGATAGGATGAACGAAATCGTGTTTATTGCCCAAGACTTAGATAAAGAAGAATTGCAGGCCGCTTTGGAAAGATGTCTATTGGATGAAGATGAAATCTGTGATTTTAAAAATGGTACGCTCAAAGTGCCCTTGGAAATAATTAGAAATTAAACATTATCGATAGCAATGATCGCTTGGCTTCATCCTACCTCCCTTATGTATAAAAAATCTTTTGTTTTACTATTGGTTTTTTTCTTCAGCGTTGCTGCAATGGCACAGCAGAGGGTACATAAATCCACAGACCAGATCAATTCGCTCAACTGGTCTATATTAGCTACAATCAATTATGTACTCAATGATAAAAATCAGTTTTCTCCTGTTTATAGCGAATCAGTAAAAAGATTTAAGGATAAGCCTTTTGATCTGGAGGGCTATCTAATTCCAGTAAAGGCCAGAAAAACGCATGATACTTTTTTGCTGTCGCCATTGCCCGTTAACCAATGCCATTTTTGTGGGGCTAATGGAATACCAGCGATGATTTACGTAGAGGCTAAGCAACCAATTACCTTTACCAGTAAAACTATACATATTACAGGTATTTTAAGGTTGGACGAAACAGGAGATGTGCCGGTAAGATTGGTAGAGGCCGAATTATTTTAACCTATTGATTTAAATAGCAATTCATCTTTGATTTAAAAGATGACAAAATCTTAACCCTAAAATAAGGACCGGCTTATTTACAATAGATAACTTTGTGGATTGATATGCAGAAGTCGTTAAAGCTATTTTCCGTATTTTCATTACTCCTTGTATTTGTGCTGCACAGTACGGGTCTGGTAGTGGGGCTGCTGCATGAAGGACATCATAGCGAAATTTCCGTTCACCATAAAGAGTTGTCGAAGTCTAACAAGCTGTCGGGAGAGCACTGTGATTGCTCACAGCTGTTGGGCTTTAACAATGGCGTTTTACCAGAAATCTCAAGCTTGTGTTTCCTGCAGCTTTCGGGGCCGTTTGATTTGGCGCTTAAGAAGTATCATTTTTATCTTCGTTCTTCCGTATTGGAACATTTGACCTTTCGAGGCCCTCCAAGTCTATCAACTTTCCATTTTTTTGCATAAGCTTTTCGGTATTGATCTAAGCTTTTGTAATCAATCCAAAGAATTATTCGGCCATGTAATGCTTTATTAAGAGCATTGGACTGGTCTGTGCTATGTGTCTTTGTCTATTTTAGTAAAAGACGGATAGATAACTTTATCACCATAAAATTATATACTATGGCTATTTCAAACTTAGGTTTGGTCATTAAAAAAACAAGACAGGAGCTGTTGAAGGAAAAACGAAGTCTGTCCATTCTGATCGCTGTACTATTGTTCGCTATTTTAAGTATTGTGGTAGGCTTTACCCGATATGCAGATACCCAAAAAACAGTACAGCAATATCGGGAGGAGACCAGAAAAAACTGGGAGACGCGACCAGATAAACACCCACACCGTATGGCGCACTACGGCTATATGGTGTTTCGCAATGCGCATCCGCTGCAAATCTTTGATGGTGGAATTGACGATTTTCTGGGCAATGTTATCTTCTTGGAGGCACATAAGCAAAATACCGCCAATCTTTCCGAAGCGGGAAGTTCGGGTACGCTGGTCCGTTTCGGAACTTTTAGCAGTGCCTTTATCCTGCAAACTATTGTACCGCTAATTCTCATATTCCTGGGCTTTGGTCTGGTGGCAAACGAGCGGGAAGATGCGACCCTAAAACTGCTCCACGTACAGGGGCTCTCTGCGAGGACAATCATTTGGGGCAAGGTCCTGGGGCTTTGGCAATTTTCATTGCTCTTTGTATTGCCCCTAATTCCTATTGTGTTTGTGGCGGCCTTGTTGTTGGACGTAGCAAGTTGGAGCGATGTACTGCTGAGATTGGTATTGTTGCTTCCTGCCTATATGGTCTTTTATTTTTTCATCAGTACGTTAACTGTAATTATTTCTGCACGTAGCCGAAGTGCAGCAACGGCTTTGGTTGGGCTGATAGGTTGCTGGTTGTTCATGGTGCTATTTTTGCCAAAAGGGATTCAGTTTTTAGCGCAAAATGCTTATCCAACACCATCCAGAATTGCTTTTGAAACAAAAGTTGAGGAAGAGGTACTTAAAGTAGGTGATAGTCATAACCCTGATGATCCCCATTTTAAGCATCTAAAAGATTCGCTGCTGGCGTATTATAAGGTAAAAACCACTCAGGAACTGCCAATTAACTATAGTGGCGTTGTAATGAAGGAAGGCGAACGGATCAGCTCTAAGATTTACGCAAACCACTTGAAAGCTCTTGAAGATCAATATCACCACCAGCAACAGCTGACGACAATTTCTGGCTTTGTAAATCCCGTGGTTGCCATTAAGAACTTATCTATGTTGGCTTCGGGAACCGATTACTTTGCCTACGACCGGTTCAAACAGCAGGCCGAGACCTATCGCTATGAACTGGCCCAGCACATGAACGAGCTGCAGATTAAACATATTGCTAACGTAAAGGGCAAAAAACCAGCGGTTGTTAACAAATCCTATTGGAAGCAGTTTCCCGAGTTTAAGTACCAATTTGTGCAATTTGGCGAAAGCATTAAAAGCCAATGGTTGCCTCTTTTGGCTACCGCCTTCTGGTTGCTGCTGTCGGTATGGTTAATCGAAACTTCTTCTAAGAAACTAAAACTGATCTAATGAACAATTACTTATATAAACAATTTTTCAGGAATAGGGGCAACCTGGCGGCACTGTTGCTGTTATGGTTGGCGGGCACTGTAGGTATTTATACCGGAAAGAAATTTTTGGAGCGGAACGAAGATATCATTGCCAAAAGTGCTTCCTATCAACAACAGAGCATTGCAAAGAATGTTGCCCTGCACCAGGATAATATGGGGCTGTTACTTTACTATCTAAAGTTCAATTTTGTAAATGAAACCCCTAAGCTCGCCGCGTTGAACATAGGGATGAGGGACCTTAATCCATCTATACAAGGGGTAACCATCCGGAATTTGGAAGAGCAGAAGCACAATTCGGATTTTTATAATCCGGCGAATGCCGCTGCCGGAAATTTTGATTTCAGTTTTGTGCTGGTGTTTCTTTTTCCGCTCGTGATTATCGCCTTTTGTTATAACCTGATTTCCCAAGACCAGGAGAAAGGGACTTGGAAATTGCTGTCCGTACAGAGTGGAAATCTCCGTCGCCTTATAGATGCGAAGATACTGCTTAGATTGCTAGCGATAAGTGTGATTTACTTGATATTGCTGCTCACGGCGGTAGTTTGGATAGGCATCCCTTTAGATACTCACCTGTTTATTTTTACGGGAATGGGTTGGCTGTATCTGGTTTTCTGGTTCGTATTATGCCGATGGATCATTTCTTTCCAAGGTTCGTCTGCCCAAAATGCACTTGTTTTGGTGGTCTGTTGGGTAGCGATGAATTTCATCATCCCTATGAGTGCAAACCTGATCTTTCAGAAAATCTACCCTATAAAAGAAGGATTGGAAGCGCAGATGGCGCAACGTGAGGGGTATCATAACAAATGGGATGAGGCTAAGGCACCTACCATGCAGCAGTTCTATAAGGCATATCCACAGTTCAGTCAGTACAAGGTAGATGAAAATGTGGGTTCGTCTTATGTTTGGTATTATGCCATGCAGCATGCCGGAGATATGGAAGCTGCTGGAGCTGCCAAAGCTTATGATCAACAGTTGAAACACCGTAATGATGCCGCTATTTTTCTCGGTTATATTTTGCCAAATGTACAAACACAGTTGATGGGCGGAAGAGAGGCCGGCACGGGCATGGAAAACTACCTGGCCTACGGCGATGCCTTGCAGCAATTCCATGAGGCGCAAAGACTTTTCTTCTACCCCTTAATTTTTTCAGAACAGCAGGCAGGTGTGGTAGACTGGAGCAAACAAACGGTAAAGGTTTTCAGCGATAGCAGAAAGTCTGATCCGTCACAGTTGTTCTTGCCTTATCTATTTTTCATCACGCTGTTGCTTATTTTATCAAATCAAAAATTCAAAAAGTTATGCTAAAGACCGTTAATCTCCATAAAAAATACAATGAATATACTGCGCTGAAATCCCTGAACCTGGAAGTGGGCAAAGGTGAGATTTTCGCGTTGCTGGGACAGAATGGTGCGGGAAAAAGTACAACGATCAATATCCTGTTGGGCTTGTTGAAGGCCACTTCTGGAGATGCCTACATCAACGGTATTTCCGTAACTGAGCATCCACAAGAGATTAAACAACATTTGGCCTATATACCAGAAACCGTTTTATTGTATCCCAATCTTACGGGTATCGAAAACTTGGATTTTTTTTCTAAAATAGCTGGGTTTAATTATACCAGAAGAGAATTATCTGAACTGCTCTTGCGTACAGGTCTGCAAGAAATTGCGCATGAAAAAGACCTTGGTGGTTATTCAAAAGGAATGCGCCAAAAGGTTGGTATTGCCATTGCCCTGGCGAAAGATGCCAAGGTGCTGTTGTTGGATGAACCTACAAGCGGTCTGGATCCAATCGCTACTGCGGATTTCACGGAGATTGTTCGTCAATTGGGACAGGAGGGGCGTACGATACTAATGGCGACGCATGATATTTTCAATGCCGTTAGCGTGGCCACTAATATTGGTATCATGAAACAGGGCGAATTGGTTCAGCACCTGCCTTCGAAGTCTTTTACTGCGGAAGAGGTACAGGAACTGTATTTGAAAACAATTTAGTTTCGAATGCTAAATAATGTTCGCTACTAGTGAGTTTTTTGCTACGATTTACACTAGTAGAGATATGCCTTAAAAACTGTTGAATATTTAGATTTATCAGACATTTTAAAACATCAGTTGCATAATTTTTGGGAGCGGTTCGATGTAAAATGACATGTGGAAGAATTTTGGATAATTTTCTGTTTTTTATTGTTGTTCTGTCAAAATGGAATGCGAGGTTAAGGTCGGGATATTATATCCCGACCTTCCAGAATTCTCGGGCGGCCCTTGCGGGCGGTAATATTCTCAAGGAATAAGGTAAGCGGTCTCTAAATTTATGTATTTCATTTCCGATCAAGGATGTAAACAAATTCCAGTATTAGCAATCAAAAACGAACCCGTAATTTCAGTACGAGACACCAAAAAATAACTTTTTTCATGTTGATTTGCATTTTTTGGAGATTTTTTAATGTGATTGAGGTTTTTGAACTAAATTGTTTTTTAAGGGTTTCGGTTAATAAAAGGATAGTGGAGAAGGCTTTATATTTATATTTTATGATATAGTGTTGCTAATGCTTTTGCCCTTTGTTGATGCTGAAAAGATGAAGTAACTGAGGGAATAATGCATTTATATATTCCTCGGCACCTCGTTTTGAACCAGGAAAAGTAAGTACCAAGGTTTCATCGATAAAGCCTGCTACCCCACGAGACAACATTGCGTAGGGCATTCGCTCCTGTCCATATCTTCGTGCCGTCTCCATGATGCCGTCAATTGGTCTGGCGATTAACGGCGCTATGGTGTCTGGAGTGATATCATTTGGAGAAAGTCCAGTTCCGCCAGTAAAAATCAGTAACTGGTGCTCGTTTCCGCTTAGTGTAATGGCTTTTTCCTCGATAATGTTTGCCTCATCAGGGATGATTTCGTAAGTGAGCGTATTGATATGGTATTGGGACAATAAGCTGATGATGGCTTTTCCAGCACTATCCTGCGCTTTGCCAGCGGAAACAGAGTCGGAGCAAACCACGACAGCTGCATTGATTTCTGGAAATTGGGTGTTACTAAAGTCAGATTTTCCGCCAGTTTTTTTAAGTAGTCGAATATGTTCAATTTCAACTCCCTTATCAATTGGTTTTAGCATATCGTACATGGTGAGGGCGGTTATGGAGGCGCCGTGCATGGCTTCAACTTCTACACCAGTTTTATAGATTGTATGCACTTCAACGGTAATGATCACCTTTAGGCCTTCGATAGTATAGGTAATTGAAGTATATTCAATTGGTAGGGGATGACAGTCTGGAATCAGATCGCTTGTTTTTTTAACGCCTAAAAAACCTGCCGCACGTGCAAATTCAAAAACGTCGCCTTTTGGTACTTTTCTTTGCTCAATTGCATCAATGGTTTCTTGTTTTGATACCGTTAGAGTTGCAGTTGCAATGGCAATTCTTAGGCTGTTCGATTTGTGTGTGATATCTACCATTTTAACTGTTTTCCTTCCATTGGTGGGTTTCGTTTTCAAAGATTTCCTTGCCCCAAATTGGTAATTCTAGTTTAATTCGCTCTACAATTGCTGCACATGCTGCTATGGCCGGCTTTCTTCTAATGGAAGATGTAAAAACGAATAGACAGATTTCTCCCGTAGCAACATTTCCAAGGCTATGATAAACATGTAGGCAAGTGAGGGGGTGTTTGTTGAAAATTTCCTGTCTTATTTGATCCATCTGATTTAGTGCCAATTCTTCGTAAGCAGAATAGTTGATTGCTGTTACTTTTTTGCCATCGATTTCATCGGCCCTCACTTGTCCCAGAAAGATGCTATGGGCGCCGATGTTATGCTTGGAATTGTGTTTGGCAATACTTTTTGCGATCAATGCAGGCTCAATTCCTCCCTCTATAAATATGTTTTTAACTTCTTTTTGGCTCATGTTTGAAGATCTAATTCATTGGCCCATCTTGCAATTCCACCTTTTAAACTATATGCTTTTTTGCTCGTACCGTATTTTTCGTTAAAAGCTTCAGCAGCTGTAACGCTTCTTATGCCATGGGCACAAATAAAAATAACATGCTCTTCCGTTATTTCCCTTTTTAGAAAATCATCAAATTTAGACATGGGTGCTTTTAGGTATAAAGTATGATCTAGTAACGGAGTTTCAAGTTCTTCACGCACATCAATGGTTATCGTAGATTTCTGCTGCTGAAGTTTGCTTAATTCTTTAGCGTCTATTGATGTAAAACTATCCATAGTTAAAAATGCTGCTGTTGTACTTGGTGAATGGTTGTTGATTGCTGGGGTAATTAACAACTGATAGTGTTGCAAGTTAAGCATGTTGTAGGTTAATAAGGTATTGATCAGTGGTTTTCCAATTCCGGTGATGAGCTTAATGATTTCTGCTGCGGCAAGCGTTCCAATAATTCCTGGTAAAACACCAATTACACCATTCTCCACACAATTTGGTATTTCACCAGTCTTTGGCGGTGTTGCAAAAAGGTCTCTATAATTGGTGCTGATTCCGTTCTGGTCTTTTACATTAAAAATTGCCAGTTGACCTTCGTAACCGAAAACCGCCGCAAAAACCAGTGGTTTATTTAGTAAAGCACAAGCATCGTTGATAAGGTATCTGGTTTCGAAGTTGTCTGTTCCATCAAAGATGATGTCGTAATTTTCAATCAGATCAATGATGTTATTTCGTCTGATTTGAAGAGGATACGGCCTGATTTCTATTTGAGGGTTCATTGCGGTTAATCGCTCGGCGGCAACCTCTACTTTAGTTCTTCCAATGTCTGCAGTGGTATATAATACTTGCCTTTGTAAGTTGGATAATGCCACAGTATCGTCGTCGGCTAAGCCAATTTTTCCTATGCCAGACGCAGCTAGGTATTGTAAGGCAGGGCAGCCCAATCCACCAGCGCCGATGACCAACACCTTAGCGGCTGTTAACTTTTCTTGAGCTTTGTTGCCAAATCCAGTTAAAATGATTTGCCTATTATATCTTTCGTTCATTTTTTATCCTCCAGAAAAAGGGGGCATAATTGCTATGGTATCATTCTCAGAAATATTGGTGTTCTGTTGTATAATAACCTTGTTTAATGCTAATTTATATTTCATTTGCTTTAGCATTGGATATGTTGTTTCCAGATATTCAATTAGCTCATTAGTATTTGATACGCCAATGACTTTCATACGTTGTTGGGCCAAAAATTCAGTTGTTTTCCCGAAACTGATAATCTCTATTTCCATGCGTAATTAGTTTGCCTTTAAAATGGTAATCTGATTTAGCCCTTTTAAAAATCTTCTGCCTGTAGCCTCGTCGTTAGGGGCAATAATGGCAATGTCTCCCTTTTCTGCTTTTGCAGGATTTGGTTCAAAACTGGTTAAAATCATAATACCATTTCCATTTTTTGAGTTGAACACTTCATTCCAAGAGAAAACAACTTTGTAATTATCGGAAGCGGTGCAAATAATATAATATTCGCTCAGTCTTTTAGGGGAGTCTGCTATGATCTCTATGTTAGTTAATATGTCTTTCAGTAGTACTCCATTTACCTTGTTTATGCTACTCTTGCGTTTCATGAGGTGGTTGTATATGATGATGCTGTCTATGCTGATCTTGTTATGTTTTTTTAGTGAATCCAGCGTAACACGCTGTGGTTGTTTTACTGATCCGTTGATCTTAAACTGTTTGCTTTGCTGTGCGGTAGCAGTTGTTCCGATAACTAATAGGAATAGTAAAATTGATCTCATGTTATGCGTGTGTAAATAGTAATTTGAAGGCTGCTAATGCCAAAACACTGGCGAGTACATTTTTTAAAATCTTTTGCTCGAACTTTAGCGCTCCAAAATAGGCACCAAGCATACCTCCAGCAAAGGCAACGGCAACGTAATTAAGCATGTAGTTGTTAAATTCAAAGCCTTTGGTTAGTTGGCCAGTTAGACCGCTAACAGAATTGACGAATATGAAAGCGGCACTGATGGCTGCTGTTTGTTTTTGATCTGTCCATTTTAAAAGCAGTAGAATTGGGGAAAGAATAATTCCACCACCAATACCTATCATTCCGGATAGTAGGCCAATAACCCCTCCTAAAAGAAATGATATTGTTATTTTAGATGGTTTAAGGTTCTGTTTTTCGGTATCTCTAAAAAAGAAAAAACGGAGGATGGGGATAAGTAATAGTATCCCCAATATTTTTTTGTAGATAAAACTTTCGATCACCATCATGCCGCCAATAAAAGACATGGGGATGGAAGCTAGTACAAACGGCCAAAATATATTGAACTTAAAATGTTTTCCTCTGTAGAATTGTATAAATGAAGTTGAGGATACAAACAGGTTGAGTAAAAGTGCGGTAGGCTTCATGATAGTAGGAGATATGGCAAAAATGGCCATCAACGCCAAATAGCCACTGGCGCCGCCATGACCAACCGAAGCATATAGAAATGCCACAATGAACAGCAGGATATAAAATAGAACAAAGCTTTCTTGTGTCATTATTGGGGTAATAAAATAATTTTTACTGTTGATCCTGAGAGGATGTTTTCCTGTTCTTCCGTTAAACAAATCAGGCAATTGGCCTGGGCAAAAGAGCTGAGTCTAAAAGATTCCTGCGCTGATAGTGCTGAAACTTTTCCATCATTGTAAAATCCTTTTAGGAAATGGCTAAGTCCACTTGGTTTGGTGTAGGTATGTGTAAGTGTTGCTTGGATTTGTGTGATGCTGTCTTTGTTGTTTGATAGTAGTTTAATACACGGGTATACGTAATTATAATAGCAACTTAAAACAGAGGATGGGTTGCCAGGTAGGCCAAAAATTACCTGTCTTCCCTTTTTGCCAAAAAATAGTGGTTTTCCAGGTTTCTGTTTCACTTTGTGGAAAATCTGCTCAATACCACAATTTTTCGATGCCTCAACTACAAAATCATAATCGCCAACACTGACACCGCCAGTGAGCAATATCATGTCGGCTAAGTTTAAGGTGTTTTTTAACGTATCGGTGAGCGTTTCAAGATGGTCATCAGTATAAAAAATAGAAGTTTCATTAATGCCTTCCTGTCTCAAGGCTGCGATAAGTGCATAAGAATTGGATTCGTATACTTGACCGAAGTTTAATGCCTTGCCTGGTTGCTGTAATTCATTGCCGGTTACTATAATTGCAATTTTTGGTATTGGGTAGGTTAATACTTCGGTAATACCAATCCCTGATAAAAATCCAATGGCTGCTGGGCTTAGTAAATCGCCTTCGCTCATGGCTAAGGCACCTGTTTTAATTTCAGTACCAATATCACGGATGTTAGCACCTAGTTTAAGAGAGGGATCGTTTAGAAGTACAGTTCTGTTTACCAGCTTTGTTTTTTCTTGCATCACTACGGTGTCGGCGCCGATAGGAATTGGTGCACCGGTAAAAATCCTGCAGGTTTCGGAGTTTTTGATGGTCAGTTCTGAAGTGGTTCCCGCTGCCATTTCTCCAATTAACTGCAATTCTTTTTTTTGATCTTCAAATTTAAGAGCAAAGCCATCCATTGATGATTGGCGGAATAATGGAATGTTGCAAATCCCATAAACATTGGCTGCTAAAATATGCCCGCAGGCATTTTTAACCTCGGTTTTAAGTGGTTCTAATGCTGTCGTATGGTCATTGATCAGTTGTTTTGCTTCCTTAACGCTAATCATTAACTATCCTCCTATGGTAATCATGCTTCTATTATGAATGGTATCAGTATCTATTTTTTCGAAATGTGTATCAAACTGACCGCCCAATTGTTGTTTTTTGCGCCACATTTCTGCTTTAATTAAAGGTAAAATAGGTTGCTTGTTTCTCAGTGCGGTCAGTAAATCTGCTTCTCCATTGCTAAAAAGACAGTTTTTTAGTTTCCCATCAGCGGTTAGTCTCATTCTGTTGCAGGTGTCACAAAAGGGAGTGGTCATGGTGCTAATCACGGCAAACGACCCCTCGTGTTCTGGAATTACGTAATTTTTTGCGGTATCGTTTGTTTTGCTTGTTATTGAAGAAAAAGTGTATTTTTTTTCAATGGTAGCAAGTATTTGCTCCAGCGAAAACAATTTGTTGCTTGTCCATTTGTTTCCACTGAAAGGCATAAATTCAATAAAACGGACTTGTATAGGGGTGTATTTGGTCCAGTTAATGAAATCGATGATTTCCGTGTCGTTTAATCCTTTCATCACCACCATGTTTATTTTTACAGTAATCTTGTGCTGTAGCAGTAGTTCTATATTGTTTTTTACCTGATGGAATAGGTCTCGACGGGTAATGAGTAGAAATTTCTCAGGTTGTAAAGTGTCTAAGCTTACATTGATCGTTTTAATTCCTGCTTTAATTAAAGTGGGCAACAACTCGGCAATTCGGGCTCCGTTGGTTGTCATAGCTAGTTCTACCGGAAGTTTGCCTAGTTCACTAATGATTACTGCGGCGTCCTTGCGAACCAAGGGTTCTCCACCAGTTAATCTAATTTTCTTTACACCTTGGGCTACAAATATTTTAGCGATTTCGATAATTTCATTGGTCTGCATCAATCTCGATGCAGGGGCAAAGCTGTAATCTTCTTCCGGCATGCAGTAGAAACAACGGAAATTGCAATTGTCGGTTAATGAAATTCGCAGGTAATCGTGCTTGCGGCCAAAAGAATCTACTATCATTTTATACTGCTAATAATTTATTGCTAGTCTGATAAATAACTTCCCTAGCCTTTACAACGTTTCCAATGATGATAATTGCTGGGTAGGTTAGGCCATTGTTTGAGGCTGCCTCTGTAAGATCTTTAACTTCGCAAACTACCTGTTTTTGATGAGACAAGGTTGCGTTTTGGATAATTGCGGCAGGTGTGGAGCCTAGTCCGTTTTTGATATAGGTGCTGGAAATTTCTTCCGTCTTTTTCATTCCCATATAAATAACTACGGTAGCTGCACTTTTCATGGCACACTTTAGGTCGTTAGACAAACTGCCATCTTTTTTAGTCGCTGTAATCATCCAGATGCTTTCGCTAATTCCGCGGTGCGTTAAAGGGATGTCTATAAAGCCAGCTCCCTGCATGCTGCTGATCCCTGGAATGTAGGTTGCCTTAATGCCATGTTGCTCGGCATACAGCAGCTCCTCAAAACCTCTTCCAAAGATATAGGGGTCGCCACCTTTTAAGCGTACAATTACTTTGTGGGTTTGGGTATGTGAAACGATTAAACGATTGATTTCTTCTTGTGGTGTATAGCATCCGTAAGGTTGTTTGCCTACATAAACCATTTTGCAGGTCCTTGGAGCTATTTCAAGCAAATCTTTGTTGCTTAAATTGTCGTAAAGTATTACATCTGCTCTTTTTAATACATTAAATGCCTTCATGGTGATCAATTCTGGGTCTCCTGGTCCAGCTCCAACAATAAATACTTCGAAATCACCTGTTTTTAGCTTCATAATTTTAAATATTATGGTTTTGTTCTGTAAAAGTGATTAAAAATATTCTAAAATTGAATTTATTTATTATAAAAATCATAAAATATTATTAATTATTGTTTTTTAATCTATATTTGAATATCAAAAATCATATAATTTTGTATTTAAGTTATTTAATTTTGGTTATTGTGTGATTTTTTGATGTGAAATTTGTGATTTATGTTATTTGTTTATGTTAATTGATAGTTATTTCTTGTTAAAATCGTTAAAGCGCTAAAAAAAAATAATGAAAAATACTAAAATTGTTGTGGTTGGGAACGGAATGGTTGGTTATAAATTCTGTGAAAAGCTAAAATCTAAGACCAATGCTTTTGATTTGATTGTTTTTGGTGAAGAACCCCGTAGAGCATATGATCGTGTACACCTAAGCGAATATTTTAACGGAAAAACTGCCGAAGACCTTTCAATGTCGACCGAAACTTGGTATCGGGAACAAAATATTACACTTTTTTTAGGTAATCCCGTAATGAGTATAGATCGAGAGCTAAAGATGGTTTATGCTGCAGATGGTCTGGGTTATGCGTATGATATCTTAGTTTTTGCAACAGGTTCTGCAGCATTTGTACCTAGTATACCTGGTGTAGAGAAGGATGGTGTTTTCGTTTACCGTACCATTGAGGATTTGGAGCTGATTAGTGCCTATGCTAAAAAAGCAAAAAATGGAGCTGTTATAGGTGGTGGATTATTGGGTTTAGAAGCAGCAAAAGCTTTGATAGATCTGGGGATTGCAGAAACACATATCATTGAGTTTGCACCACGGTTAATGCCTAGGCAGATTGATACGGCAGGAAGTGAAATGCTGAAATCTAAGTTAGCGGAGCTGGGTCTTAAAATACATCTTAATAAGAATACTACAAATATTATAGGGGAAGAAAAAATTGCTGCAATGCAATTTAGTGATGATACGCAATTAGAGGTAGATATGCTGGTGATTTCTGCGGGCATTAAACCTAGGGATGAATTGGCAAAGGCTTGTGGTATTGAAGTGGGTGCAAGGGGTGGTATTATGGTAAATGAAAAAATGCAGACCAACGATCCGTCTGTGTTTGCCATTGGGGAATGTGCTCTGTATGATGGTATGATCTACGGATTGATTGCCCCAGGTTATGAGATGGCCGAAGTATTGGCAACCAATTTATGTAATGGAAGCAAAGCATTTACCAGTTTTGATATGAGTACCAAACTTAAGCTGATAGGGATTGACGTGGCTAGTTTTGGTGATAATTTTATTGACGAACCAGATTGTAGAACCATAGTTTTTGAGAACAAGCACAAAGGTATTTATAGCCGAATAAATGTAAGTAATGATGGACAATACCTTTTAGGAGGTATACTTATTGGCGATGCAACAGCATATAACATGCTGTTGCAAACCGCCAACAACAAAATTATTTTGCCAGAAAATCCTGAAGAGTTGCTTTTTGGCAGCCGGAGTGGTGGTGAAAGTTCTGCTGGGGCAGGAATTACCGGTTTGCCAGATTCGGCATTGATTTGTAGTTGCGAAGGGGTAACTAAAGGTGATATCTGTAGCGCAGTTGCTGAATTGGGTTGTGAAAATGTGGATGATATTAAAAAATGTACCAAAGCTGGTACAGGTTGCGGTGGCTGTATGCCGATGGTAAAAGACCTCATGGTTTATACCCTGAAATCACAGGGAAAGTATATCAAAAACGTGATATGCGAACATTTCAACTATAGTAGGCAAGAACTTTATGACCTCATCCATATCCATCAATTAAAAAGTTATGATGATGTTTTAAATGAATTTGGTAAAAATGATGGCTGCGAAATCTGTAAACCTTTGGTGTCGTCTCTATTGGCGAGTTTGTGGAACGAAATGATCTTGAAAAAGGGGAATGATGTAGCTCAAGACAGCAATGACCGCTTTTTGGCGAATATTCAAAAAGGAGGTTCCTATTCTGTAGTTCCTCGTGTACCCGGAGGAGAAATTACGCCAGATAAATTAATCATCATCGGCCAAGTGGCTAAAAAATATAATCTCTACACCAAAATTACGGGTGGGCAAAGGATCGATATGTTTGGTGCGCATCTTAATGACCTTCCGTTGATTTGGGAAGAGCTGATTGCGGCAGGTTTTGAAAGTGGACATGCTTATAGTAAGGGCTTAAGAACAGTGAAAAGTTGTGTTGGCAGTACTTGGTGCAGATTTGGTCTGCACGATAGCGTGAGTTTTGCCATCCGAATAGAAGAGAGATATAGAGGGATTAGGTCTCCGCATAAATTCAAATCTGCAGTAAGCGGTTGTATCAGAGAATGTGCAGAAGCGCAAAGTAAAGATTTTGGAATTATCGCTACCGAAAAAGGGTGGAATTTATACGTATGTGGTAATGGAGGCAGTAAGCCTCAACATGCCTTGTTGCTAGCTACAGATTTAGATAGTGAAACCTGTATTACATACATCGATCGTTTTCTGATGTTCTATATCCGCACTGCGGATCCTTTGACCCGAACGGCAACTTGGTTAAATAAAATGGAGGGAGGAATAGATTATCTGCGAAATGTGGTGGTTAATGATAGCTTGGGAATGGCGGCACAATGGGCAGAAGAAATCGAAAAGCTCATTCTAGCTTACAAATGCGAATGGAAAGAAGCGGTAGAAAATCCTGCAATTCGCAAAAGGTTCTCGCACTTTGTAAATGCACCCGAAGAGAAAGATCCAAGTATTCAGTTTGTGGATATGCGTGGGCAAAAACGTACCGCAGAATGGAAAACAAGCTAAATGAATTGATACAATTTAGATAATCAAGCCCAAACAACTATAAGATATGATAGAAACTCTAAATGAATGGATTGTCGCCTGCCGAGTTGAAGATGCGGTAGAAAATGGTGGCGTTTGTGTTAAAAATGGAGAAGAACAAATCGCTCTTTTCTATTTTACCAGAAGAAACGAGTGGTTTGCCACCCAAAATGAATGTCCGCACCGTAAACAGATGGCACTTAGCCGCGGCATGATCGGCTCAACAACCGACGAGCCAAAAGTGGCCTGCCCATTCCATAAAAAAACCTTTTCTCTGCATACGGGCGAATGTTTAAGTGGTGATGAATGTGCTATTAAAACCTATCCTGTAAAGGTAGATAATGGCATCGTGTACATTGGAAAGTATCCGAAATAATAAACACACCGCACAAATTAACCACTTGTACGGCTAATAGACCAAGCTAAATCCATATCATGAAGATTAAAAATTTAACAGCTATAATTGGCTGTGCCGCACTAACTATGCTCTTTTTTTATACCAAAGCCCAAACAACAACTAAAGCAGTTTTATTTGATGGAACGGTGGTTGCTGGCTATGTAGATCATGGAGCTTTTGTGAATTGTACAGGACCAAGTATCAAATTCAGTAAAAAGCCTTATACCTTATTGGTTGGAATGCTGCCCAGTTTAAGAATTAAAGAAGATAAGGTGGTTGCCGGAGCCACACAAAATACTTGGGTAACCCCAAATCTTGGTTTTGGCCTAACGGCGATATTTAGCCACCTTGCTGTACAGCTGCCATTTTATTACAACAATAAAACAGTAGTTAAAGATGGGAAATGGAATTTGGGACTGGGTCTAGGTTATAAACTTTAATTTAATTAAGATGTCTAATCCAATTGCTCAGCCACTTAATAAGCTCAATATATTTTCTTTAAAAGGTGTTCAAATGAAAACCTTTCATATTACCTGGTTAACTTTTTTCTTTTGCTTTTTTGCTTGGTTCGGCATGGCACCATTAATGAAAATTGCCAGAGAACAATTGCATTTAACAAAAGATGAAGTAGGTAATATTCAAATCGCATCAGTATCCGCTACAATTATTGCCCGCTTGCTGATTGGTAGGCTAATTGATAAATATGGGCCGAAATTGATCTATACCTGGCTCTTGGTGCTGTGTGCCATTCCAGTTCTATTGATTGGAACCAGTCATTCCTATACGTCCTTTTTGCTATTTAGACTGGCCATAGGTGTAATTGGTGCATCTTTTGTGATTACCCAGTTTCATACCTCAATTATGTTTGCGCCTAATATTAAAGGTACAGCAAATGCAACCGCTGGTGGATTTGGAAATGCGGGAGGAGGAGCTGCCAATTTTTTTATGCCAATGATTGCTTCGGGTTTTACGGCAATAGGACTTTGTAGCACAGCAGATAGTTGGCGTTTGGCAATGGTGGTTCCGGGCATAATGTTATTGGTTTGTGCCTTTTTGTATCACCGTTATACGCTAGACACTCCTGGTGGTGATTTTAAAAACCTGCCTGCAGCAGAGAAAACTACCAAGAATACTTTTTTAATTGCGGCAAAGGATTATCGTACTTGGATATTGACCATTGCCTATGCGGCCTGTTTCGGTGTAGAAATCACGGTGGATAACTTCGCACCCATTTTTTTTACCGATTCGTTTGGGGCTACCATTGCAGTTGCTGGCATGGTTGCAGGGGTTTTCGGATGGATCAATATTTTTGCTAGGCCTTTGGGCGGTATTTTGGCAGATAGAATTGGCAGAAATTTTGGATTTGATGGGAAAACGCTTTTATTATCGATTTTGCTTTTGGTAGAAGGTGTTGGGGTGATCTGGTTTGCTAAATCAGGAAACATCAGTATGGCGATAGTGATGATGTTCGTTTTTGGTATCAGCTTAAAAATGGCCAATGGTGCCACTTATAGCTTGGTTCCCTTTATCAATCCATTGGCCGTAGGAAGTGTAGCTGGAATTGTTGGCGCCGGAGGTAATATAGGTGCGATGTTGATTGCCTATATGTTTAAGGCAAAAGCTACACCAATTATTAGGAATGAAACTGTAAATGGTATAAAAGTGCAAACAGAGTTGATAGATTATACAGGTGCTTTTACGCTTTTAGGTTACATCATATTAAGCGTTGGCGTAGCTGTTTTTATTTTCAGAACGGTTACTGCCCAAAAACAACTTAAAAATGAAAAATTCAATACTGTGATTGCTAAATAGATTGATTTGCAAATCGTTTGATCGTGATATGGAATGAGCTAATGTTAGTGTTTGGCGGAATAATTCGGTCTAAAAAGCAATAAATTTATGAAAGAAAACAATGTAACTACAACCAATACTACAACCTGCTGTTATTGCGGGGTGGGTTGTGGTATTGTTGTGAGCAAAGATAACCATCAGCAAATTACGGTAACTGGCGATGAAAGCCATCCAGTTAATAAGGGGATGTTGTGCAGTAAAGGCATGAACCTGCATTATACGGTTAACGATAAAACCGATCGGTTGCTCTACCCACAAATGCGCTACAATAAAAATATGGCTCTGCAAAGGGTAAGTTGGGATGTGGCCTTGGAGAGAACAGCTGCCGTTTTTAAAACATTAATAAAAAAATACGGTGCCGATAGTGTAGCATTTTACGCCAGTGGTCAGTGCCTTACCGAAGAATATTATGTGGTAAATAAGCTGATTAAAGGCTTTATAGGAAGCAATAACATTGATACCAATAGCCGCTTGTGCATGAGCAGCGCAGTTGTGGGCTATAAAATGAGCTTGGGAGAAGATAGTGTTCCAATAAGTTATGACGACATCGAGCTGGCGGATTGTTTGTTTGTATCCGGTGCCAATCCGGCCTGGTGCCACCCTATATTATGGAGAAGGGTAGAGGCTGCAAAAGAAAAAAATCCCAACTTAAAAATAATCGTAAGTGATCCAAGAAAGACCCAAACTTGTTCGCTGGCTGATATTCACCTACAACTCAACCCCGGAACGGACATTACCCTGCATCATGCCATTGGAAGATGTTTGATAGAAGATGGAAAAGTAGACGTAGATTTCATACGTCTTAGTACCAATGGCTTTCAAGAATATCGGGATATTGTTTTTAAAACTTCCATTACTGATGCTGCCATTGTTTGCGGAATAAGTGAAGAGGACATCCGCGTTGCGTCAGCTTTGATTGGCAATGCAAAAGGTTTCGTCACCATGTGGACAATGGGACTGAATCAAAGTGTAATTGGTACGCAGAAAAACCTTTCGTTAATTAATCTGAACTTAATTACTGGGCATATTGGCAAAGCTGGTAGCGGTCCATTTTCTTTGACTGGGCAGCCAAATGCAATGGGTGGGCGAGAAGTGGGTGGCTTAAGTAATCTGCTCCCGGCACACAGAAATTTAATCAATGAAAGTCATCGGAATGAAGTAGAAAAGTTTTGGCAAATCCCACTTGGTACAATCAATGCGAAACCTGGCCTCACGGCAACAGAAATGTTCGAGGAATTGAACACTGGTAAGCTTAAGGCTATCTGGATTTTATGTACAAACCCATTGATTAGTTTGCCTGATGTGAGGGTAGCGGAAGCGGGACTGGCGAAGGCGAAATTTGTAGTTGTTCAAGACATCAGCAATAAGGTGGAAACCCTGAAATATGCCGATGTGGTACTGCCTGCAGCCGCTTGGGCGGAGAAAGAAGGTACGATGACCAATGCTGGAAGATATATTTCTTACCTCAATAAAATTGTTGAACCACCCGGTGAGGCCATCGCAGATGCAGAAATCATTTGTCGTTTTGCAAAAAAAATGGACTTTAGTGGTTTCGATTTCCAAAATTCAGCTGCCATTTATAATGAACATGCCGCATTAACCGAAGGTACACATATGGATATCAGCGGTTTAAATTATGCTATTTTAAAAGAAAAAAGAGCCGTACAATGGCCGTACCCTAAAAATAGTACCGGTTCAGGTACAGCTAGATTGTTTACAGACCATCAGTTTTATACGCCAGATCAAAAAGCGAACATTCATTCCTTTGACGATAAAAATACTTCTGAACCGCTCACGCCAACACATCCGCTAATTTTAACAACAGGTAGAATTAGAGATCAATGGCACACCAGAAGCAAAACTGGCAAGGTAAATAAACTGAACAAGCACATCAGCGAATCGTTTTTAGAAATTCATCCAGTAGATGCGAAAGCTAGAAAAATAAAAGATAACGATGTGGTGGAGGTTTCGAGTTTGCGTGGTGATGTAAGGGTTAAGGCTAAATTTTCTGAAGACATTAAACCTGGTGTGCTGTTTATGCCAATGCATTGGGGATTGATTCTGGGTAGTGACCTGAACAGGGTAAATAACCTTACCAATAATTTGGTAGATCCAGTTAGTAAAGAACCTGATTTCAAATATACGGCTGTACAGGTTAAGCTTTATGAAAAAGCTCGTCAAAAAATTATCGTGATCGGTGCAGGTGCTGGTGCCTGTGGTTTTGTAAAAAGTTATAGGGCACTAAATACAACAGATGATATCGAAGTATTCAGTAAGGAAAACCTACCTTTTTACAATAGGGTACTTTTGCCAGATTATATCATCGGTACGTTACCATGGCAAAATTTGGTAAAGATGAGCGATAGCGAAGAGCATGATTATCGCATTAAACTACACCGGGGCTTAGTAATTGATAAGATTGATAAACTGAATAAAACTGTTACCGATAGCAATGGAAAAATACATAGTTACGATGTGTTGTTATTGGCTACTGGAAGTATGGCTTTTGTGCTGAAAGATATCCCTAAACTTGCTGGTATTTTTACCATGAGAAGTAGAGATGATGCAGATCGCTTCAATGAACATATTGCTACCTTCAGGGGTAAGGTGGTTATTGTGGGTGGCGGTCTGCTGGGGATTGAATTGGCAACATCCCTAGTAGAAACAGGTTTTAAAGTAGCTATTATTCAGCGTATTTCTAGGCTAATGGGCAGGCAATTAGACGCTTTAGGTAGCGAATTGCTGCACGAAGAGCTGATCAGCAAAGGCATAGAAATTTTTTACAATGACGAAGTAGACCGGATTTTGGGAGTGCAAAATATTACTGGAATTCGTTTGAAGAGCGGCTTGAGTATTGAGTGTGAAACTTTGGTTATTGCTATTGGTACTGTGCCCAACATTGAGCTCATTAAAGAAGCGGGAATTGATTGCCAGAGAGGTGTAATTGTAGATGAATATCTAAGAACTAGCCAAAAGGATGTTTTTGCAGTTGGCGAGATCGCCCAATTTGAGGGTGATCTGTATGGTATCACTGCGGCTGCAGAACAACAGGCAGCCATTGTGGCCAGTTTCTTAACCGGTGACATCGCAAAATATTATAGTGGTAGTCTTTTAATGAATATTTTAAAAATGCACAGCCTAGCGGTGTGTTGTTTAGGCTTGCCAGAAATCCCTAACGGAGATCCAGCTTATGAGGAGATTGTCTTTATAGATCGTACTAAACGTTATTACAAAAAGTGTATCGTACATCATGATAAATTGGTTGGAGCTATTCTTATCGGTGATAAAAGCGAGTTCTTGGAGTTTAAGAACTTGATTGAAAATAAAATGGAGCTGAGTGAAAAGCGCCTTCAATTACTTCGAAGTGGCAGCACCGCCGAACCTATCATTGGTAAAACGGTCTGCAGTTGCAATAATGTTGGTGAGGGCAATTTGATCAATAAAATTAAAGCTGGTTGTACCGATCATCTGCAGCTTTGCCAGCTTACAGGTGCAGGTATGGGCTGCGGAAGTTGCAGACCAGAGGTTAAAGCCATTTTAGATTCGTTTGTGAATGTAATGAAAGATGATGTAAAACCAGAATTGATACCAGTTAACGGATGAGGAAGAAAAAAACTATTGGGCCATCGGAGTTTATCAACTTAGCGGGAATTGAATATTTTCATTTTGAGGAAGATTTTATCGAAGATAATGTTCGCTGTATTCCGATGATTGTACGCTTTAAAATGGATGCCGTGGGTATCAAGCTTAAACTCTCTGAATGGAGTAAGTTTAATTCGCAGGAGAGGGTAGAATTAGCTATCAGACCAATTTCAGATTATCAGGGTTATTTGATTGGCTTGATTAAAAAGTACACTAAATATCAGCCAACATTAATTCCAATTGATACAGCGCCCGCTTGGTGTGCCGATGAAATTCCATCGGTAATACAAGATAAAAGTAGAGAATTCAAGGTGTTAATTTCGTTAGAACAATGGAATGAATTATCAGACATACAGCGGTTCGCATTGGTTAAGCTATGTAGATCAGGGCATGAAAACAAAAATTTCCCGAAAGCCCTTGTAGAATTTGGATTAAGCTAAAAAATATGGAACAGCTCATCATCATTAATTTTCCAGGGGGAATTGTTTCTCCAGGAAAGCTCTACCACATACTCACCGCTGCGGACAAAGTAAGGGTAAGGTATGTAAGGTTTGGCCTAAGGCAACAATTGTTGATAGATATTGCATCATACAATGTTAAAGCATTCACCGATGAGCTTAGCCTATTGAATATTGATTATGAGGTTGATGTTAACCTCTTTCCAAATATCATCAGTTCTTACCCAGCAGAGCAGATTTTTATTCGTAATACATGGTTAACCGAAGGGGTTTACAAAGATGTATTCGATGCCATCGATTTTAAGCCATCGGTTAAGGTAAATATTTGTGATAACAATCAAAGCTTTACCCCCATGTTAACTGGGAATATCAATTGGGTTGCTTCTTCTCAATCTCCACATTATTGGCACTTAATTATTCGTTTTCCCAAAACAAATGTAGTTTACGAATGGAATCAGCTTTGTTATACCAATAGTATTGCGATGATGACAAAAGAACTTGCCGCAGTGCTGGCCGTAAATACAGCAGCTGATATTAGTGATAATGTTATTAAAGGGGAACGGCTTTTTTCTTCAATAAATACAACTAATTTTATACTAAAGCCTGCTGAAAGTGCAGTGACCCTGTCTGATTTTAATTTGCCCTATTATGAAGGCTTAAATAGATATAACAATAAATACTGGTTGGGAATTTACAGACGCGATGAATTATTTTCGGTAGATTTCCTTAAAAGTGTCTGTAAACTTTGCTTGGCAACAAAACTAGGTCAGCTTTGCTGTACATCCTGGAAAACAATCATCATTAAAGGAATAGAAGAACAGCATAAGCAGCAATGGAACGCCTTGTTAGAGCAATTTGAAATAAATATGCGTCATGCGGCCAACGAATTAAATTTTCAGGTAGAGGATAATTGCTTGGAAGGATTAACGTTGAAAAATTACCTTGTAAATTATTTAAGCTTAGCTGATACAAGAACTTTTGGAATTTGTTTTGGAATTAAAACGAGAAAAAAGAGTGAGATTTTTAGTAGTATCCTTATCCGAAAAAGATTTTTAGTTCATTTATTCAAATTGAAATTTTTTCCAGTTTACGACATACTCTGCGCCAAAAACTTTAATCCAAACGAGCGCACGGGTTTTGTTTTTAGTAAAGGAAATCCAAAGTTCTTATTGCCCGAGCAATTGAGAAGGGCAGTGCTTAAATTTTACAAAACCAGAGCTAGCTATATGAAAAATGAGTACGAAGTAAAAGACGTTGGTTCAGAAAAATCTAATAAGGTAGAGATGTCATCTGTTCTCCAATGTACAGCCTGTCTTACGGTTTATGACGAAGACTTTGTAGGTGAGGTATGTGAGCTTTGCGAAAGCGATAAAAATAACTTTGTTATGATCGAGAAGTCTGTATTGCAATTACAATAATTCGTTTATCTCACGGGGTGAGTTAAAGTTTTTAAAATAATATTGATCTGATGTAGATATCGGAATTGTAAAGGTATTAAACTCCTTTAATACAGCTTGCGTGTTGTATTTCTGTAAGTTATTCTTTTTAATTTGCTTTGATATCCTATTTAAACCCTTAGCCGTGTAGATACCGCATAATGGTTCATAAAAATTAGAATTTTTAAAAACATAGGCTTCAAAATCTTGATGAAGCTCTTGCTCCTTTAAGAGACTCGCCATTAAAGCATAATTCATGTTTACCAAATCACAAGCCAATACAAATATATCTTCGGTTGGTTTTTGTAAATGTGCAGATAAAATGCCCTTTAGTGGGCCTCCAAAATTTAGTGTATCGTCATCTATAATGAGTTGTTCTGCTTCGAAAAGAGTACTGTAGGCTTGCTTTTGAATACTATTTATGGAGAAATTTACCGCTATATGAAACGCTTTGAGTTTTGTTGCTGCCAAGCTTGCCCAAGTTTGACTGCCGAGTAATAAGCTTCCCTTGTCGGTCCCCATTCGTGAGCTTTGTCCACCGCAAAGCACTAAACCCATCATGGTTTAATAAGGTTACTCAAGTCGGTTAAACCTTGTTCATCAGAAATGCTAATCATTTTACCCTTTAGTATAATTAATTTTTCCGCAATCAGTTCATTCATTGTTCTAAAGACCGTTTCGTAGGTAGCACCAGTATAGGCCGCCAAATCCTGTCTGCTAAGTTCTAGGTTAAGGCAATTTTCTTCATCTAAACCAAACTGATCTCTTAGGCTTAATATGGCTACTGCTAACCTGCTTTTAACAGACATTAATGCCAGATTTCTCATTTTTTTCTCTGAAGTATTCAGCTCGTCTGCATAGAACATCAGCATGCCGTAAGCAAATTCATGATTTACTTTTAGCGTAGCCCTAAAAAAATCAATATCTACAAAGCAAACTGTCGTAGTTTCTAATGCCGTTGCAGAAATAGGATAGTATGAAGAGGTTGAGGTAATTCCCCTATGGCCGAAAATAGCGCCGTTATTTGCAAAACGCAATATCAGCTCTTTGTCTCCCCATTTCTTATGTACCTTTACGTTGCCAGAGGTTACAAAATAAACCCCAGTTACCGGATCGCCTTCTCTGATAATTACTTCTCCTTTTTTTGCTGTAAAATTTTGCTTTGAATTGGTTATGGCTGGGTGCCATTCTTTCAAAGACAATTGGCACATAAAACAGGTTTGCAGATCGCAGCTCTTATTTTTCTTCATTGTTAGGATAAAGATAAAGATAACGTATCAAAAAATAGTTTTAAAGCTTGAAGTTCTTTTATGAAGTTTTTAAGGTATTGTTATGGAATTAACCTTCGCAACTGAATACTCCGTGTTGTAGATTTATTTAATGGCATAATGGTTTAGGTGCTACGCTGATATTTGTAACTGATTTGACGCAGCCGCTACAGAGAAGTAGAATCAAGCGGTAAGGCTATTAAAGATAGAAGTACACGTGCCTCTGCTTTGAGCTGAAATAGCTGTAATTAGGCTCTGATTGTTGACTTATTAATTATTATTCAGAAAGGGAGAAGTGTTTGGCTATATTTTTTTTGAGCAGGTTTTTCAAAATGATGATAAAACTATTTCCTGCCTACAATTTCTTTTCTATGTATTGTTCCCCATGCAGATAATTCTGCAATAACCTTGTCCAGTGTCCGCCCATGTTTCGTGAGCGAATACTCAACCGTTGGAGGAAAGCTCGGTAGAACAGCTCTTTCGATCAGGTGGTTCATTTCGAGCTCTTTCAGCTCTTTGGAAAGCATCCTATCGGTTATGCCGGAAACCTCTGTTGCAATCTTTCTAAACCTTACCGCTCCACTGGATACTGCCATCAAGATCTGGAGTTTCCATTTTCCGTTCAGCACATCCAGCGCATCTCTTACTGCTAAGGCACTACTACCACTACAATTACTGGTTATAACAGGTGTATCCATTTTTTTCTATTTTATCAATTACTATACTCGAGTATAGTACTATCATAAAGTATAGTACTATAAAATGTATAGTGAATATAGCTAGGTTTGCATTGTTAAACAAATTATTCAACGATTAGATAAATATAGACATGATTTTGATTACAGGTGCAACAGGCCATTTGGGAAAAGCAACGATAGATCACTTGCTGAGTAAAGGCGCTGATAAAAGTACGATATCTGCACTGGTAAGAGATGAAGCAAAGGCTGCGCCGCTAAAAGATTTGGGCATCAAATTGCTAAAGGGCGATTTTAATGATTACCAATCCCTGGTTTTGGCTTTTGAAGGAATAGATACTCTTTTTTTTGTTTCGAGCAGCGATATCCTGAATCGCCAGGTACAACATGAGAATGTGGTCAATGCCGCAAAAAAGGCAGGTATCGGACGCATCATTTTCACGAGCGTGACCAGGAAAAGAGAAGATGGTTCTTCGGCAATCGCATTTCTATTGTCGTCAATGCTAAGCACGGAAAAAATGATCAAAGAAGGTGGTTTTGATTATACTATACTTAAAAACCCACTCTATGCTGACGTCCTGCCAATGTTTTTGGGATATGATGTACTCGATACAGGTGTATTTCTACCTGCTGGAGAGGGGAAGGCCAGCTTTACGCTCAGAGAGGATCTTGCTGAGGCTTCTGCGGCCGTGCTATTGGGAGGTGGACATGATGGCAAAGAGTATCTGCTAGCGAGTGAGGAAAATTTATCCTTTAGCGATGTCGCTGCTGTATTGAGTCAAATATCAGAAAGGCCCGTTCCATACCAAAGCCCATCAGCTGATCTTTATAGGCAAACCTTAATTCAAGCTGGTGTACCGGAAGAGCAAATAGGTGGCTTGTCCATGTTTCTTGAGGCAATCAATCAGGGCGAATTCGAGACTGAACACACCGACTTGCCATTCTTGTTGGGAAGAAGACCAACGACCTTAAAATCATTTTTGGCATCTGTATACGCTGGGAAGTAATGCGGAAAAAAATGAGGGTAGATATATGGAGCGACGTGATGTGTCCCTTTTCCTACATCGGCAAGCGCCAATTTGAAAAAGTATTGGCTGTATTCCCTGAAAAAGAATCGATAGAAGTGGTTTGGCATAGCTTTCTTTTAAATCCTTCCTTAAAGGAACAGGCCGATATAGATTTTTATACCTATGTGGCAGAATTAAAAGGACAGACGCTGGAGTGGTCATTACAAGTTCACGAGGCGTTGATCAAAAAGGCAAAAAATGTTGGGTTGGACTTTCAGTTGGACAAAGCCAGAATCACGAACTCTTTCGATGCACACAGGGTCATACAGCTGGCAAAGAAATACGAGCTGACCAACGAGGTGGAAGAACGTTTCTTTAAAGCCTACTTTACGGAAGGAGCACTGATGAGTGATCATCCTACGCTAATTCGTCTTGCCACTGAAGCAGGTCTTTGCGAAAAGGAAGTAGTGCAGGTACTAAATTCCAACGAATATGCAGAAGATGTGCAAAGAGATGGGGATGCTGCCGAGAGTTTGGGAGCCAGAGGTGTACCGTTCTTTGTATTCAATGAAAGATACACGGCAAGCGGCGCACAAAACCCGGAAGTGCTTACACGGCTACTAACCAAAGCCTATAAAACCTGGCAGATTGATTATCCTGTTCCATTAGAAACCGTCAATGGCTCCATTTGTACTCCACAGGGCAAATGCGATTAACAAATAAATCATTCACATCAACTTTAAAAAATGAATAAAAAGTCAATTAAAATAACCTATTGGATAACCACAATCTTTGTGGCCTTTGTTGGATTTGCAGGTATTATGAATATCCTTCAGTTACCCTCTCTTGTAAAGGTAAACCATGAGCTTGGTTTGCCACAGTATCTGATGCCATTTTTGGGAACGGTAAAGGTATTGGGTGCCATCACAATTTTACTGCAGCCTCTAAAAAGGTTTCACGAAGCAGCGTATGCAGGTTTTGTGTTTTATTTCACAGGTGCTAGCTATGTTTTGATAGCGAATGGCGGTGGTATAGACAAATACGGCGTAACATTAATGATTATCGCCGCGACCGTTTTATCTTATTTATCTTCCTTAAAATTAAAACACGCTAAAGAATAAAACCAGAACAATTTTTTTAGTAAAGAAAATTGTAAAATCGATCGTTTTGAAGTAACTAAACTCATCCATCAGGCACATAGATTTTTATAAAGTTTTAATGAAAAGTGCTGAAAAGTACTTATTTTGAATAAAATTGCCAATAATTATAAATTTTTATTTGTTGATAATAATGTGATTGCCACAAAATAAATTTAAAATATGTCTTTAAAGTGGTTTTAATGGCTTTTTTTTGTTTATCTTTAATTTAAATAATTGACTAAAAACTCAGCCAAAACTCAGCCAAATTACCTGAAATGAGAGAAAATAAACCCCATTCAGAGCATCAAAAACAGCGTTTAGAGCTCGCAATGGAAGAAATATCCACTCCGATAATCTCCACTAACTATATTAAATAATTTACTCCAGCCTCAATAATTAACTTTCACATTTGCCAACTTTTTTGTTCTATTATAATCTGGTAAAGGTGATCTAGTCGAAAATCACCTTGATTTTTGACGCCAGATTAAATGAATTTTTTTCTTTCCAAATCCTCGATTATAGGCTCAATAAGCAATAAAAAGCGATTTAAATGTTCAAAGTATTCTTGCTGATCGGTACAGCCCGAAAGCCTCTAGCATTACGCTAGAGGCTTTTTTGTTTTTAAGCTTTTAAAGTTATATCCGACGGATTTGGCTCTCTTTTGGCTCGCAGTTAATATAATCTAGTTAATTAAAATCATCTTTACATCATTACTTATTCAGTCATACTAAAGTGGTTATTCAGCTATTACCAATTTGTGTGCGCTAACTTTCAGTTGGTGTTAGTGATTTTTATATCTTCGGTTCTTCTAAACTTAGACCAATGTAAGTGCGAAAATCAGTTTCTTCCACGTAATCTTTAAATTGTTGAATGTCGGAAAGGATCATTTTTTCAAATAAACCATTAAATAATGACGTTAAGCCTCTGCCTACGCTTCCAGCTGGAGGGAAATAGCTGATTTGTACGTGGATCTCCGTGGCGAGATTATTAAGCGTATCATTAAACGTTACCTTGCCTGCGTTTTGGATCATTGCATTTTCAGTAGATTGCCAGCCAATGTAGCGACCATCTTCTTCATGGGTAATTTCTGCATCCCATTCAAGATCAATAAGGTTTCCTGGCGTATTTGCTTTCCAGATAGACTTTGTGCTGTTAATTTCGGTAACCTGTTTAAGGTGTGACATAAATTTAGGTAGGTTAGACAGCTCACGCCAAAATGCATATACCTTTTCTCTCGGCACATTAACGGTAATGTGTTCACTGATGTTGATGGCTTGTGGATCGGTAGTGTCTATATCCAATTGACGATAAAGCGGACAAACCCCTGTAGCTCCACGGTAAAGTAATAGTCCGCCGACTGCCGCTCCCTGTAGAGCGATCAAAGGATGGTCTACAATGTTCTTCAGTGATTTGTAGATTAGGAAACCTCCGCCCACAATAGACAGGGCACGCTCACCTTGGTCGATATTTGGTGTGCCTAACGGTTTAAGTTCGATTGCACTAATGGTGTCAATTACTTTGCTCAATATCTTGTTGCTCATGTTGCTCTATTTAGAAAGGGAACAACCCGAAATGATAAATGTTTTGCTTATTATGATCGTTGGGTGACGAAAAATAAATCTGCTTTTTACTAGGCATGCAAGCTAATGCACAAACTTGTTATACCATAACAAATTAGTTGCTGCAACCAGTAGGAAATCATCAATATTTCGTTGCTGGAAGAAGTTTATAAAGTGCGCTTTTTTGAAATGCAAGGGAGTCTATTTCGCTCTAAATACTTTATGTCACAAGATGAAAATGAGCGAGAAATTCGCTACTGTTACTGTACTAATGATATCTGCTGATGCTACATTTGGCGATGTAGATTTTTTTGCGGGATTGACGTACTATATTCTAAAGCTATTTAACATTCGTAAGATTGTACGCAAAATTGCAAGGTTAATTTCCTGATCGCGGTGTGTTTCTATCAGATTTTCAAATACTAAAACTTGTTGCTACAGAGGCTTTGGTGCAAACATTTTGCAGACAGTGGTGTTCAGATAAAAATATAATTATCATGAAAGATATCCAAATTATTCCTGAACTCCTTAATAAAACAGTGGTTATCACAGGAGCGTCTAGTGGCGTGGGATTGGCTACGGCAGAAGCTTTTGCAAGAAGTGGCTGTAAGATCGTACTTGCTGCAAGGGGAGAGGAAGGTCTTTCCATGGCGGTGCAACGCTGTCAGGCCTTGGGAGGTTTAGCTATAGCCGTACCAACGGATGTTAGTGAATATGCACAGGTGAAAAACCTACTTGTCGAGGCTTTGGCCTTTGGTGGAAAAATTGATTATTGGGTGAATAATGCAGGAGTAATGGCCAGTGGTAAGTTAGAAGAAGTTCCTATTGAGGTGAGCCATCAGGTAATTAAAACGAATTTGTTTGGTTATCTAAACTGTACACATGCTGTGCTGCCAATTTTTAAACAACAGGGGTATGGCATACTAGTAAATAATGTTTCTATCGGAGGATTTATGCCAGCACCATATAGTGCAGTTTATTCTGCTACTAAGTTCGGTATTAAGGGAATGATGGAGTGTTTGCAGGGAGAGCTTTCTGATGAAGCAGACATACATATTTGTAACCTTTATCCGCAAATTCAGCGTTCTATGGGTAACATGCATTCTGCTAAGTATTCGGGCCTAGAATTTAAGGTGCCACCATTTGCAGCAGACCCTAAGGATACGGCAGCACAACTGTTGGATTTAGCGCTTCATCCCAGAAAAGACAAATTTCCAGACCTCAGTTCGTGGGGATTGAAAACACTTCATGCTATTTTTCCGAAACTTATGGTAAATACAGCCTCAGCTGGGATGCGTTTGATGATGAAGCTCAAGAACGGTGAACCTACCGATGGAAATGTGCTAAGTGTATCTGGAGCACCGTACCGTATTTACGGAGAAACGAGTGTGCCGGTTCCATCAAAGCAGATGAAATTGGCTATTGGTTTTGGTGTTTTGCTCGGCGCTGGTTTGTTGTTGTTTTCTAGACGTAATTAATGTGCTGCAAAAAATCACTAATTTTTTAAATAGTTCATATCTTATTATTATAAAAAAAATAGCGGGCAAGAGTATAAAAATCAAGCCCGCTATTTTTTGGTATGGTTGCTAAAATTTTTATTTTGTACGTCAACTTCTCAGTTCTAAAAATTTCATTTCCGCAATTAATTCTTCTTTTCGATACCAAGTACTTCTATTAGCGCCTTGGCAGTTGGCCCAGCAGATAGCGGATTTTGTCCAGTAACCAATAAACCATCTATCTCCACGTGCGAGGTCATTGGGATAAGAGCAGAATGGAAATCGGCACCGAGTTCCTTCAGTCTTGTTTCGAGCTTATATGGAATATTTTCACTACGCAATACTAGCGCCTCTTCGGTATTGGTAAAACCTGTCACTCTTTTGCCTTTTAAAAAACCTATTTTTGTTTTTGCTGCCGAAATTAATGCAGCTGGTCCATGACATACCGCTGCCACTGGCTTACCTGCGTTTATCATATCAACAATAATTCTTCCGGTAGTGGTATTGCTAGCTAAATCCCATAGC
>RCUH01000279.1_pt1 | contig 60558 bp, 52 predicted proteins | sample 2166191 | NCBI WGS metagenome assembly RCUH01 (sample SAMN09932848, study PRJNA488358) | compost metagenome | feature: garden; material: soil; isolation source: compost soil in an enriched community after 214 h of incubation | place: Germany: Experimental Botanical Garden Goettingen | collected... | reverse complement strand
GCCGTGGAGAACATAGGCGTGCGCTATTTCGGGGGACTGTCCAGCAATATGACATACAAGGGCCTCAGTTTTTCCTTCCTGTTCCAGTTTGTCAAGCAGAGGCAGTTCAACTATAACAATACCATGCCGACCCCCGGCTCCATGAACAACCAGCCGAAAGAGGTGCTGGATGTGTGGTCCGAGGATAACCCGCAGGGCAGCTATATGCCATATACCTCGGGCAGCGATGCTGAAAAGAACAGGCTGCATGGCTATTTTATGAATAGCACGGCCGCAGTGGGAGACGCTTCCTTCATAAGGCTGAAAAATGTACAGCTCAGCTACACCTTTTCACCGGACCACCTGCCCAGCAACGTTAAGCTGTTTTTGCAGGGACAGAACCTGCTTACCATTACCGATTATTTCGGGCTCGATCCCGAGTTTGCCCTGGCGGGATACCTTCCGCCCCTGAAGACGTATTCATTCGGCGTACAGTTAAACTTTTAAGCTACAATTATGAAAACCCTAAAAAGAATAATGATAGGCTGCCTTATCCTGGCAGCCATTTCCTGCGACGATCTGATCGAGACGGAATCTCCAAACAACCAGATTGCCAGGGAAGATGTGTTTGCAGACAGCCAGACGGCCTATGCCGCGCTGTCCGGATTATATTCCTCAATAATGTCCAGGTCCCTTATTGCAGGAACCAATCATGGGATGGGCGCACTGCTGGGATCCTATGCCGATGACCTGGACTGTTTCAGCACTGACATCAACGGCTATGGCGACATCTTCAGGAACCAGGCCCTGCCGACCAATTCGGCGGTAGAGTCGGTATGGAATAACGCCTACCAGCAGATCTACATGGCCAACGCGATAATCCTCGGGGCCGAGCAGTCCGCTGCCCTGGCCGATGCAGACCGAAATGCGCTAGTGGGGGAGGCGCTGCTGGTCCGGTCCATGATCTATTTCTACCTCCAGCGTATCTTTGATGCCGTACCTTATACCACAAGCCTGGATTATGAAAGCAACCGCACTATAGGAAAGACCGGGGTCGGCCAGCTGCTGGGATTGTTGGAGCAGGATCTCGAGCGGGCCATTTCAATACTGCCCGATGCCTATCGCGATACCGAGCGCATCTATCCCAACCGCAAGGCCGCCCAGCTGCTGCTGGCCTATATCTATCTCCAGCAGGGCCTTTATCCGCAGGCGGAAGCAGCGGCCGGTGAAATAATAGGGTCGGAGATGTATGCCTTCCAGACCGATATACAGGAGGTGTTCCATAAGGACGGTGCCCATATCATATGGCAGCTCAAGCCGCAAAACGATGGCGATTCCACCGCCGAAGCATCGTTCTACTACTTCATGGATTCAGGGCCTTCTTCCTACGCCTTGTCGGAAAGCCTTGTCGATGCATTTGCACCGGGTGATGCTAGGCGCTCAAATTATATGACAGACCTTGTCGTGGGAAGCCAGCAGTGGTTCAGGCCCTACAAGTACAAGAACCTGAGCGGCAGCAACCCGAACGAGTACTCGGTAATCTACAGGCTGGAGGAGGCCTATCTGATCATGGCCGAGGCACTTGCCATGCAGGACAGGTATGGCGAGGCGGCCCCGTTCCTGAATGCGACCAGACTTCGTGCGGGACTTGGTGAGATCCAGCCAGAATCACGCGATGCTTTCATTGATGAGCTGCTGGCAGAAAAGAGGAGGGAATTCTTCTCTGAGCTCGGCATGCGCTTTTCAGACCTTAAAAGGCTGGGAAGGCTGCAGGACCTGGCCGGTTCCAAGCCCGGCTGGCAGCCTTTCCGCAGCGTACTTCCTTATCCGCAGAAGGAACTGCTCCTGAATCCGAACCTTAATCCGCAACATGAAGGCTATTAAAAAGCTTCTGCTGGCGCAGGTCCTGCTCCTGCTGCTGTGCGGTTATTATTCCGCTGCACAGGTGCTGTCAGGAGGCAGCCCGGACTCCTATTCGCTGGCCGTGTCAGGGATGAGTCCCGACGGGCGCTGGATCACCGCCTCGCTGCTACACGGCGACAGCGTAGACAGCACTATTGTCATAGATACCAAGCACAGCAGAACAAAAGCCTACAGTGATGTAAAGCGTTCCATTTTTGTGGGGCACAGCCTTGTACTGCTTACCAGCGGTGGCACGGCCACAATATTCGATCACGAGGGCAGCAAGACCTTGGAATTGAGAAATGTCACCGCCGTGGAAGATATTGGGGATTCAGGATACTTCCTTCTACAACGAGGCATACCGGGAAGAGCCGTGGTAACACTGCTGGATCTCGATGGCAAAATTTTGGACTCTGTTGCAGATACGGAGCGCTATTTTATCAATAGGGAAAGTGGCGAAGTCCTCGTAACTGCCGTCGAGGAGCATGGAACAAGCAAGGTCTATGCTATGGGGGATAAAGGTAAAAAGCTGCTATATACTACAATCCACAAAATAACCAATATCCAACATGATGCAGGAAGCAGCAGTATCATTCTATTTGAGAAACAGGGCAACGGCATCAGTGTCGTTACCCTGCTGGATCGAGGACAGCAAAAGAGATATGTGCTGACGGATCTCCTGGATGAGAAATTCAGTTCTATAAGCATCCAACCGCTTGCAGGGAAGGGAGCCTATTTCGTCCGAACAGAGGTTCCCGCAAAGCGGGATGACCGGTTGGTGGACATCTGGCTTGAGGATTCTGCCCTGGAAAGCAAGCTCATTCCTTATCCTGTCGAGCACGCTTACCTCTGGCAGCCTGCCAAATCAGAATTAAAGAAGCTTTCAACATCCGCGCTGCCAAAGGTCGAATGCATTGGAAGTGACAGGTTTTTTTTGGCATTCGATCCACAAAAACTGCAGGATTATACTTCCGGATCCCCCAATCTTGAGGTTTTTCTTCTTGATTTAGTCAGTGGCGAAAGTATGTCCTTGGGTATATTTGGTCCGAATATAGCTATTTCTCCAAAAGGAAACCATATGCTTGGTCGGGAGGAAGGCCGATGGGTCCTGATCGACCTGAAACGAAAAAGCCGGGTAAAGATCGCAGGCGAGCAGTATTCTTCAGGACTCTTTTCACTTGATGGCCGGCATCTTCTTTTTGAAGGCATGGGTGGCATCTGGCGTTACGACATCAGGCACGGCAGGACCAGCAAAGTGGTAGAATCCCGCGGCCGTGCCTGCTCAGTGGCAAACAAAAGTTCCGATAATAGGGCAAGCCGCCACTTTTCTCAAAAGTCAGTAGATCTGGACGGGCCCTTGCTTATAAGGCTCTTTGACCCGATGCTCACCGAAACAGGATACCTCAGATGGGAGAGGGGAAAAGTTTCAACCGTATTGCCATTAAGAGAGCACCATATAACAGGCCTGCTGAATAATACGGAATCGACGGTACTGTCCTTTGTCAGGGAGGATTATAATCTGGTGCCCGAACTGGTGGTTCAGCATCCTGGCAAGACCGGAAAGACCGTTTACAGGGTTAGCGACGCCGATACCGGCAGCAGCCAGCTCAGAAGGGAAATTATAAATTATGCCGGTCCGCTGGGTGAAAAGCTGCAGGGCATATTGTATTATCCTGCTTGCTATAGCAGCGGTAGGGCTTACCCGATGGTAGTACACATCTATGAGCAGCAGCGCTTTCGAAAGAACAGGTACCTGTCGCTCTCCAATGCAGAGCCGGACGGATTTAATCCAAGGGCGTTGCTGGAAAAGGGATATTTTGTCTATTTTCCGGATATCGCCTACAGTGATAAGGGGCCAGGCATTTCAGCACTGTTGTGCGTGGGCAATGCAATGAAGGCAATTGAGGATAACAGGTCTGTAGACTTTTCCAAAGTGGGTTTGATAGGGCATTCGTTCGGAGGGTATGAGGCCTGCTTTATAGCTACGCATTCCGATCTTTTTGCTGCATATGTCTGCGGGGCAGCCAACAGTGATCTCATAAACCGTTACCATAGCTTCAACACCAGCTTTTCTGCACCTGAATTCTGGCGCTTTGAGTCCGGGCAATTCAGGATGAATACACCGTTCTCAGAAAATAAGGCCCTCTATCTCGATAATAGCCCTCTTTACTTTGCCGACAGGGTATTGTCGCCCGTGCTCTTGTGGACAGGTATGGAAGACTATAATGTAAGGTGGGAAGAGACCCGCACATTCTATAATGCGCTTCGAAGGAACAATAAGGAGGTCATAGCATTATTCTATCCTGGTGAAGGCCATACTATTGCAGGAAGACAGGCGATGTTGGATCTTACCTTGAAAATACAGGATTGGTTTGACTGCCACCTGAAAGATTACCCAAAAGTCGGATGGATGGGGAAGTAAAGAGAAAGGAGCCTTATGGCTCCTTTCATTTGTTTAATTGACTTTTTGCAGTGTTATCCCGCACATGGCGTCGCTGACCCTGCGTCTTAAATTGTGCGTAATATTCGTAGCCGGGTCGGTCCAGGTGCAGGTCGCTCCGTCAGAAACGGTACACTGAACCTCGGCATTGATACATCTTGGAGTCGGAGTATTGACAAAATAGTATCCGTTTTCCAAGAGCGTTGAAGACTCCGGTGCCTTGCTGGTTGCGAAGGCCATGGTCACTCCCGCCGTTACAACGGCGAACATCAGAAATCCTTTAACTTTTTTCATGATTCAATAATTTTAATTGGTGCCTACTCTGATTAGGTTTTTCGGCTTCCACCTTTTTAAAATTCCTGGTTATCGCTTGCGCCATTCGATAACGAAGGATCTTGCTTCCCGACAAAACGAATAGATATTTGTCGGTGGGCAGTATCTGGGACATTTTCTTCTTGCCGCGGTTCTCAATGAAAAAGCTGCCCAAATAAAGTTGTACGTCTGTACTGTACATATCCACTACGGATGCATCGTCCCATATTTTCCTGGTTTCGAACCTGCCCATCATATTGGATTCCACAAAGAGCACCTTGGCGTGCACTGCCATATTCCTGTTCACCGTAATGGGAGGGGTATCCATCTTGTGCAGCCCTGCCGAATTCTTTACGGCACTCACCCGGGCCCTGGAAAAAGTATCTATCGTATGAAGCTTGATAGGCTGGTTGAGGTCTTGGTCAAAATGTAAGATAGTGTTGCGATAGAAATAGCCGTAGGTCAGCCGCCTAGCTGGCTGGTCCCACAGCAAAATCCCATCGGTATCAAAAAGACCGTCCTGCTGTTTCTTCAGGATGCTGTAGTTGAAAACGACCTCGCTATCACCGGGCTGCAGCACTCCCAGAATATTTTTTTGTTCTTTCCTGCTCTGCGCTACCAGCGCATATTTGTTATCAGAGGTAACCTGCAGTTGTGAGAACGGGGCATCATTAAGGCTCGTCACCCGCAAAAGGCTGTCTGTAATGTAACCTCGGTAGATTACGGGTATGGTGCCGTCGTAGCCATACAGATACGATCCCATAACTTTAAACCTGAATTTTCTAAATTTCCACCGAGCATTTTCAAGTTGTATGTTCTTGTGGTTTGCAGTGGTGAGTGCCTTATCGATGATGGTGAGCTGGAAGGGTGCGCCGTAGTCGCCCAGGTAGATATGATCATCATCCGAGCCTGCAAAATAGTATGAATCGTATTTTAGTTCTAAAAACTTTTCATCTTGCAGTGGTTGCTGAAGGTACCTCCTTGTAAAATTGTTTTCTTTCCGCACTATGTTTTCCGAACTGATGAACAGGCAGACCACCAACACAGCAGCTGCTGATAGGGTCAGGAAGGAAAATGCTCCAGTTCGTGAGATGGAGCGCCGGTTTTCACGCTCTGTTATAATAATTGCCGCGATTGCCAGGACCACAAAGGAGGCATTGAAGATAAGGTGCTCTGTCCAGCCCATCTTCTCCAGCACTCCTCCGCAGGAACATGGGATGAATTCGCTGTAATTGAGTATGAGATAGATATATACGAAAAAGGCCATCATGAGGAAAGCAGAACCATATAGAGCCAAGAGCCGCGATCGTCTGTAGATCAAAGCCAGTGAGAGGATGAGTTCGACGGTAATTACTGCCGGTGCTACAAAGCCGGTGTAGGCTGTGAGCAGCGGCGACTGGGCAATCTGGATGCTGAAGTTCTCATAATCCAGCAGCTTGCTTACCGCAGCGTAGACAAATAGGAGTATGTACAGGTAACAGACGATCTCGATAAATATTCTCTTTGCAGCTGGTCTCATAAGGCGGGTTTGGGTTGTTTGCATTGTAAAGTTCCAAAACCTCAAAAACCAAGACATATTAAATAGGGAATGCAATGACCTAAAAAGGTAGTCATTGGCTGAACCTGCGCCTTGGAATCTCCCCGGGTCCGCATCCGAACTTGATCTTGAAGGCGCGAGCGAAGTTGCTGTAGGTGGTGAAGCCTACGGTATAGGCAATATCCTTGAGAGCCTTCTTGCTGTAGCGGATCAGCAAAAAAGATTTCTTGAGACGCTGCTCGTTGTACAGCTGGTAGATCGAGGTCCTGAAATGGTGCTTGAAGCCGCTCTTGAGCTTGAACTCGTTGGTGGAGAACATCCTGGCCAGTGTCCTTATCTTGGGGAAGGGCCCTTCCTGATGGGTGAGCACAAAGTCGTACACCTTCTGCATCAGCTCGACCTCGCTGCTGTCGCTGTCCTCTGGGATAGCCGATGTGGATTCCTGCCCTGGGTTTTCTGAAGGTGCGGGATCCGGCACGATAAAACCAATCAGGAAATTATCCGACGGTGCCAAACGAGATATCGCACACAGCGGAGTGAAGACAAGGTCTTGGGGAATAGAAAATTCGACAGGAATAAGCAAATGATCGAGATGACCGGCAGTAAGCTCCGCAAAGGCCTGCTCCCAGCGGGATAAGTCCCGTGCTTCGATAAGCTTGCCGATGGGCAGGCCGACAAGTTCGTTGCGGCCCAGCAGTGCAGGAAGGGCAGGAGTATGCCCGGTAATGTTTCCCTGCCCATCCAGAAGGATGGCCTCCTGCCGCATATAGCTGTAGCTTTTGTGGGGGTTGACATAGCCCTTGTGGAACAGGGCATCCTTGCCGTTCTCTGCCATCTGGTTCAGCAGGGCCAGGAGCACTTCCAGGATATCGTCCTCCTGGGACCGGTCCGCGCGGAAGCTGTAATTTCCCGTGGCCAGTTCCAGTAGCATCTGGCAGGCGGCATGCAGCCTTCTGATGTTCTTCTCGCGGTGCATGGTTCAAGGTTTAGGAATGCTTTTTCAGGAACTCCAGTCCCTGGTGCATATGGCTGAAAACTGCCGAAGGTATGGCCGACAGGCTTGTCTTCAGGAAATATTGGACCAGATAATTCAGATGTCGTTTTTCATTGGTGATAAAGGCAATGGCGCTGATCAGTACCATGCCTTCCCTGGCAAAAAATTCGAGCGCATCGGAGTCTATATCTAATATGCCTGTAAGCTCGCATACCGCCGGGAGCGGCCTTTCACCCTGTACCATGAGCCGGTCCGCGACGATGCTGCGCGCATCGGCAAGGGTGATGCGGACTCCCTGCCGGCATACCATATGGAGCACGCCGTGCTTGATGCTGTAGGATACAAAGGGATTCTCGTAGTGCATGATTCAATTAAAATACCATGAAGTTAGGCTATACAGGTAGGCAATTATTAACCCAATCAGGCAAATAATTGACCTTTTCAGGCATGTTTAAAAAAAGAGATAAAGGAGCTTCTAGTTATGTTTATAATTTATTAAATTGTGTACCAATTAACACAGCATCTAATATAATTCTAAAGACTTGATATGGCAGTGATGACTACAGCAGCAATTACCTTGATAGTGGGGAAATTGGCGGAAAAAGGGCTCGATAAGGCCTTTGACACGACCGTAGAGAAAATATCGGAAGGAGCAATCGCCTGGGTAAAGAACCTTTTCACGCGCAATGGCAAGGCCAGGCAGGAGCTCGCTGACTTGGAATCGAAACCCGACAGTGCCGCACGGCTGAAAGCTGTAAGCGCGATCCTCGAACGCGAGCTTGAAGATAATCCTGAGAGCGCAAGGCACCTTGAAGAAATATACGATAAGATGACAAGGCCTGAAGTGCACATCACAAAGAGCAAGAATGTTAATACGGGAACAATCAATAGCGGCGGGGGCGACGTGCAGCTGGGGGACAACTATGGTCAATAAGAATATAAATTCTGGAAGCATATCGACCGGAACGGGCAATGTACAGGTAGGCGATAACTACTATGTAAGCGTAATGGATGGCCTGGCGGTTCTGCTTGCCGAATACCGGCAGCAGCTGGACAAGATAGAGCAGCTGATCGACCAGTTCAAGGTTACGACAGCGCTTGGGCTCCTGGAAGATCTTGAACGGAGGGTCGGAACCAGCAACTTGCCGCAGCAGGACATCATACTGAGCAAGCTTTTCTACCTTAAGGCTTTATGCAAGCGTGAGAGTGCGGACTTTTCGCATGCAGATGCGGCTGCCGATTTTATACAGGCTTACAAAAGAAATACAAACGACACCAACCTAAGGGACCGCGCTTGCGTCGAGTACCTGAACCTGAATGAAGGAGGGAAGGCCGAAGCAATGGCCGACCAGATATTGGCAATTGACGAATACAACCGGACGGCATGGTATGTCAAGGCAATCAATGCCACGGATTTGAAGGCTTTTCTTGGTACAATTCCTAGGATCGTATTTGAAGAATACAATTTCCAGATGACGATGGTATCGCATGTAACCGCGACATACAATCTACATTTTTTAGAAGATCTCGACGAATTTTCTTTGCGCGCCGATATTGCCTTTGAGAAGTATGCCGAACTGAAATTCTCAGCCCTTGAGGCTTGGCGGCAGGCCATTGATTTGGCCATCAATAATTTTTTTAATAAATTTCCATTAAGGTACATCCATGGGGAGAAATTCCTGTACAAGGACCATGCATTTATCGGCCCTGTCTTTAAACTGCTTGAGAGCTACGTTATCCCTTTGCAGGATACGGAAATTTCAAGATCAATCAATCACCAGAGGTTTTTCTGCGGCTACTTTGGTTACCTTATGACAAATGCCCTGGAGTTCCTAAAGATGGTAGAGACTACCTATCCGCAAATTTCTGATGGGGGCTGGGCTTTCACGTTTTGCTATTGCCAGCTTCTGAACCATCAAAAAGAATACGATAAGTCCCTTAAGCTGATCGAGGCATACCTTCAAGATGGAAAGGAAAGCCATAGCGAGGCCTTCCTTATGCAGTCTGCACTATTTATGCTGACTGGCAATGAGCATTTGATCCCGGATGTTTTCACTTCCTATTTGGCATCTGTGGAATTGATAGAAGAACGGAACGGTTTCAATATCTTAAACGCCTTCTTAAGGGTACTTGCGGGAAAGGTCGATGAATCATTGGTGTCCAGCATGATAGACGTGATTAACCAAAAGGCCTTTAAAAACGAAGAATTGAAGTCGCTGTTGAATATTACACTGACAGTTCGCTACCTGCAAAATTACGACAAGCAGGACATCTACAATCGCATTGTAGATTTAATGGAATTTGAAGGATTTGACAGTAACTGGAAGAACCTTATCGCAGAAGTCCTGACCGCACTGGACAGACGTTCGGAAGCCCTCCATTTTATGGATACATATGTCGACAAGTCGACAATAAGCGAGTCATTACGGCTCTATATTAATTTTCTGCACGACCAGCTTACCGACAAATATGCCGAGGGTGATTCAAGGGCGGAGGAGCTTCTGAAGCTCCTCGAATTCTGGCGACTCAACAGTACCTATGATATAAAGGAATTCATGCTCTATGAGCATAATCTCTATCAAGAATTGAATGATCTTGAAAAACTTGAGGAAATAGATGAAAAGTTACACCTATTATACCCCGAGGATGAGCAGCTGCTTCTAATATATCTCAACGTACTTGAACGGGGAGGCAAGCTAGAGAAGATCAGCGAAGTGGCATCTTCCGTAAAATATGATTTTGAGAATGAAATGTTTGGGGTCAATGTCAGTATAATACTCATAAGGAGCAAGGCTGATGCTGGAAAAGGTTTTGATATACTGTCCCGACTGGCAGCAGACAGGAACAATACTATTGCCAGGAGAAACTATTTTGCTCTCTCATTGACCATGGGGCATGCTTTTGTTTCATATGAGACGGTTTCGAAGGGCAATTGGGTAACTTACAGCGCAGATGATACATTGGAAACCGTTCGGATTGAAAAGGAAACGGGCATCCACAAGGAACTCTTGGGCAAAAAGGCCGGCGAGGTTTTTTCCATCACCTCTGGGATCTCGAAAAAGCAGGTTGAAATCAGGGTCATAGAAATATTAAACGATGCTTTTCATCTGCTTAGGGACATACAGGCCGAAATGCAGAATCCTGCCAATGACCTTGGTTTCGAGTCCATAAAAATACCATCAGATCCAAAGGAAATGCAGGAATTTATGAAAGCGATGTTTGGAAAGCAAGGCAGTGAAGAGAAAAGACATGTGGAGAAAGCATTGGAAAACTATTTCAATCGCCGTACTGGTTTTACCGAGATAACAGCCGCTGTATTTAAGAAGAGCTATATAGACGCCTATCTGAACCTTACAGGGCTTGTCGGCAACAAATTTACAACATTGCCAGGGCCAATCACCAAAACGGTGGACCACCGGGATCCGGATACAGTTTTCGCCCTTGATTTCTCTACAGTCCTGCTTTTTTATTTCCTTGAGAAGAATATGGACTTCAAGTTCAAGCACAGGTTTGCGATATCGTTCCATATCAAGAACGAGATCATTAGGGAACTGGTAGAACTTCAGGCATTTCCTGCTTCAGAAATGACGGTCAAGATTACCGAACAGTCCATCACACGCTATGACATTCCCGATGATTATTATCAGAGAAGACGGGAGTTCCTGCTTTCCTTGCAGGAATGGATCGAAGCAAATTGTGAGGTTGACCTTGTGCCTGAAAAGCTCAACCTTCTTCCAAAATTTAAGGACGGCGATCATCTTGATGAATTTTTTAAGATCATGGTAGATTACATGTGCCTTTGCGACAGGCCCAAATGCCAGGTAATCAGCAGTGACTTGAGCCTTTTCCAATTTACAAGGAGGAATAATAGCATAGGTAACATCATAGGTCCTGAGAAATACCTATTGGCCTTCTATCCTGAGAAGTGCGATTCGTCTTTTTACCGTTATCTGCTAGAGAACAATTATCTGGGCATAGGTATATCCTTAGATACGCTAAAAAATGAATACTTCAACCTGCTGGCCGGTTCCCAGACCTATTATTATTTTTGCCTTGAAAATCTGCAATTCGCTATCCATTTAAATAAGGGGATAATAGAAGTAATAGCAAAGTTTCTGAAGGAAATGTACCTTACGAAATCTTTGACCGTTGAGATAAAGAACGGTTACGCACAAAAAATGCTGTCCTATGCAGTGATAGGGATGCCAAAGGATGTTGTTATTGCCCTTGGGGCAAAGTTGCAACAGGAGTTTATGCTCTTGGGATCCTTATCTGAGGAACTAAGGAAAATCTTTATTTCCCTGTTTAAGAGATAGGTCGGCACGCCAATTACATTCAGCTTATTTAAATAGCATATGTACTTTATTGTTTGTTATCGGATCAGGTGCTGTAGGTCCGGATCTTCCTGTATCCTTTCCAGCTCGCTTTTGATAATGCCCTCGATGTCGGACTTTACCTTCCTGTAGTTGGCGGCGATCTGGCTTTCCATGGTATCCTTTCCCTTGCTGTCGGTAAAGGAGAGGATTTCGGGGATCTTCCTGTAGCCGGCCGTCTCCCTGGCCACCCTTTCATTGTCCACCACGATCTCCGAATGGAAGATCTTCTGCTCGATGCGCTCGTCGAAGTTGTCGGAGACCGCCCCCACGAAGAAGCCCTGGGTGAGGGTGGCGATCTTGGAGGCCGGTATCAGGCTGTCCAGCTGGGTGGAAATCGAGGTGGACCTGTCGTTGCGGTTGATGGAAATGCTCTGGCGACGCTGGAGCACCTTGCCGAATCGCTCGGAGAGGCTCTTGGCGGTCTCGCCGACCACCTGCCCGCTGAAGATGTTGCCGACCGTATTCTGGATCACCTTGCTTTCCTTGTCGCCGTAGTCCCTTGTCAGCTGCGAATAGTCCTGGAAGCCCAAGCAGACAGCCACCCTGTTGCTCCTTGCCGTGGCGATCAGGTTGTCCAGCCCCCGGAAATAGATCGTGGGCAGCTCGTCGATGATGACCGAACTCTTGAGCTGCCCCTTCTTGTTGATGAGCTTCACGATCCTGGAATTATAGAGGCCGAGCGCTGCCGAGTAGATATTCTGGCGGTCGGGATTGTTGCCCACACACAGGATCTTGGGTTCCTTGGGGTTGTTGATGTCCAATGAGAAATCATCCCCAGTCATCACCCAGTAGAGCTGGGGCGAGATCATCCTGGAGAGCGGTATCTTGGCCGATGCGATCTGGCCCTGCAGCTGGTCCTGGGCGCCGCCCTGCCAGGCATCCATGAACGGGGAGAGGTAGTTCTCCAGGTCAGGATAGGAAGTAAGTATGGTGAAGACGTCGGCATACCGCTTGTTGAGCAGCTCTATGGCATGGGGGAAGGTGCAGTAGCGCCCGCCCTGGTAGAGATTCAGGAACCAGATGATGGCCGCCAGCAGGATGATGGGCGATTCCACGAAGAAATCCCCCTGCTTCTGGATCCAGCTGCGGTTCAGGTTCAGCATGATGGTGTAGGCCGACTCGTAGGCATCGGAGATGTCGGTCATGAAGGCCGGATTGATGGGGTTGCAGCGGTGGCTGCGCGAGGGGTTGTCAAAATTGATGACATAGAATTTCGGCGGCACGGGGTACTTGTCGGCGTGCCTGAGCAGGTGGTTGTAGGCGATAGTGGAGAGGTCGTCGAACTTGAAGTCGTAGATGTACATGGAAAATCCCTTCTCGATGTGCTGCCTGATATAGTTGTTCACTATGGCATAGGACTTTCCCGATCCGGGCGTTCCCAGTACGATGGTGGCCCTGAAGGGATTCACCACGTTGATCCACCCCTTGTTCCACCTGCCCCTGTAGTAGAACCGGGTGGGAAGGTTGACCGAGTACTGGTTCTCCATCAGTGCGGTTTCCTGCTGGAAGCTCTCGTTCTCGTTGTTGAACACGTCCTGCATCAGGTTGCCCTTCAGAAGGCGCGTGGTCCATATCCCGGCCACCATCAGGGCCATGTAGCCACAGGCGCTGGCAAGGATGTAGTAGGGCGCAATATCCGGCGAATGGCCTTCGGCAAAGTAGGTCCCGCCCACAAAAAGCAGCAGGCCCGAAAACAAAAGGCCATGGATGCGAACCCAGGTCATCTTCTCGTCCTTCACGCCCCTTGTACCGAAGCAGCTGAGTGCCAGAAGCAGCAGGGAGAAGAGCTTGGTGTAGAGCGGATGGGAAAACAGCCCGGCGGTCCGGTTGAAATTCACCAGCACCTGGCCGGCAACATCGTGCGTCCACCCCATACGGTCAAAGAGCCCGTAGCAGTACCAGTAGAAATGCATGAGCAGCAGCAGTATGCTCACTGCCCTCATAAAGGCCATGATCTTGGCCAGTCCCCGTAAATCGTCTTCTCCCTGCATATTTTCTTAGTTATTATTACTTTCCTTTTTTCTTTTTCCTCTTCATCCTTTTCCCAAAAGCGATCTCCTCATAGTCTTCCGGCTGCGTACCAGGCAGCAGGCCGGCAAACATCAGCCCGGCAGCTGTAAGCACATCCAGCTGCTCTCCATATTCTAGGTGCCCGCCATCGCTGACTTGGGTAGATGGATTTGTTTCTTCCAGAATTTCCCCGTTCTTTTCGCTTGCGTTTTGCCACAACGCATTGAAGGCATTTGCCGAGAGTTCTTTTCCCAACTGGGAGCCGTTCCAGATCGTCCTGGTGTTGTGGTCCACAAAGGTGATCCCGTAGGTGCGCCCTTGGTCGTTGTCCAGTACCACGGTACTGATGCCTTCGTTGGCCATCGCCCTGCAGAAAGCTTCCCGCTGAGGGTTGGCATGCATCAGCGGCAATATCAGCTCCTTTAGCCCTTTGCGTATTGAAGGATCTCCCATTGTCTCCTTGGAACGGGCGAAGTGTTCCTGCAGGTAGGCCAGCCCTGCTTCCCGGCCGAAAAGGGAGGCCTTGAAGGGGATGCCGGTCCTGATGCCATCCTCGAGCGCGAAATAGGTGAGTCCCTGGCGCGGGCGTCCGTAGCTCTCGCTGCTGACGATCTCGGCCCTGACGTTGAACAGCGAGAGCAGGGCATTGTAGGTGCCGATGCCCTGGAAGCGGTAGTGCCGGGGCATGTGCCTCACCACCGCTGCAATCTGCGCCTTGACATTGCCCTTGCTGTAATGGACGGGCTCGAGCCTGGGAAGGGTCTCATTAGTACTCCTTTCAAGGGTTGGACTTAACCCGTACAAGCCCTCGAGTTTCCTGCAGGCCTTCATGGACCTCCTCCTTTCGTAGGAATCGGAGATCTTGCTGCCATCGCGTGCCACGCAGGTCGATACGATGTGTATGTGGGTGCGTTCGGTATCGGTATGCTTGAACACCGCATAGGGCTGCCCACCATAGCCCATTTCCTGCATGTAGGCCCCGGCAAGCCGGATGTAGAGCCCGTCGCTCACCCTGTCCTTCGGATCGGGATTCAGCGATATGTGCACGGCAGGATTCTCGGTACGCCTGTTGGCGGCCAGGTAGGGTTCAAATGCGGATCGCAGCTCGCCCAGGCTGTACTTCCCAGTGGGAGTCTCAGCCATCTTGTGCAAACGCAGGATGGTGCCGTTTTCCCTGGCGACCTTGTCCATGTTGTACTTGAGCGCCCCGGCGATGCTGGTGCCATGCCCGATCTTGGCAATCATGGTTCCCCGCGTTTTTCCAGGTACTCCTGTTTGAAGGATTCCGTAAGGGCGATTACATCGGTGCAGAGCTGCGCCAATTGCGCGGTCTGCTGTTCCAGCTTGTAGAGGTAGGCTGCCGCCTTCTTTTGCGAGAAGTTCCTGTAGAGGATCTTCACCACCTGGTTGTAGTTGGTGCCGACGGCGCGGAACTGGCCGAACAGCGAGGTGAGCCGCACATGGAAGTCATTGGCCTCGGCATCGATCCTCACGGTCCTGATCTCCCTTGAGAACAGTACATGGGTTATGTAGCGTGCCCGGCTGTCCAGGCCCGAGGCCTCAAAGTCCCTGAGGAATTTTTCATTGTCCGTGTCATCCAGACGGAACACGTAGCGGTGCGTACGGGGGTGCAGTTTTGGCCTGCGTCCGCCCCTAGGCGATCTGTTGTTTTCCATATCCATTCCTTTTTTTAAAACCCCGACTCTGGAGGGTGTTTTCCTGCTCCCTGCAAGGGCAAGTCGTTTTCAGGCACCCACGGAGTTTAGGGTGCCTGAAAACACAACTTGCTCTGTTCTGCCGAACAGAAAATCCGCCCTTCGGGACGGATTGGGGGTAGAGGGGGAAAAGCTGTACGGCAGCTTTGTCCATTCCCTTACTTTTTCCATTGCAAAGTTAGAGCGGGTGCTGGCCATCGGATCATATGCCTCCGGGCCAAAGGGTGCCATCCGGTTCCAAAAAGGGACCTGCCCAGAGCCGCGTGTAGGTATTCACCTTCCTTTGTGCCTGCATGGGACATTATCTATTCAGGGGCACAGTCAAGCAGGTAGCTGCGTAGCTACGCCTTTACGTACGGCTGGCACTACGCCTAAAGCTGCTTTCGAAGTGCTGTCTGGACCACGTGCCCTACGGCCGGAAGGCAATACATAGCCGTTGCGGTACTGCACTCTCTGCCTACATATAATAGGCAAGATGTACTTCCGTATAGCAATCTATTTGCAACTACCTAAAACTTTATAAATATGGATACCGAGAGAAAAACACAATTTGTCGCCTTTTCCACCCAGAAGGGTGGCGTGGGCAAGAGCACTTTCACCACCCTGGTGGCGAGCCTGCTGCATTACAGGATGGGCTACAATGTCGCGGTCTTTGATTGCGACTTCCCCCAATACAGCCTGGTGCAGCTGCGGGAGCGCGACCTGAAGCAGGTAATGGAGAACGGGCACCTGAAGAGAATGGCCCACCGGCAGTTTAGCACAATCGGCAAGAAGGCCTATCCGGTCATGCAGTGCACTACGGATTCCTTCCGGGAGACGGCTGACAGCTATCTGGCCGGATACGGAGATACGTTGGACGTGGTCCTGGTAGACCTTCCCGGCACGGTCAACAGTTCCGGGGTCATCACCCTGCTGGCGGGTGTGGACCATATCTTTTCACCCATCACCGCAGACAGGTTCGTACTGGAAAGCACCCTGAGCTTTACCGAGGTCCTGCACAAGATCCTCATCCAAGAGGGTAGGGGCTCGCTGAAGAGCATCAGTCTGTTCTGGAACCAGGTCGACGGGCGCGAAAAGTCAGGGTTTTATGATTCCTACGAAGGGATAATTTCAGGACTGGGGCTCCGGCTGATGGATACCTTCATAACCGACAGCAAGCGCTTCCGCAAGGATAGCCTGGCGGTGGGCAGGAGCGTGTTCCGCTCCACGCTGCTTCCGGCCGATGAGAAGCTGGCCAGGGAGTGCCACCTTACGGAGTTTATGGAGGAATTCCTGAAAATAACGGGACTATGAGCACCGACAGCAACAAGGAAAAGGGGATGATCGATGAAAGGGAGCTGATGCATATGATGGCCGGAGACCGTCCTGCGAATCCACGTCCAGCCAGTGTAGCAGGCAGGGAAGCGGAAGCGGCACCAAAATCCTCCGCTCCTGCACAGGGCAGGGGCGATTACCTCGAGCTGTTCTTTTCGGAGGCGGCATCCAATGCGCGCAGCGGCAAGTCGGTCTACATACGGCCTGAATTCCACGAAAGGCTGACGCGTATCGTGCAGGTGATTGGCGAGGACAAGATATCGATCTATGCGTACCTGGACAATGTACTCGCGCTGCATTTCAGGGAGTTCGGCCAGCAGATCATCGAGAGCTTCAACGACAAATACAAGCCCATACTATGAAAGTGGAATATCTGATACTGATGGCCCTGCTGGCAGTTATCGCCCTGCTGCTGCAGGACAGGTACAGAAGGGAAAGAAGCAGCAAGACCGATGGGGAGCAGCAGGCACCGGACTATCCCGATATAATGGGAAAGCCGCGGTCAGAAGGACAGGCGGTGCAAATGGAGGACAGCTCCGGACATGAAGGCGGGCAAGGCCGGGCTGTTGATAATTTTACAACCGAAAACCACCAGGGCCATCCTACAGACGCATACGTAGGACCCGAAGGGGAAAGGGGCGCGTTGCCCGATCTTGAAGAGGAGGAAGAGGAATGGATGGGCTACGGACTCGGAGGCGTCGGAGACGGTTTTGCCACGGGGGTTACCTTTGAGGAACTGGGCGCTGCGGGGACCGCAATTTCCGGACAGGATCCGGAGGCATCCCTATCGCAGGCGAAAGCTACGGTTCAAAAAATTGACGGGACCGATCTACTGACGCTGCTCGAGAGCGCCCTGGGAGACTCTGCACGGAAGCTTGCCATACTTCTGGACAGGACGGCTCCCGGCCCTGCTGATCTGCAGGATGATGCGCACCGGGATTTCGATATCGGGGATTTCGTGTAGTGGCGATCAGAAAGCCAGGCCTTGTGCCTGGCTTTTTTATGCGTGGTCCGCATTGCTGCCTGGCACAACCGTTCCCCTTTCCGGCCAAGCGGTGCCAACTGCTTCCACTGACTGCAGCGCGTCGAACTGCCGATACTATCCACGATACATTTGCGCATAATTCTGCACGATGCAGGCAAATACGACATTTTATGAGAACAAATTCAGACAGGACGACCGCTGCGGCACTTATGCTGCTGGCAGCGTTTCAGGCATCGGCGCAGGGCGACGGTGCCGCAGGCATTTCCGAGGCCACCCAGATGGTGACCTCCTATTTTGATCCGGCCACCCAGCTCATCTACGCCATAGGTGCCGTGGTGGGGCTTATCGGCGGGGTCAAGGTGTACAACAAATTCAGCAGCGGTGATCCCGACACCAGCAAGACGGCCGCCTCCTGGTTCGGGGCCTGCATCTTCCTGATCGTGGCGGCTACCATACTTCGTTCCTTCTTCCTGTAATCCCATAGCCATGAAGAAATATACGATCAACAGGGGCATCGGAAGGACGGTGGAATTCAGGGGGCTCAAGGCGCAGTACCTCTTCCTGTTCGCCGGCGGGCTGCTGGGCATCCTGATCCTGGTCATGGTGCTCTACATGGCAGGATGCAACTCCTACGTGTGCCTTGCAGTGGGTGCGGGAGGAGCCGGCTTGGTGGTCTGGCAGACCGCTGCCATGAACAGGAAATACGGCGAGCACGGCCTGATGAAAAAACGCGCAGGGGCCATGCACCCGCGGTATATCATATGCAGGCGGGCCGCCTCAAAAAGCATCATAACAACCAAAAGGAAAGAACCATGAGAAACACTTCAAGGGCGGCAACGTTAGAATCCAGACTTCCGCTGCTGGCAGTGGAGGGAAACTGCATCCTTTCCAAGGATGCCGACATCACGGCCTGCTTTGCCGTGCAGCTGCCGGAGCTCTTCACGGTAGGCTCCCCGGAATACGAGGCGCTGCATTCTGCCTGGCACAAGGCCATAAAGACCCTGCCGGACCATACGATCGTGCACAAGCAGGACTGGTTCCTCAAGGAAGGATACAGGCCCGAGCTGGCAGCGGAAGGAATGACCTTCCTGGGAAGGTCCTACCAGCGGCATTTCAACGAGAGGCCCTTCCTGGACCATTACTGCTACCTGTTCCTGACCAGGACCACAAGGGAGCGCATGCGCATGAAAAGCAACTTCTCGACGCTCTGTCGCGGCACGCTGGTGCCCAGGGAGGCAAGGGATAAGGAAGCTATAGCCAGGTTCCTGGAAGCGGTGGCGCAGTTCGAGCGGATCCTGAACGACTCCGGCATCGTCACCCTTGCCAGGCTGGGAGAAGAAGAGATCCTGGGCAATGCCGACAGGACGGGGATACTTCAGGAATACCTGGCCCTGGACAAGGGCGGTACTGCCATACTGGAGGATATTGGCCTGGGCCCTGAGGAGGTAAGGGTGGGCAAAAAGAGGCTCTGTGTGCACACGCTCTCGGATCCGGATGACCTGCCGGGAAATGCCTCGGCCCAGAGCCGCTACGAGAAGCTGTCCACGGACCGCTCGGACTGCATGCTTTCCTTCGCCGCCCCGGTGGGGCTGCTGCTGGGCTGCAACCACATCTATAACCAGTACATCTTCCTGGACAACAGCGAGGACAACCTCAGGCAGTTCGAGAAGTCGGCAAGGACCATGCATTCCCTGGGCCGCTACAGCCGCAGCAACCAGATCAACAAGGAATGGATCGAGCGCTACCTCAATGAGGCCCATTCCTATGGTTGGCCCTCGGTCAGGGCACATTTCAACGTGATGGCCTGGTCCGAGGATCCGGCGGAGCTCAAGCAGATCCGCAACGATACAGGAAGCGCCCTTTCCCTGATGGAGTGCAGGCCGAGGCACAACACCGTGGATGCCGCGACCCTATACTGGGCCGGGATGCCCGGGAACGCGGGCGACTTTCCGGCCGAGGAGAGCTTCTACACCTTCATCGAGCCGGCCCTGTGCTTCTTCACCCAGGAGACCAACTATCGCAGCTCGCCCTCGCCGTTCGGCATCAAGATGGCCGACCGGCTGAGCGGCAGCCCGATACACCTGGACATATCCGACCTTCCGATGAAGCGCGGGGTGATCACCAACCGCAACAAGTTCATACTCGGGCCTTCCGGGTCGGGCAAGTCCTTCTTCACCAACCATATGGTTCGCCAGTACTACGAACAGGGCGCCCATGTGCTGCTGGTGGATACCGGCAACAGCTACCAGGGGCTCTGCGAGCTGGTCAAAAGCAGGACCATGGGCGAGGACGGGGTGTATTTCACCTATACTGAGGAGAACCCGATCGCCTTCAATCCCTTCTATACCGAGGATGGGGTGTACGACATCGAAAAGCGCGAGAGCATCAAGACCCTGATCCTCACCCTGTGGAAACGGGACAACGAGCCGCCCACCAGGGCCGAGGAGGTGGCACTGTCCAATGCGGTCAGCGGCTATATCGAGAAGATCCGCACCGATGCAGAGGACGCGAGCTTCAATGGCTTCTACGAGTACGTCGGTGGTGATTACAGCAGGCTGCTGCAGGAAAAGAAGGTCAGGGAAAAGGACTTCGACCTGGCCAATTTCCTCAATGTGCTGGAGCCCTACTACAGAGGCGGGGAGTACGACTACCTGCTGAACTCGGACAGGCAGCTGGACCTGCTCACCAAGCGCTTCATCGTCTTTGAGATCGACGCCATCAAGGAGCACAAGATACTCTTCCCGATCGTGACGATCATCATCATGGAGGTATTCATCAACAAGATGCGAAGGCTCAAGGGTGTGCGCAAGCTGATCCTCATCGAGGAGGCATGGAAGGCTATAGCAAAGGAGGGTATGGCCGAATACATAAAGTATTTATTCAAGACCGTCCGTAAATTTTTCGGCGAGGCGATCGTGGTCACCCAGGAGGTGGACGACATCATCCAGTCACCGATTGTCAAGGAGAGCATCATCAACAATTCCGACTGCAAGATCCTTCTGGACCAGCGCAAGTACATGAACAAGTTCGACGACATACAGGCCATGCTGGGCCTTACCGACAAGGAAAAGGCCCAGGTGCTGTCCATCAACATGAACAACGATCCCTCGCGCCTGTACAAGGAAGTGTGGATCGGCCTGGGCGGTACGCAGTCCGCGGTCTACGCCACCGAGGTCAGCCTCGAGGAATACCTGGCCTATACCACCGAGGAGACCGAAAAGATGGAGGTGCTGGCCCTGGCGGCCGAACTGGGCGGGAATGTAGAGCTCGCCATAAAAAGGATAGCGGCAATGCGCCGCGAAGAAACCGTTTCGTAACATTTTAAAACCACAGATATGAAAAACCTTATTCTAACTATCGGGGCATGGGCGTTCGTTGCCCTTTCCCCGGCCCGCGCACAATGGGTGGTCAGCGATCCCACCAACCTGGCCCAGGGCATTGTCAATACCGCCGAGCAGATCATCCATACCTCGGCCACGGCCAGCAGCATGCTGGACAATTTCAAGGAAGTGCAGAAGGTGTACAACCAGGGAAAGGAATACTACGATGCCCTGAAGGCCGTGAACAACCTTGTCAAGGATGCCAGGAAAGTACAGGAGACCGTGCTGATGGTCGGGGACATCTCCGAGCTGTACGTCAGCAATTTCGGGAAGATGCTCAACGATCCCAATTTTTCCGCCACCGAGCTCAGCGCCATCGGCAACGGCTATGCCAGGCTGCTCAACGAGAGCACGGGATTGCTCAACGACCTGAGACAGATCGTCAACGCCTCAAGCCTCTCGCTCAATGACAAGGAGCGCATGGACGTGATCGACAGGGTGCACGCCCAGGTCAAGAACTACTACAACCTGGTGCGCTACTATACCAACAAGAACATCTCGGTAAGCTTCATCAGGGCCAAGAAGAAGAACGATACCAGGCGCGTGCTGGAACTCTACGGGACGCCTGACCAAAAATACTGGTAGATGGTACTGCAAGCCGATTTCAGCAGCCTGCACGAGGTATTGCGCTCGCTGTACGACGACATGATGCCGCTCTCTGCCGAGATGGCGGTGGTGGCCAAGGGGCTTGGCGGGCTTGGTGCGCTTTTCTTCATGGCCCTGAAGGTCTGGCAGGCGCTGGGCAGGGCGGAGCCGATTGACGTCTATCCGCTGCTGCGCCCCTTCGCACTGGGATTGTGCATCATGTTCTTTCCCACGATGGTCCTGGGTACCATCAATGCCGTGCTGAGCCCGATCGTTACCGGCACGCACGGTATACTGGAAGGCCAGGTGCTGGACCTCAATGCGCTCCAGGAGCAGAAGGACCGCCTGGAATACGAGGCCATGCTGCGCAATCCCGAGACGGCGTACCTGGTCTCCGACGAGGAATTCGACCGCCAGCTCGACGAGCTGGGCTGGTCGCCCTCGGACCTGGCCACCATGTCCGGGATGTACCTGGAGCGCGGCATGTTCCAGCTGGAAAAGAGCATGAAGGACGGGTTCAGGGAGCTCCTTGAGATCCTGTTCCAGTCGGCCGCGCTGGTGATTGATACGATCCGCACGTTCTTCCTGATCGTGCTCTCGATACTGGGGCCGATCGCCTTTGCCATCAGCATCTGGGACGGCTTCCAGTCCACCCTCACGCAGTGGCTGACGCGCTACATCTCGGTCTATCTCTGGCTGCCCGTGGCGGACCTGTTCAGCTCCATGCTGGCCAGGATCCAGTCGCTCATACTGCAGCAGGACATCGAGAGCCTATCGGACCCGGCCTTTATTCCCGATACCTCCAATACGGTCTACATCATCTTCATGATCATCGGCATCATCGGCTACTTCACGATCCCAACGGTGACCGGATGGGTGATCCAGGCCGGGGGGATGGGGAACTTCAACCGCAACGTGAATCAGGCGGCCCAGAAGGCCGGCAACATTGCAGGGGCGGGAGCGGGCAGCGCAGCCGGCAATATCAGCGGGCAGCTATTGAAATGATAACTTTAAATAAACTCGTATAAACTATGGAATTCAAGACACTAAGGAATATCGAGAACAGCTTCAGGAACATAAGGCTGTATGCGCTGGTGTTTGCAGTGCTGTGCTTCCTCTCTACAGGATTTGCGATCTGGAAATCCTACAGCTTTGCCCGGGAGCAGCGCCAGAAGATCTATGTGCTGGACAACGGCAAATCGCTGATGCTGGCCCTGTCCCAGGACGCCTCCATCAACAGGCCCGTGGAGGCCAGGGAGCATATCCGGCGCTTCCACGAGCTCTTCTTTACCCTGGCCCCCGACAAGGGCGCCATCGAGGGCAATATGAGCAGGGCCTTCAGCCTGGCCGACAAGAGCGCCTTTGACTACTACCAGGACCTTGCCGAGAAGGGCTACTACAACAGGATCATATCGGGCAACATCCACCAGCGCATCGAGGTGGACAGCATCCGCTGTGATTTCGACAGCTATCCCTACAGCGCGGTGACCTATGCACGGCAGCACATCATACGCTCGAGCAGCCTGACCAGGCGCAGGCTCGTCACCTCGTGCCTGCTGGTGAATTCGGTGCGCTCGGACAGCAACCCGCAGGGCTTCAGCATGGAGAAGTTCCGCATCGAGGAGAACAGCGACATGGAAACCATTCCCAGGCAGCCATGAGGCCGCAGGTATCAAAGGGCCCCAAATGGGACCAGCGCCTGGATGCGAGGTGGAAGTCGCTGCCCCGCAGGGTGCAGCTATGGTGGATCTGGTGCAGCCTTGCGCTGTACGTGTTGGTGGCACTGCTGGTATTTTTTGAGGCAAGGAGGGAATTCAGGGACAAGGATGCCACCGATTACGGCACCATACGCAACCCTGTAACGGAAACAGTGAACAAACTAGAAATTAAAGACAATGACAGAAAACAAGGACAACAAGCCCGAGATCTTCGTGAGTGAGAGCCGGGCAGGAGCAGACCATCGCGGGGAATTGCAGGCCGCAGGGCCCAAGGCGGCCAGGAAGTATGCTATAATCGGGCTGATGGTACTGGTATTCATGGGATGCCTGTACCTGATCTTCGCCCCATCCGGGGAGCAGGCCCCAGAGGGGCAGGCAGCCAAGGGCCTGAACCGCGCAGTGCCGCAGGCAATGGGGGCGGACATGCCGGCAGACAAGGGAAAGGCCTACGAGCAGGAGATGCTCAAGCAGCGCAACGAGGAAAAGCGCAGGGCCGTCACCAACCTGTCGGATTACTGGCAGCAGCAGGAGCAGGGTGATTCGGTGCAGGAGCCTGCCGAGCCAGCGTCCAGACCAACGGGCCTGGAAAGCTACCGCAATGCCAAGGCGAGCCTTGGCAGTTTCTACCAGAATAATGATGAGAGCGCGCGGCTGAAGGAGGAGCTGGCAGTGCTGAGAAGGCGGATGGCCGAGCAGCCGCAGAGGCCTCCAAACAATGGCATCCAGAATCAGCTGGCCCTGATGGAAAAGTCCTACCAGATGGCCTCGAAATATTTCCCCGGTGCGATGGGAAAGGACAGCGTCCCCCAGGAAGGCACTAGCCCTGAGGAACCCTTCCAACGCGTGGTTGCCGCAGCAAAGGGGGTCGTATCAAGCCTTACGATACATGGTACTACAGGTACTTCGGAACAGCTACGAAACAGCGTGAGGGCCTGCGTGCACAGGGACCAGACCATAACCCCGGGCGTCCCGGTGCAGCTCAGGCTGCTGGAACCCGCCCAGGTTTCCGGTACGGCAATCCCGTCGGGCAGCCTGGTGAGTGCCACAGCTAAGTTTGAGGTCGGCAGGCTGCAGCTTGCGGTGACCTCCGTACTATGCGGGGATGAGATCGTGCAGATAAGCATGGCGGCCTATGATACCGACGGGCTGAAGGGGCTGGGCATACCCTACAACCCCGAGGCGAACGCGCTGAGCCAGGTGGCAGGCAACATGGCCTCCTCGGGGGGGACTAGCATCATGATGACCCAGTCTGCAGGACAGCAGATGGCGGCCGACCTCAGCCGGGGCGTGGTCCAGGGCATCTCGGGCTATTTCTCCAAGAAGGTCAAGATGCCCAAGGTGCACCTGCCGGCATCCTATGAGGTGCTGCTGGTATCAAAAAAGTAACAACAATCAAACTTTAAAATCATGAAAAATCTGATCAGGAATGCGGCCATGCTGATGGCCATGCTGGGAGGCATGCATGCCTCCCATGCCCAAAATTACAAGAATGCAGGCTCCGCCCTTGAAATGGGCAGCGTGGAGGCGCTGCAGATGGAAGTCACCTACGACAAGACCAGCCATATCATCTTTCCCTCGGGGATACGGTATGTTGACCTTGGCAGCAGCAATCTTTCCGCCGGCAAGGCAGAGGATTCGGGCAACGTGCTGCGTATCAAGGCAGCAACAAAGGATTTTGAAGGCGAGACCAATTTTTCGGTGATCACCGAGGACGGCAAGTTCTATACCTTTAACGTGTGCTACAATCCCTCCCCGGCATTGCTCGGGTATGACCTGCTCAAGATGCGATCCGGCCATGAGAGGATAGCCAGCGGCAGGGTGCTCTTCGAGGACCTGGGCAGCAGCCCGCCGACCCTTGCAGGACTGATCATGGAGACCATATTCACAAAGGACAGGAGAAGCGTAAAACACCTCGCTTCCAAGGGATACGGCATCAGGTTTTCCATCAAGGGGCTCTACGTCCACCATGGGAAATACTATTTCCATACTGAGATCTACAACAGCACCGGCAGTCCCTTCAGGATCGATTTCCTGAGTTTCAGGGTATCGGACAAGAAGGTGGGCAGGCGTGCCGTGGCACAGGACCGCCCGCTTGTTCCGCTGCGCAGCTATAGGCCCTTGGACGATGTCAAGGGTCACACGCATGAGGCCAACGTTTTCCTGCTGGACCACTTTACTCTGTCGCACGACAAGGAATTGATTATCGAGGTATTTGAGAAGCACGGGAACAGGAACCAAGCCATCCATGTAGGATATCCCGATCTGCTCAGGGCAAGGGAACTTGACGGGGTCCATCTAAAGTATTGAGGCCATGCAAGCAGTATACAGATACCTTATCGCGGCGGTATTGGCTGTGGTGGCCTGCCAGGATGCATGGTCCCAGCGCATGGTGGGAGGAACCTTTGGTCTGGAGGCGGGCGCCGGTATGTTTTCCGCCCGGCAGCCGCTGAAGGATTTCTCATTGAACGCGGCACTGGTTGCCTATACAAGCAAGGGGAATTACCAACGTTACGGGCTGGAGTACGGCCACAGGGAGCATCGCTACCGTGGACGGCCCCTGTCCCAGGAGACCTTTATGCTTGACGCGGGGTATGTCCTGCGTCTTTTCGGCAGTGGCTCCAGGAGCTTTTCCATCAACGCCGGCCTGAGCGGGGCGGTGGGGTATGAGTCCTTCAATAGGGGAGATAAAGTGCTGCCTGACGGCGCATTGCTACTGGAACGTGATGGGCTGGTCTATGGCGTCCAAGTACTGATGTCCTTGGAGTTCTTTGTCTCGGACCGCATCGTGCTGCTCCTGCAGGGAAAAGCGCTGGCGCTATGGGATACCTCCCAGAAGCAGTTCAGGCCATCTTCGGGAATGGGGATACGCATTAACCTAAACTGACTATAATGAAAAAGATTTATATGATACTCTGCAGGATGGCCGCAGCCGGCTGTCTTGTTATCCTTCCCGCTGCAAGTGTCAGCTGTGCAGGCGGGGACCTGGAGATCCGCCAGGATTTCCCCTTTGCCGTGGAGGTAATGCCAGTTCCAGAGGCCATAGCCCTGGGAGAAAAGATTGAAATAAGGCTCGTGATCGAACCGGAACGCACCTTCGCGGAAACAAGGTACTTCATCAGGTATTTCCAATACGAGGGGGCGGGAAGCCTCCAGTATTACGACGAGCCGCCGTACCTGCCCAACGATCTCTATCCGCTCCAGGAGAGAAATTTCAGGCTGTACTATACCTCGGCATCATCGGTGAAACAGTCCTTCAGGATATGGATATCCGATACTTTCGGCAACGAGCAGGAACTGGAATTTGAATTCGGCAATAGCGACTAGCCAGCCGCAGGCCCGGTACAGCAATTGAAATGGTAAGCAGGAGGCTTACCCAGTACTATAAGGCAACCGCCCTGGGCGCACGGCATTTTACCGGATGCCCTGGGTGGTTGCTTCATTTTTAGACGGCGCGAGGCTTTCCCGAGCGGGTGAGGGAGTGCCTCGTGCCGAAGGCATCCGGTCGGGCATCGGCGGCCTTGCAACACTAGAGGCCCGGCTTGGGGCCGGGCCTTTTTTTTATGCCTCCTACAGGCTTTCATCCGCCTGCACCTCGATATCGTTTATAGCCATCTTGCGCTCCAGCAGGGTCTCCAGTATCTCGCAGCTGCTTTCGTAGGCCTCGCCTTCGAAAAGGTAGGCGTCCTGCTCCTCGTCATACTCGTAGGCGTCGAAATCTGCCCCTTCCAGACAGGTATCGCTCAGCAGGCCATCGGCAAAGGTTGCCTTTCCGAATACCATGCAGCCGCTTTCCTCATAGTCCTGTTCAAAGCCAGCGTTGTGCTGCCTTGCGATTGCGACGAGCGCCGCGGTATTTGGCGCCCACTTGGTCTCGTATTGGAAGACGCGCGGGTTGTCCTGTTCAAAATAAATATTAAAGAAATGCCTGTCGTCAGGGCCTGCGAACTCGGGCAGCTGCCCGTGTCCTGTTTCCTCTTCGCGCGCCTTCATAGCGCTGAAAAGCTCTTGTATATTGCTGAGGGTCTTCTCATCTCCGTGAAAAATTACCCAGTTGCTGCACCAGTTTGCCATGTCTTAAATTTTTTAGGGTTCGGGCACTTTGCCTGGGCAGTGCCCGAACAGGTTTATAGTCAGTTCAGTATTGCGTTTCCGTTCTCGGCAAAGCCTGCGCACAAATCAAAGGCCTTCTGGCCTTTGGCCTGCGCCGTTCCGCCCAGCACGATGTTCTGCAGCTTCGCCTCCTCGTTCTTGTACTTGCGTACGTTCTGAAAGTAGCCCGTCACGGCATTGTATGCGCCGAATAGCGTGCCCTTGGTGGTATCCATCTGCTGGGAATCGCTTACCATGGCATAGGCAAAGGCATTCTCCACCGTGTTCCTGAATATGGCCGAGTTCTCGTCGGCATTGCCGCTTTTCAGGTTTTCCAGCGTGGCCTGATTGGGGCAGAGCGCCACCTCCAGTATTTTCCTCAGTTCCCTGTCGGTAACCTTTACCTTGGCCCAGTGGTTGAAGATGTCCTCAAGCCTTGAGCCGAACCTGTCGGCAAGGCCCATGACCTTGTGCGCATTTTCAAGGCGTTGCTTTGCTCCCGAGGTGTGCCTGATGCGTACCACGTTGCTCATCTGTTTCAGTGAGGCGTTCAGGGTATTCTGGCACACAATCCTGATAGGGGTGAAGGCCGCCGTAATGCTGCCGCTGCCGTCGTGAGAGGTGGTCAGGAAAATGTATTTTTTGGTAACATCGTCACCGCTGCCCACCCTGATATAATCGGGCAGCTTGGCAGTGATAAAAATCCGCTCGCCCCTTCCCAGTGCTCCCGCAGTCTCATACAGTATGCCGTTATTTCCGCCCACGATAGCGTCAAAGAAAGAGAAGGCCTCGCGGTTCTGTACAATCTGGTAGTCCTTGCCCACCACATCGAATGCCTGGTTGGTATCGCTGCGATACGTCCCGAAACGCTCGGGTATCTCTATATCTGTGCCGATTAAGGGCGTACCGTCCAATGCCGTGATGGCGTCGAAGTCCTTGATTACTACAGGCTTTTTAAGCACTTCGTAGTCAAGGCCTGCGTGTTTTATGGCTTCCTCGCTGGTCGGATAGTCGCTTACAATCTGGCCCAGTCCGTGCCATGCCTTCTGCTGGACGCTAAAGAAGGAGTAGCGTCCCGTGTTCTCGTTGAAATTGAGGTTGTGTCCCATGATTTCTAAATTTTAGATTAAACAAATTCCCACTTTCCAGATTCCCATCTCGCTGCGCTTCGCATTACCTTTTCCAAAAGAAAAAACGGGAAAAAAGAAAGCAGATAGACAGTGCGGAAGGAGCTAGGCGGCCAAAAGGAAACGGAATAAGTCCCGCAGGGTGGTTTGCGAGCATCGGAGCAGACCATTATGCCGTAGTCTTTTGGCTGACAACCGGCGAGGGACGCAATAAATTAGCTGCCTTTTTATCCGTTTTGTATTGGAAAGGTTTGACAAGACATGCCTCCATCAGGCAGCATTCCGATGCTGCATATAATGAATACTCCTAAAATATATTCTCCTGCCGTACCGCCCGGCTGAGTAACGTGGCGACACACGAAGCCAATCTCAACCCATATAAGTCAATGCAATTAAGTCATGTTGTTTTAGTTTATATTACACGATTCAATTGTTTGAATATGAAGAGGTATACCAAAAAGATTCTGTGTGATAAGATCGATGAGATCTTTCGAAGGATCGAAAGGATAGAGCAGCACCTGAAGCAAGGTGGGGGAAGTATAAAGACGGACGAGCCCATAAATGTGCATGAGGCGTCACGGCTCGTCCATCTTTCTGTAGCCACCATCTATTCCAAGGTAAGCAGGAACGAGATACCCGTGAATAAGGTGGGCAAGAAGCTTTATTTCTACCGCTCCGAGCTTGATGACTGGATCAGGTCCGGGAGGCTCAGGACCGCTGCTGAAATAAGGACAGATCTCGGCAAGCTTTTAAAGACCGGCAATGACCACTAGATTTTCATGAGCACGGTTCAGTTATTGTTGGATAGATGAGATTAGACCTGACCAGAAATTTGGATTTGGGTATCAAAAGGCACCATTGAAGAACTTCCTGTTTCTTTAATAAATGGCTGGCAGCAGGAATTATGTAGTTGCTCTGAAATGTTTCCTATTTCCTATCCCAGAACGCAGGTGGCCCTATCCACAGGCTGCGTAAATAGACCGTTGCCTGTGCGCGGTGATGGATTTCGTTATCAACGAAATAAAGGACTATCCTATTGGCAATTCCCTCATATTGGCCAAAGGCCATCACATTTTCTGCAAATTTGCCTGAGGGTATTTGCGGCCATAAGGAATTGATCAAAACAGTGAGGTCATCCCATTGAGCCAATAAACCGGCCTTTGAATCCGCTTCCCTTGTGCCGGTGTGATCCAGCTCTTCAACTCTTTTCCAGTTGCCGGTTGCTACACCGTTTACACCGGCCTGGCACATGCTAATAATTTCATGTACCATTGCCGAAAAAGGACGCATTCTGCCAATGGAATAATGAAACAATTTGTCTTCAGGAAATGCTTCCATTACTCTTCTGGTCACTCTGCGGTGACCCTGCCAGTGCTCCAGAAATTCGCCAGGATTAAGAAACGAATGGTCAGTGATGATGTTTGTGTTCATAAAATCGGTTTTAATAAAAACCAATTATTTTGTCTGCGTAATAAGCCTTACTGACTACCTTATATAAGTGAGAAATTTTTATCGTGTTTGCCTGATTGATAAATTATGTATTTCATTTATCGGTTCCAATTAAACGTGGTCATATTCATTTAATACGACACTAGCTTTTGTCTTAGGAAGTAATGCTAACATTACAGCCACGATTACCAGACAAATAATACCGGATATAAGCCCATTGTCTAATGCTCTTTTATAGTATTGGGTGGTATTAAAAAGTATGGAGTTATAAAAGATGCCTCCTATGATGCTTATGCCCAAGGCAGAGGCCACTTGCTGGAAAGTAGAGAAAACTCCGGCAGAAGTGCCCGCAAGTTTAGTGGGAATATTGTCGAGTGCGATATTCAGTAAAAAGGGTAACACAAAACCATTTCCCAGTCCATATAATCCTATGAGGGAAATGTTTAAAATTGGATCGCTGCTTGTTCCAAAAAGCAACATCTGCAAAAGAAAGGAAACCAAAATGATCGATAAGCCCACCAATAAAACATACTTGCCGTACAAGGTCAACAGTTTAGAAGCGATAAAAGCTGACAACATGAAGAGCAGTGCGTGCGGCACAAAATACATTCCGCATTGCAGGGCGGAAATACCCAGTCCATTTTGCAGATAGACGGCAATCATCAACAAATAGGCTGTATGCAGCATAAAGTGGAATAGGACAGCCGCCAAGCCAATATTGAATTCCCGGTGTTTAAATAGATGTATATCAACTAAAGGGCTCCTGTTCTGGAGTAGTTTCTTTTTTTGATCTTTAAAAAAGAAAAAAAGAATGAAGCCGCCAACGACAGGCAGGATCAAGCTCCATAAAGGCCAGCTGTTCTCGCGCCCCTCCGTAATAGCGTAAATAATGCAACCCAAGCCGATCGTTAAGCAGATTGCACCTGAATAATCAAATTTCACTCCCGTTTCCCTTTTAGTTTCTGTAAGGTAAACTCTTATTGCCAACATAGCAAGTATACCCACCGGCACGTTGATGAAAAAGATCAAACGCCAGCCTTCGATCAAAAAATGGCTTTCAGCTAAATATCCTCCCAATATTTGCCCTATTATAGCTGCGATACTAAGGGTGGCGCCGTACCAGCCAATTGCTTTTGCCCTTTCTTGATGACCGGGAAAAAATACCTGGATCAATGCAATAGACTGCGTAACCATAAATGCAGAACTGATACCCTGGAAAAAACGAGCGATATTTAACTGTAAGGCTGAGTGCGCCAAACCACAAACGCATGAAGTCACTGTAAAGAAAAACATCCCCCAGAAGAAAACTTTTTTCCTGCCCAGATAGTCACCTACACGGCCTCCGACTATCAGGAAACAGGCGCTGCCAAGCAGGTAACCGGCAATAATTAGCTGCACCTCACCTTGGGTAGCGCCTAGATGGGACTTAATGGTAGGAATAGCCATATTGATGATGAAAATATCAATCACATACAGTAATGGCGCTGTTAAAATTACAAGCAGCACAAGCCACTTCGAATGATTTTTATTCAAAGACATTTGTTAGATTATATTATGGGGTTAATAGCCCTACCGGGCAGATCAGAGGTTGTTTTTTTCCAAATTTAGCAGCCATTGTTTTCTCCAGATTCCACCGCCATAGCCAGTGAGACTGCCGTCTGCACCAACAACTCTATGGCAGGGAACCATTATAGAGATCCGGTTCATCCCATTGGCATTTGCTACGGCTCGTACAGATTCAGGCCTGCCAATCGCTATGGCCTGTTCTTTATACGATTTTGTAGACCCATAAGGAATCTGCTGCAGAACATCCCAAACTAAATTCTGGAAATTAGTTCCTGGGGTAAACAGAGGTACCGTAAATGTCTTTCGCTTGCCCGCAAAATACTCGCCAAGCTGCTCCTCCAAGATTTCAAAGTGAGGATTTTTACCTTGGACAATAGTGGCATTTAAAATTTTTGACAATGCTTTAAACTCGGTTTCCAACATTTTCCTGTCTGTAAATTCCAACAGACAAATTCCCTCTTCAACGGCGCAGGCGAACATAGTCCCCAATTGCGTTTCAAAACGCGTGAGGTCAATAATGCGATGTGCTTTGCTGTTTTTAGGCGAAACTCCGAATATATTTTTAAACGAATCACCAAAGCCGCTTAATGAGTCATATCCTGCATCAAATGCAGTGTGCGTAATTGTTTCCCCTAGTTGTATCTTTTTAAAGGCGGAGTTAATCCTAAACATCCGCTGATAGGCATGGAAGGTTACGCCGTGATTTTTTAGGAACCATCTGCGAAGGGAGTGTGGCTCTATTCCTTTTTGTCTTAGATCCCAATCTTTGAATTTGAGTGTAGGATCTGCGTTGAGTTCCTCAAGAAGTGCTTTGATTTCTGTCGGAGTTTCATGTAAATTTTCCAGTGGGCGGCATACCTTGCAAGGTCTGTAACCTTTTAATATACAATCTTTTGTTGTATTTAGGAACTCTACATTTTCCAGTTTTGGTTTTCTGGCGGTACAGGAAGGCCGGCAAAAGATGCCGGTTGTTTTCACAGCCGTGAAAAAGGCACCCTCAAATGCAGTATCTTTCTTTAAAATCGCTTCGTACATCAAATCTTCTGTAAGCTTCATCGCTCTCATTTTTTAATTAGTCAAATTTAGGGTTAGTGGGTAGGGTACACAACCGAAAAATTGACAAGTATTTTTTTAACGAACAGTTGAAAAAAATTACTTGCCTCAGTGACCCTTCGGCCTACGACTTCAGAAAATAAACTGGTTGCAATTTACTTGCAAATTAGTATTAACTTGTTGATTTGTAATGTTAAAAAAATGAATGCCAATAGTCAAAAGCTTGAAATGACGTCTATCCCAGTAGCAAGGCTGTGCTGATTATTCCAGATTGATCTTTGCAAGCAATAAGAAGATTCCTTTTCTTTAGTTTTATACCAAGTTCTTCTGGGGAATGGTAGATGATTCCCCAGATTACTAGAGCATAATTCTTCCCGCAGCTTCCTTCTTTTTCTCATCTACCAACTTGGTATAGACCTGTGTGGTCTTGATGCTCTTGTGTCCCAGCATCTTGGAGACTGTAAATATGTCCGTGCCCAAGGATAATTGAAGGGTCGCATAAGTGTGGCGGAAGCAGTGGAAGGTAATGTGCTTGGTGATGCCGGCCTGCAAAAGCCATACCGGGAGGTGCCTGTAGACATCCCATTTCTGCAGTCCCTGGAATACGATGTCCTTTTTGCCTCCGGGTGCTCCAAGCAGCATGCGTGCCTGCTCGGAGATCGGCATGTTTTCCGCGTGCTCGGTCTTTTCCTGGCGGAACCTGATATAGGTGTCCGCGCCGTACTGCTGGACGTCGCCCCATGTAAGTTTCTCGATATCCGAATAGCGCAGGCCGGTGAGGATGGAGAACAGGCTTGCCCTTCCTACGATCTCATTCTCGCAGGGCGTCCTGGAAAGGGCGCCGGCCTCTTCAAGGGTCAGGTAATTCCGCATTGATTCCGACTCTGCAATGCCGTTTACGGCCGCATTCACGTCACTTGCAAGGATCTGCTCCTTGTAGGCTTTTCGAAGGGTAGCCTTTACCTTATTGAAATAGGACAGGGCGGTATTCCTTGATAGCCGCTTTCCGGTCTCCCTCATGCTTTTTGCCTTGAGCAAATACTCCTTGTAATCTTCCACAAGGTCTGCGTTGATATCCCTGAACCTAAAATCTCGGCCGTCGGCGAACTTCTCGAAGTGCGCAATGCTGCTGTCCCATATCAGCTTGTTGGGTCCTTCCCTGTAATCCGCCTGCTTCTTGAAATATTTAACAAATGAGCCTTCAAGCACCTTGTCCTTCCTGATCTGCTCGATCTCGAAAGGGGTGTAGATGAATTCCTTGTTGACCTCGTTCTGCCTCTTGGTGCACATGAGCTCTGCCGTGTGCAGGTTCTCTATGTTAGTATTCTTTTCGAACTGGTTCCTGGGCTTTGCTATGAGGTGGATGCGCAGGAACTCGCGACGGGAATACGTTCCGGTAGCGGTATTGAAGTAGGGCGGGTAGAAATCCAGGTAAAGCGAGAGCCTTCCCTTTGACATTGCTTTCTTTCTCAGTGTTACCTTTATCCTTTTCATAATCCGTCGGCATTAAAGATTGAATGAATTTCCTCTTTTGCAACATAGGTGTATCTTCCTACTGCATACTTGGCAATTCCGTAGCGTTGCAGCAGGTTGTAAAGTGCTGCGGGTGATATTCCATGGCGTTGCTGGATCTCGGATATCGTGTAACAGTTGTGCAGTCCCGGGAACTCCTTTACCGGTGTAAATAATTGTACCTCTACTGGCAGTTCGAAAAAGCTTTCCAGTTCACTTTTTTTAATGACGGTCCTATTGCCAAATTTTCCAATATTCAGACATCGTTTGTTAATTAACCGGTATATTGTCCTTCTGCTTATCCCCAGCAATGACGAGGCCTGGGCGACATTTAGGAACTCCATGGACTTGATCGTCTCCATGTCGCAGCTTGGCGCATCTTTGGTTTTGGCCTTGGCTTTTTCTACTTTTTTTTGCTTCCCGCTTATCTTGTAAGCCTTGCTATTGCAGGCGTGGGAACAAAATCGTGTGCTTAATCTTTTAGCAATAAAGCGGTTTTTGCAAAACTCGCAAATTTTTGGAACGCTCAAGTTTGAACTCATTTTGTGACTGTTTATGTCCCTCGGTGTCTACATGTGCCTCTGTGTGTCAGCGTGTGCCATAATTTCTCCCAAGATTTGTACCTCGAAAAATTTTTAATTTTGAGGTACAAATGGGGTACAAATCTGATACAAAAAACGCAAACCAAATCAAAATATCGCAAAAATGAAAAACCAGCTAAAATGCTGTTTTTCAAGCTTTTTAACTGGTTTTGTTTGTGATGTTATGTGTTTTTTATACCTCTCTATTTGCCGATGCAAAAATTAGCAAAAATATTACCTAATAATTCATCATTGGTAACTTGCCCTGTGATTTCACCAAAGTAGTATAGAGCTTGTCTGATATCAATTGCCATAAGATCCGCTGAAATACCTGATTGTAATCCAAACTGTACTTTTTGTATTTCTTCTAATGCTTTAAGTAAAGAATCGTAATGACGTGTATTAGTAACTATCGTTTCGTTGTTACGAAGTGCGCCAGTATTTACAAAAGATAAAAGTTGTTCTTTTAATCCTTCAACTCCAATATTTTCTTTAGCGGATACTAATAATAATCCAGAAATCATTTCTAGTGCTTCAGCTTTTTGATTTTCTGTAAGTTTGTCTGCTTTGTTGCCAATAATTACTAAAGGTTTAAGTGGAAACTGATTTTTAATTTTTTCAATTTCAGTTTTTAATTCTATACCCTGGATTCCAAATTGAGCAGCATCAAAAAGATAAACAACAACTTGTGCTTGTTCCATCTTTTCGAAAGTCTTACGAATACCTATACTCTCAACGATATCTTCGGTTTCTCTAATGCCAGCTGTATCAATAAATCTAAATCCTATACCATTGATGACAAGTTCATCTTCAATAGTATCTCTAGTGGTTCCAGCAATGTCTGATACTATTGCACGCTCTTCATTAAGTAAAGCATTAAGTAGAGTAGACTTACCCACATTAGGCTCGCCCACAATAGCTACTGGTATACCATTTTTTATAACATTACCTACAGCAAATGAATCAATAAGTCGTTTGAGGACAAAATTTATACGATCTAATAAATCAGTAAATTGAGTACGGTCGGCAAATTCTACATCTTCTTCGGCAAAGTCAAGCTCCAATTCGATTAACGAAGCGAAGTTCAGTAGTTCTTCACGCAGTTTGGCAATTTCGTTAGAAAATCCGCCCCTCATTTGCTGCATCGCAATTTGGTGTGAAGCTTCATTATCCGAAGCGATTAGATCAGCTACAGCTTCAGCTTGAGAAAGGTCAAGTTTTCCATTAAGGAAAGCACGCAAAGTAAATTCTCCTGCATTTGCCATACGGCAGCCTTTACGCAATAATAGCTGAATAATTTGTTGCTGTATATAAACAGAACCATGACAGGAAATTTCTACTGTATTTTCGCCTGTATAAGAATTCGTTCCTTTAAAAAGAGACAATAGTACCTGATCGTATACTTTACTATCATCTGTAATATGGCCTAAATGCAGGGTATGGGTTTTTTGACGTGTGATGTCTTTACCTGTAATGGATGTAAATATACTTGCGGCTATAGTGATGGCGTCTTTACCTGAAATTCTGATAATTGCTATTGCACCTGAACCTGATGGTGTAGCAAGGGCAACGATGGTATCCTGTGGGATCATTTAAATTCTTTTTACAAAGATAAGTTTTTAGTTTCAGTTTTTGATTTACTTAATCAATTCCCCAATATAGAGAAGAATTATCTTTATGTTAATACCAATATAAAAAGTAAGAAAATTTTATACTTTTTTGTAACTTTAGCCTATAACCTATCAGTCACAAATGTCATGAAACAAATACTTTTTCCTACCGATTTTTCTGAAGCAGCAGACAAGGCGTTTATTTATGCACTGCGATTTGCAGATTCTTTTGATGCAGAATTAGTAATTCTACATGTGTACGATTTACCTATAGTGGAAACACCAACATTACCGGAATCTACTAAAGAAATTTTTGATATAGTTGAAATGAATCAATTTGAAAGCTTTAGAGAACAATTGCCAGAGCTTCATAAAATTGCTGAGAGAAGGAACTTAGGACATATTAAAATGCGCAATATATTGCTATATGGCGATCTTGTTTATAATATAAATAAAGTTTGCATAGAAGAGAAAATAGATCTTATTGTAATGGGAACCAAAGGCGCAACCGGGCTTAAAGAAACATTTATAGGGTCATCTACAGCATCTGTTATAGCAAATGCTAAAGTACCCGTTCTTGGAATACCAATGGAGGCAGAATACCATCCTATAAAAAATATAGCGTTTACTACTCAGTATAAAGATAAAGATAATGATGCACTGACAAAGACCCTCGATATTGCACGTAAATTTAAAGCATCGGTTTTATGTCTTTATATAAAAAATGATGATGACCCTGAGGATATTGAAGAAAGAATTAATGACTGGAAGATATTTTACCGCGATGAAAACATCGATTTTTTTAATATAGCTGGCGATCATATTGAACAAACGATACTGGATTTTACAGAAAATCAGCATGTAGGTATGTTGGTTATGCGCACACATAAAAGAGGTTTTTTTGAAAGTTTATTTCATCGTAGTCTTACAAAAAAAATGGCTTATCATAGTAAAATACCTCTACTGGTATTTCATGAAGGTTAAATTATATCCTGCTTTTGCAGGATTTTTTTTATTATATATTTGTCGTTTACCAAAATAACATATGGAATTTTATAAAATTCGTAAGGATACTTTTAAACAGGAGTTCAAAAAATTAAATGTTCAGTATAATATAATTAGCGCTTTGAGGCTAATTACTATGCTAATATTCCTTGTTTTAGGATATTACAGCTTACAACCTGGACATGATTCTATCCTGTTTGTGCTTATGGCTGTGAGTATAGTTGTGTTTCTTTTGTTAATGAAACAACATGCCTTAATACAGCAAAAAAAGAGTAGAGCAGCAGCATTAGTAGAAATCAATGTAAATGAAATTAATTATTTAGAAGGAAAAACAATTCCTTTTGAAGATGGTACTGAGTATATTGATTTTAAGCATCCTTATTCCCATGATTTAGATATTTTTGGTTCCCGTTCCTTATTTCATAATATTAACCGTACTGAAACATTTAAAGGAAAACAAAAACTTGCCCAATTACTTACTGATATTTTGCCGGATAACGAAATTATTCTCAATCAGGAAGGTATAAAAGAGCTTGCCACTAAATCTGAATTCAGACAAGAAATAATGGCTCAGAGCAGGATTAAGAAAGATAATAACAAAGTATATACAAAACTTATAGAATGGTCAAACAGCAGGGCAGGAGCGATATCATCAATCGGGATCGTTATTGCTATAGTTTCTCCTATATTGCTACTTTCTTGTTTTTTTGGATATTTGATAACGGATAATTCATATCTCCTGAATGGAACAGGCTACTTATTTGCTTTTAATCTGGTTTTTATTTTAAGATATCTTAAGTTTATTAAAGCTGAAATGTCTCAAACCACAGAAATCCATGATATTATATACCATTATGGTTTAGTTATTGAGCAAATAGAAAACGAAAATTTCAGTAGTGAAAAACTAAAAAAATTACAGAGTAGTCTTATTACAGCTAATAAAAAAGCTAGTGTACATATAAAAAAATTGGCAGTACTTTTTTCTCGTTTGGATAGTATAAATAATCCATTGGGAGCAGCATTGTTTAATGGAGTATCGCTTTTTCATTTTCATTCACTCAGAGCTTTATTTAAATGGAAAAATGATAATGCAGAAAATATTGTACTATGGCTTGATATAATTGCTGAATTTGAAGCAATGAGCAGCTTGGGTAATCTCTATTATAATAATCTCGATTTTACTTTTCCAAAGCTCAATACGAATTATACTATTGTATTCAAAGATTTGGCACATCCGCTGCTTAAGAGAGAAAGTCGTATTGGTAATGATATACGCTTTGATTCAGATTTTATGATCCTTACAGGATCCAATATGTCAGGAAAAAGTACATTTTTACGTAGTCTAGGGATTAATATGGTGCTTGCTGGAGCTGGTGCCCCGGTTTGTGCTTCTGAAGCTAATATACACCCATTACCAGTATTGGTATCAATGAGATTATCGGATTCATTATCGGATAGTGAATCTTACTTTTTTGCAGAAATTAAACGTTTAAGATATATCATGGATAAATTACAAGGGCAACGTGCTTTTGTATTGCTTGATGAAATTTTGAGAGGAACGAACTCCGATGATAAAAGAACAGGTACAATAAAAGTTGTTAAGAAGATGATAGCATTAAAAGCAACGGGGGCAATAGCAACACATGATATTGAAGTTTGTAATACTGCGAAAGAATATCCAGATAGTTTAGTAAATAGATGTTTTGAAGCTAAAATTGTAAATGATGAATTGTATTTTGATTATAAGCTTCGCGATGGGATCTGCCGAAATAAAAGTGCAACTTTTTTGATGGAAAAAATGGGAGTGATTTAATCAAAATGATTTGTTTCCTCCTCCCATTAATTAATAATTAGACTATATTTTGATTGATAGATTTATATTTTTTTTCTTAAAAATATAGTGCTAAACTGCTAAAAATGAGGAAAACCGTAAAAATGATATTTTTGTTTTAAATAAAATACTTGTTAAAAATGTATATATTCGTAAAGTAATATTTAAAATATGAAACTCGAAAATATACTTAATAATATCAATTCATTTGAAAAGAATTCATTCTTAAAGATTATTGATACACTAATTTCCCATAAACCTAAAAATGGAAAATTAATAGAAAATATTCTATCTGATTCAAATAAGGACTTGAAAAGTGTAGATAGTATAAATATTGTAAATGTCTTTAAACTCTTAGAAGATGAATTTGCGGAGTATATAAAATGTGAGTTTTTAAAAACGTCATCACAACTAGATATATTAATTGATATTATATCTAAAGATGGTTGCTGTATAATGCGTCAGGATTGGTTCTCCCGATTATATGAGAAAGAATTAGCAAGTCTTAAAATAAAGCTAAAATCATTTGAAGAAGAAATTAATAATGAAAAATCAGAAATAACAGAAGAAAGAAAAAGAGATTATAAAATTTATCTTTCTTGCCTAAAAACTGCTTATTTTAATGATGAAAATAATAATCAGGACAAAAAAATCACTTCAGATGAGCATTCAATATTATTAACACTTTCTAATCAATTGTCATTATCACAGGAAGAAATCAAACTTATAAATTATCTAATTTTACCTGTAAAAAAGATCGAAATTGATGCAGTGATAAATGAACTTAAATCAATAGGTGTTGTTTTTTATTCAAAAAAGAATAATACAATTTATATAGCCGATGAAGTTGTAAGATTGTTACGAAAAATTAGAGGAAAAGAAATTGGAGATAAATTCTTTAGAAGAACATTATTACTATTTAGAGAACCACAAATTAATTTAATAAGTAGAAAGCATAATATTGATAGAAAACTTCCATTAGAAGCCAAAATTAATGAGATTATAAATGCCGGAATATCTTTTAAACAGGTTTTGATCGATGATATTCATAAAGAAGGAACTAATCTAACAGAAAAGAAAAAATTTTTAAATGAATTTTGTGAAAAAAGTTTACTGATCACTACTCTTAAAGGAACATTGATTGAAGAAAAAATAGATAACCTTATAAACTATTTTGATGATATTGATCAGGATGATAAGATTGGAATGTCGCATGATGGATTTGAAAAAATGCTCATTCAAATAGGTGAAGTGATGCCACATGTTAATCAATCGTTGAGAACAAAATTTGTCTTACAGGATGAAAATGTTTTAAATAGTAATTTTTTACTAGACTATAATATCAAGCCGAGGGATATATTAGAATTAATACCTGAAAAAGAATTAGAAGAGTTTTGCAAATCAAAGGAAATAAAGACGAGAGGTGATATAATAACCAATGTTTTAGATGCTTATAAAGATTCTGAAAGTTTATTTCTAGAAAATTATGAGAATATAGGTTTTAGAAATTTATTAGCATTAAAAGAAAGCGGAGTAACTATTAAGGAAGGAGATTTAGGGGTTAAATTTGAAGATCTTACTAAAAGGATACTTACAGAGTTAGGATTTGATATAGATGAAAACCTTAGAAAAAAATTGAATACTTCTAAGGAACAAATTGATATTTTAATAAATTTAGGAAACAATGATTTGATAATTGTGGAGTGTAAAACCATTAAAGAAAGCAATTATAACAAATTTAGTTCTGTTTCTAGACAACTAAAAGCATATGATACAATAGCTAAGAAAAATAATTACAAAGTTATCAAGTCCTTATTGATTGCTCCTGAATTTTCAGATGATTTCATAAAAGAATGCGGTCTAGAGTACGAATTGAATCTGTCCTTAATAACAGCTTCTTCATTAATAAAAATATTGACAGGATTTAAAAATTCAAAACTAAAAGCATTCCCCCATAATTTATTAATGAGAGATGTTTTAATACAGGAAGAGAGAATTCTAAAAGCAATTGGGAAATAGTACTTTAGATATTTAAGATTCATGTAAAAGTAAAAACCCACAGTATGACACTGTGGGTTTTTGTATAAAAAGGGTTGATTAAATAGCGGGTTTAGTTGTTTAACATTACCGGCATTACCAGCATAGTAACTGTTTCACCTTCGTCAAGACCATCTACCGGGGTAAGGATACCTGCACGGTTTGGTAATGACATTTCAAGCATTATTTCATCGCTTTGTAAATTAGTAAGCATTTCGGTAAGAAAACGTGAATTGAAGCCAATTTGCATATCGTCACCTTGGTAATCACAAGTCAAACGTTCTTCTGCTTTATTAGAATAATCTATATCTTCAGCAGAAATATTTAATTCAGTACCTGCAATTTTAAGACGTATTTGGTGAGTAGTTTTATTAGAGAAAATAGCCACACGACGTACAGAACTTAAAATCTGTGCTCTGCTAATAAGTAATTTATTTGGATTTTCTTTTGGTATAACGGCCTCGTAATTCGGGTATTTCCCATCGATAAGTCGACAGGTCAATACATAGTTATCAAAAGAAAAAGTAGCATTAGAATCGTTATATTCAATTTTGATCTCAGCGTCAGAAGAACCAAGGATTCCTTTAAGAATTGTCAATGGTTTTTTAGGCATGATAAAATCGGCTACCTGAGAAGCCTTTACATCAGTCCTTGAATATTTAACTAGTTTATGAGCATCAGTAGCTACGAAAATAAGACCTTCTGGTGAAAACTGAAAGAATACCCCAGACATTACAGGACGAAGGTCATCATTACCAGCAGCAAAAATAGTTTTGCTAACAGCAGTGGCTAAAACTTCAGCAGGTATAAGGGTAGATGAAGGATCTTCAAGCGTAACTGCTTTAGGAAACTCTTCACCTGACGCATATGCTAATGCATATTTACCGGAATTTGAACTTATCTCTATAGTATTGTTATCTTCTACAGTAAAAGTAAGTGGCTGCTCTGGGAACGTTTTTAATGTTTCCAGTAATAATTTAGCCGGAACAGCTACGCTGCCTTTACTTTCGGAATCAATTTCCAGAGTAGCAGACATTGTAGTCTCCAAATCTGAAGCTGATACTTTTAATTCAGTATTGTCTAATTCAAAAAGGAAATTGTCAAGAATAGGCAATGTATTGCTGCTATTGATAACGCTTCCTAAAACTTGCAGTTGTTTTAGCAAATATGAACTGGATACTATAAATTTCATCTCGTTTTTGTTTATTTAATTGTAAAATTCCAAGATTTTACGTTTCACAAATATATCGTAATCAAATTGAATAGTGCAACATTTTTTATTAACACTATTTAGAATATTTCCTTTTCCTAAGGTAGGTAAACAGTATCCCAAAGATTGCTAAAATGACTATTGGTAATCCGATAGTTATAAACTGTGCGGTTGTATAATTATCATATACCTTTTGCTTATCGAGTAATGGGAGGTCTACATCCTTACTTCGGATGTTAATAAGTCCGTTATCGTCGAGCAGGTAATTTACACAGTTCATTAGAAAACCTTTGTTATCATAAAAATTCTTAGTCCATTTGTCATACCCTAATTCTAAAGGCTGATAATTCTGGTCTAATTGATTTTTTACAATATCACCATCAGCAATCACAATCATTTTCCCTGCTTTGTTTTTTGTTTTATATGTAGGATCTTTAAACGGCAGAACTCGATTTTCGAAAACCGAATGGAATTTACCTTCCAATAATACAGCCATTGGTATAAAACCTTTTGTCTGATAATTTTTCGGGTTGAATTCTTCGGCTACCATATCAAGTCTAATCTCTACAGGAGTACCTACTTTTTTAGATAGTTCCGATGATCGTAATAGTACTGTTTTCTTGATACTATTTTTCAGCGTATCAATACCATTTGCAAAATCAAACTTAATACCGCTCATATTTTTTACGATCGGATGGTTTGACTCAGGGTAGGTAAATGGTGCATATTTCCAGAAGTGTTCCTGGTATTGGGTTGCACTACCTTCTTCGCCTGAAGCTAATTTTAAAGGTGTTGCCATTTCGTCTTTAATAAGATCAGGATTTATCCTGATGCCATATTTAAAGAACATATCATTAAGATTAAGGTCTCTTGGGAAAGCAAGGGTAGAACCTGTAGCATTATAAAGGCTGTCCATTTCAATCTGTACTGCGTCAATCATCCATAGGGTTTTACCACCGTTTACGATATATTGATCGAGTACTTCTTTTTCTTCTTCGGAAAAAGCTTCAGTTGGCTTGGTTATAATAGCAAGATCATATTTTTTTAGAGATTCCAATGTACGCTGTGGATTTGTAGCTACAGAATCTAATGTAAACGGACCTATATAATAACTTTCACGAACTTGTTTTATAAAGTCGCCCATTAAAAGATCATGCATTTCTCCATTACCTTTTATTACAGCTACTTTTTTCTCTTTTTCTTTTGTTACTTTATTTATAGCATCTACCAATGCATATTCTAAATGCTGAACAGAACTTACTACTTTCTCTGCAGTTGAGGCACCCATTAAATTTTTAAGCAATGGTACTTTAACTGTTTTTGTACCATAATTTGCCAACGCCCATGGAAATACCATTTCCTGAGACTGCTTGCCTTTATCATCTACAGTTACACTTATAGGAGTCATGCCTAATTTGTAGAGTTCCTGCATTGCCTGGTCACGTCCTTCTTCGTCTTCTAAAGGATTGGTGAACTGAAAAATAATATTTGGGTTAGATGCATGGAATTCTTCCAGTAATTGCCTTGTTTCATCTTGTAATCTTTTAAACTCACCAGGAAACTGACCTTCTAAAAATACATCAAAATATAAAGGCTCCTGCACATCGCCAATAATATCTAATGTGGTTTGCGATAGGGTATAGCGTTTATCGTGAGTAAGATCAAATCGCTTAAAAAAGTAATTACCCGCAAAGTTAAGCGCGACTAATACTATTAGTGTTATTACAAGCTGTTTAAGGTTTTTTTGTTTTCTTGCTTCCATTATCCTTTAAGAGCTTTTAGTTTGTAAACAGTTAATGATAGGAATAGTATGGCTATACTAGCAAAGTAGATAATATCCCGAGTGTCTAATACACCACGACTCATACTTTTAAAATGGTAATCCATACCCAGAGCTCCCACAAAACCACCAAATTCGCCTGCATATTTTGCAGCACCTGCAAATCCAAAATAAAATATAAAGCATACAAAAACAGCAGTTATAAAAGCTACTATCTGATTATCTGAAAGGGTAGAAGTGAAGATACCAATTGAAGTATAACCCGCAATTAAGAACAGTAATCCGAAATACGATCCGATTGTACTGCCCATATCTATATTTCCTTCCGGGTTTCCAAAAGATGATATTACCAGTACGTATATAATTGTTGGGATCAATGCTATTATGATAAGAAGTAATGCTCCTAAAAATTTACCATTTACTATTTCCCAAATACTCAAAGGTTTGGTAAAAAGTAGTTCGATAGTGCCTTGTTTTTTCTCGTCAGAAAAACTACGCATGGTTATTGCCGGGATAAGGAAAATAAATATCCATGGTGATAGTGTAAAGAATGGACTAAGATCTGCAAAGCCACTATTAAGGATATTAAAATCGCCATCAAAAACCCATAAGAACAGGCCGTTAAGCAATAGGAAAATAGCGATAACCAAATATCCTATCGGGGAACCGAAAAAGGACTTAATTTCTCTAAGTAATATTGATTTCATTTCTTTTTAAATATTATAACGTCCTGGTGTTCATTTATTGAATCGGGTGTAAGTCCAGACCAAAATCCTCTGAAAAATTCTGTTATTTCTAGCTCTTGCGAATTGAGGAAATTAAAAATATAATTTTTTTGATAGGCAACATTCGCTTCCTTTACTTTTTTATCCATGAGTGAATAGTTTCCATAGTTATGGTTAAAGGATTTACTACCGTTTTGAAACATAGATACTTCACTATCTTTGTCGAGGATAAAAAATGTGGAGAAACAAACTTTGCCTGGTTTTAGTACACGCTTTATTTCGTTTATATAATGCTCCATATCTTCTGGAAGCATATGTGTGAATACAGAAGTAAGGAATACAAAATCAAATTGATTGTCTGGATAAGGAAAGGTAAGCTTTGAAGCTTTTTCTTCTGTACCAAGATTATATAAGTCATTTCTTAAGGTAATCAACTGAAACCTAAAGTTAGGATAACGTGCCGTAATATTTTTTGTACACCAGTCTACTCCTTGTTTAACAATATCAAAGCCATGGTATTTGCCATTTTCATTAAGAAAAGTGGTAAAAGGAACTGCCATTCGACCAATACCTGAGCCAATATCAAGGATACAACTTTCGGGTGTTATATTACCGTATTTTTTAAAGTGAAGAAAAGTACTTTGTCCTCCTCTTTTATAATCTCCTCTTCCTGTAAAAATCATTCCCTTTGGAGGGACCAATTCTGTTTTGTCACGAAACAAATCAGTAGGGAAATAAAGTACCCTGCGAGCTGTGTATCGAAGATTTACGGGTAAAGCATAAAATAATTTTCGTACTAACGGATTCATTTATTTAATTTTTATATCAAGCTTACCACTTTATCTACACTCCAGGCCTCCGGTTTTTTATTAAACAGCTGTTTAGTAAAAGCCCATACTTCAATAAATAGTTCAGATTTACGATAGTTTTCGAGATCATCTTCGGTTTCCCAATAGCTGTATGTAAAAAATATAGTTGGGTCGTTTTTGTCTCGGTATAACTCTAAGAAACGGTTCCCAGGGAAATTTCGTATATTTAGTTTAACCTGTTCAAAATTATCAAGAAAAGCATCAATCTTATCTTCGTGAAACCCCATCTTTACTATTCGTACAAACATACAGTTTTTTTGTTTTATATATAATCTAAAATTATTCTCCGATTCTATGTCTTTTGATTTAGAATTATTTACTTAAATACAACATTAATTACATCTCTGAATTTAAGTCCAAGTAGTGTTCGAGCAGTACCTACGGTAGATGGATTACTGCGATATATGGCGATTTCTAAAAAACCGGCTTCATTAAAAAGGGCAAGTTTTTCACCCTCGTAATCCTTTAAAGCAAAACGTTCATTAACAGTAAAATCTGAATAGCCTTTTCTAACCGATTTGATAGTCTTAGTACTAAAGGTTATCTCGAAATTTCTGCCTCTTGCAATATCCTTGATCAAGTTTTGAGATATATTAGTGACACAGTTCCCAAAATGGTCTATATAGGCTACATATCCTTTTATGGAATTATTGTCGGCTGCTACAATAGGTACCAATTCATTCATTTCTTTAATCTCGGCAATTTCTTTACCTATAACGTTTAATAGTCCGCCTTTTGCAAGATGGCACGCTACAGCTACAAACACATCCATTTCGGTTGAACCTGCAGTAAGGCGGTCGTGGATGTTTATTTCTACAATTTTTTGCGGTAGGATTTTTTGGGTAAGCATACTAAGTATGCCATTATCGGCACAAATAAAGTAATGATCATTCCATTGCATGGCAATATGCTTGTTTTCTTTAGTAAGTTCGGCATCAACACCTATAAGATGCACAGTGCCTTTTGGGAAACTATTATAGGCAGCACCAATAATGTAACTGGCTTCAGATACATTAAACAAATCGATATCATGGGAAACATCAATAATCACGGCATCGCTAAATCCGGAAATAATTTTCCCTTTCAAAGCGCCTACAAAATGGTCTTTGAGTCCAAAGTCGGTTGTTAGGGTAATTATTGACATAAAATTGTGTAAAACTTTTACAAAAAGCGAGATTTAATTTCACTAAATTTGATTGCAAAGCTAATAATTATATAGCTATCATTTCTAATTAAAATCAACTGCTTTTGAACGAGAGAACGATTGAACTGACAGACATCGCCCCTAAAGATTTTTGGGGAGCGCAGGATTCTCATCTTGAAACCATTAAAAAATATTACCCCAAACTCAAAATTGTTGCGCGTGGCACTACCCTGAAAGCTTTTGGTGAAAGGGATATGCTGGACGAATTTGAAAAAAGGTTTAAAAGACTAATGTTGCATTTTTCACGCTATAACAATATTGATGACAATGTTATTGAGCGTGTAATTCATGGCGACAATAGTACAATGGAACAAATGAGCCCTAATGACAAAATTTTAGTACATGGTCTTGGCGGCAAGCTTATAAAAGCACTTACCCCAAATCAGCAAAAGCTGGTAGACTATATGGGCAAGAACGACATGGTATTTGCCGTTGGTCCTGCCGGTACAGGTAAAACCTATACAGGTGTAGCGCTGGCTGTAAAAGCACTAAAAGAGAAGCAGGTAAAGCGAATCATATTAACCCGACCGGCAGTTGAAGCTGGTGAGAACCTTGGTTTTTTACCTGGGGATATGAAAGAAAAGCTTGATCCTTATATGCAGCCATTGTATGATGCCCTTCGGGATATGCTTCCTCCACAAACGCTGGAAGATTATATTTTAAAAGGTATTATTCAAATTGCACCTTTGGCATTTATGAGAGGGCGAACACTGGATAATGCTTTCGTAATACTCGATGAAGCGCAAAATACAACCCATTCACAGATGAAGATGTTCCTTACCCGTATGGGGAAGAATGCTAAATTTATGATAACAGGAGACCCGGGACAGGTAGATTTACCTCGCCGAACAATATCCGGATTAAAAGAAGCATTGCTTATACTTAAGGACGTAGAGGGAATTGGTATATTGTATCTGGATGATAAAGATATTGTACGTCACCGTCTTGTTAAGAAAATTATCGATTCATATAAGAGTATCGAGAATCACGATTAAGCAGGTTAGGAGAAGTGTAGCATGAGACAATTTATATATTTATTGATTGCAATTGTTTTTGAAACTATTGCAACATCGGCATTGAAATCGTCTGAGCAGTTTACAAAATTAATACCAAGTATAATTACTGTTGTAGGGTATTTAACGGCGTTTTACTTTTTAAGCCTTACTTTAAAAACGATGCCTGTTGGTATAGCTTATGCTATATGGTCCGGTGTTGGGATTGTATTAATTACAATTGCGGGAATTTTTTTATTCAAGCAAAAACCAGATTTACCTGCAATGATAGGTATGATACTTATTGTAGCAGGTGTTGTAGTAATTAATGTTTTTTCAAAAACATCGAGCCATTAAAACTTATAAAAAATCGAATTAACTTTCTTATTTTTGCATCCTTAAAACGACAAATACATAACGATGAATACCATCACAACTACTGATTTCAATTTTCCGGGTCAAAAATCGGTTTACCGCGGTAAAGTAAGGGAAGTATATAATATTAACGACGAACTATTGGTAATGGTAGCAACAGACAGGCTTTCGGCTTTTGATGTTGTTATGCCAAAGGGTATTCCTTACAAAGGACAGATCCTTAATCAGATCGCTACTAAATTTATGCGTCTTACGGAAGATGTGGTGCCTAACTGGCTTATTGATACTCCGGATCCAAACGTTGCTGTAGGTCATCTATGTGATCCTTTTAAAGTAGAAATGGTTATACGTGGTTATATGTCGGGTCATGCTGCACGTGAATATGCAGAAGGCAAAAGAATATTATGTGGTGTAGAGCTACCCGAAGGTTTAAAAGAAAACGATAAATTTCCTTCACCAATAATTACGCCTACTACTAAGGCAGAGAATGGTGAACATGATATGGATATTTCTCGTGAGGCTATATTGGCTAATGGAATCGTATCTGAAGAAGATTATCTTGTATTAGAAAAGTATACTCGTGCTTTATTCCAAAAAGGAACTGAAATAGCTGCGTCAAGAGGATTGATCTTAGTTGATACTAAATATGAATTTGGAAAGACTAAAGATGGTAGGATTTTATTGATCGATGAAATCCATACACCGGATTCTTCCCGTTATTTTTATGCAGAAGGCTATCAGGAACGTCAAAATAAAGGAGAGAGTCAAAAACAGCTTTCTAAAGAATTTGTTCGCCAGTGGCTTATAGCTAATGGTTTTCAAGGAAAGGAAGGTCAGGCAATACCAGAAATGACAGACGAATACATCGAAACAGTATCTGAAAGATATATTGAATTATATGAAAATATAATAGGAGAGAAGTTTGGTAAGGCAGACATCTCAAATATTAATGAAAGAATAGAAAAAAACGTACTTGCTTTTTTACAAAAATAATTAGCACTTAAAATCATCTAAACCATCTTTAAAACAAGGTGGTTTTTTTATTTATATATGCAGGCATAGTAAGATTATGAATGTTAAAATTTTGTTAATATAGATTTTGACTGTAACGTTATGAAGGTAGTTGACGTCTATTACTTTAAACGATCTAATCAATCGATAAAAAAATCATCAATCAATCAAATCAATCATTATGAAAAAATCGATCATTTATTTAGGCCTGGCTCTTGTAGCATTTAGTAATGTAGCATTAGCAAACAATGTTGTAACTACTCCAAATTTTGAGTTAGTAAGTGGATACAAAACTAATACACCACTTGGTTTAGCAATTGCTAAAGGAGATTTAGAAACCGCTAAAAAACTTATTGAGTATGGAGCAGCCATCAATGAGAAATCAAACGGTATGACACCTCTTATGATAGCAGCACGCTATAATAAAGTAGAAATAGTTAAACTATTACTTGAAAAAGGAGCAGACGTAAAAGTTAAAGACGAAAAAGGAATTACTGCTTTAAAATATGCTGAAGCATCTAACTCTAACGAGGTAGTAGTGCTACTTAAAGAGGCATTAAAAGCATAACTTTTTTTGAGTTTAAAAAGTAAAAAGCACCACGAGGGTGCTTTTTTTTATGCTTTAAAATAAGAGAACGTTTCTTCGTTTTCCATATTCAACAATGTCTCATAGATAAGCTTAATAACGTTTTCTACATCGTCCCTGTGTACCATTTCTACTGTAGTATGCATATAGCGAAGAGGAAGTGATATAAGTGCGGAAGCAACTCCACCATTACTGTAAGCAAAAGCATCAGTATCTGTCCCTGTGACACGTGAAGATGCTAACCTTTGAAAAGGTATTTCTTTTTTGTTGGCAGTATCGATAATAAGCTCTCTAAGGTTATTTTGAACAGCAGGTGCATAGGTAATTACCGGGCCTTTTCCTATTTGTGTTTCACCTTCAATACGTTTATCAATCATTGGTGTTGTACTGTCATGGCAAACATCAGTAACTATAGCAACGTTGGGTTTAATTGTTTTAGTAATCATTTCTGCACCACGAAGGCCAACCTCTTCCTGTACAGAGTTGGTTATATAAAGACCAAACGGCAGTTTCTTTTTGTTTTCATGAAGTAACCTGGCTACTTCGGCAATCATAAAGCCTCCAATACGGTTATCTATAGCGCGGCAGACAAATTTATTTTCGTTAAGAACCATAAATTCATCAGGGTAAGTAATAACACAACCTACGTGAACACCAAGGGCTTCAACTTCTTCTTTGGTAGAACAACCTAAATCGATAAAAATAGTTTCAATTTTTGCAGGTTCTTCTTTACTGCGGTTACGGGTATGAATAGCCGGCCATCCAAATACACCTTTTACGATACCTTTTTTAGTATGGATATTAACTCTTTTAGAAGGCGCGATCATATGGTCAGATCCTCCATTACGAATAACATATATTAATCCGTTTTCGGTAATATAATTTACATACCATGAAATTTCGTCACTATGCCCTTCGATAACTACTTTATAAGGTGCATCAGGGTTTATAATACCTACAGCTGTACCGTAAGTATCGGTAATAAAAGTGTCTACATAAGGTTTGAGATATTCCATCCATATTTTCTGACCTTCAGACTCATATCCTGTAGGTGATGGGTTATTTAAATATTCTTCTAAAAAGGTAATAGAAGCATCGTTTAGTATAGATTTTGAAGACATAAATTTATTTTTTGGCTAAAATATAAATTTGATTACAGAGTTATGTATTATTGTATAATTTTGGCATAAATTTTTATAATAATGAAAGCACAAATTTACTTTCTGTTCCTCTTATTAGCCACTCTTGGCACACAAGCCCAGGAAGTAGTTAAGGATACTGTTAAAGGTACCGAAATAGACACTATCGCTTTTAATGTAGAGATGCAGGAGCTTGTAATATCTAATGTAAAAGATACTATTTCTGTAGAGGAACGAAAAAATCTTATTTTGCTTAAAAGAAGAACTTTAAAAGTTTACCCATTTGCTAAGACGGCTGCTGAAAGACTAACGATGCTGAGTGTGAATATGGCTAAACTTAAAACCGACAAGGAAAAGAAAAAATATTCTAAAATTGTAGAAAAATATCTTGAAAACGAGTTTGAAGGCCAATTAAAAAAACTCTCAAGAAAAGAAGGTCAGATATTAGTGAAATTAATACATAGACAGACCGGGCAAACTACTTTCGATCTTATTAAAGAACACAAAAGTGGCTGGAAGGCTTTTTGGTCGAATCGTATTGCTAAAATGTTTAACATTAACCTAAAGCTTAAATACAGTCCTGCTACGGTACCGGAAGACTATCATATCGAAGGGTTTTTATTACAAGCATTTAGAGACAGAAGACTTGTAAAGCAAGATCCTGCATTTACAATAAACTATACAGAAATTACCCAAAACTGGAAAGAGAAAAATAAAAAGGATTAAAAATTTTTTGTGATTCGTTTTGTGCATAGTAGGGGGTTTGTGATTTTACCTGTTTAAAGTTTACAAACCAATCAAACTTTTACTATGAAAAAGAAATTACTCTTTCTGGCGTTCTTTGCCTTATTATCGCTGCAGGTTTTTAGTCAGGCTGTTGCTTATCCGGTTTCAGACATTAAACAATGTGGTAACGAAGGTTTTGACCTTACTGTTAAAAACCCGGGTATTTTAGGAGATCAAGATCCTGAACACTTTACGGTTACTTATTTTTTAACAGAGGCTGATGCTGAAGCAGCTACAGAACCTATAGAAAATCCTGTACTTTATATTTCGGCACCATTACAGATTATTTATGCAAGAGTAACTAGCAGCATAGATGAAAGTTTTGCAATAACTACATTTACGATATCATGGAGTTCAACTGTTTATATACCCTATATGCAGGATGTTTCTATCTGTTTAGGAAGCTATGAGTTACCTGAATTGGATTATGGAGATTATTATACCGAGCCTGGCGGTAACGGTGTCCTTATTCCCGAAGGTACACTGATAAATGAAACACAAACTATTTATATATATTATAGTAGTGATATATGTACGGGAGAAAGTAGTTTTACGGTATCCATAATTCCTTCATTTGAAATAGGTACACCAACTGATCTAGTTGTTTGCGATGAAGATTCTGAGTTTGTTCTTGTAGATCTTACCCAAAAAACACCTGAAATAATTCAGAATTTGGAAAATATTAATGTTTCATTTCATGAAACAGATGAAGATGCTGAATTTAATACCGCTCCAATTGTTAATGCAAATACTTATATAACTACATCAATATTGCCTTATACAATATGGCTACGCGCAACAAACATCGAAACCGGTTGTTTTAAAATAACATCATTTTCTATAGTTGGTGGTGGATGTACCGATAATACCATTTCAGGTTTTGCATCCCTGGATCTTGATGGTAATGGTTGTGAGGTTTTTGAAGCTGCTACTGCTGGAATTGCTATATCCTATACGAATGATAATATTGTGCATACAACATACACTAATGCTGACGGATACTATAGTTTTGAGAATGTACCGAATGGCGTTAATGTTGTTAGTGCTGCTACAGTAGGGCCCTATACATCTACTCCAAACGCATATAATTTTACAATGCCTGCAAATGAGACAGATGTTAATTTTTGTATCTCTGCTACAGAAACCATAAACGATGTCGCAGTAAGCATAGTAGCGACAACACAAGCTCGTCCGGGTTTTTCTGCTACCTATGTTTTAGTGTATCAAAATTTGGGCACAACAATACAAAGTGGAACTGTTTCCTTTCAGTTTGATAGTGCTAAACTAACATTTGTGAGTGCTTCATCCCCAGTGGTAGCAGTAGGCAATACACTAAGTCTAACCTATACAAACCTTTATCCTTTGCAAATAAATGCAATAGCTTTAGAGTTTACAGTGTTGGAGCCCCCAATTGTAAATTCGCAGGATGTGTTAACATTTACAGCAACTATTGATCCTGTGACAGGAGATAATAACCCGGAAAACAATACAGCAATTTTAAACGAAATTGTTGTTAACTCATATGATCCAAATGATATAGCTGTCCGCGAAGGAGAATATATTACAGAAGAGCAGGCCGAAGGATATTTAAATTATGTTATTCGTTTTCAAAATACAGGCGATGCTGATGCTATAAATATTAAAATAGAAAATATTCTTGACTATAATTTAGATTGGTCTACGTTCCAGCCAATTTCAGCAAGCCACACTTATAAAACAAATCGTGTTGGGAAAGAGGTAGAATTTTTATTTGATAATATTCATTTAGCAGATAGCTTAAGTAATGAACCGGAAAGTCATGGCCATGTAATTTACAGAATTAAGCCAAAAGCAGGAGTTAAAATAGGAGATGTTATGGCTGCTCAGGCACATATTTATTTTGATTTTAATCCGGCTATTGATACTAATATTGTAAAAACTACTATACAAAATACTGCTGGAGTACAGGAAAACACTGTATCTGAATTTAAAGTTTATCCTAATCCGGCATCAAGTAAGGTTAATTTACATATACAAAATAGTAACGCTACTAGTTTTGACTTGACGATTACTGATATTTTGGGTAAAACAATTATAAAATCCAAACTTCAAAATAATGATGCTAATCTGGATATATCTTCATTAACAAGTGGTATTTACCTGATAACCTTAGAGGATAGAGGAACAAGAGTTAGTAAAAAGCTAATAATTAAATAAAATTTTATAATGTTAAAAAATGCCACGGTTATCTTGTGGCATTTTTATTTTATGATGTTTTTTCTTGGGGTTTCTTTTTTACCTTTATGGCCAATATTAAGATTATCAAATGAAATTAGAAGAATTACTCAGAAAAAGAAGCGGGAATGTATGCGAATTAAGTGGGGCTACTGAAAACCTTGTTGTTTATGAAGTACCACCAGCCCAAAATAATGGGGCAGACAGTTCAATTTTAATAAGTGAAAAATGTCTGAATCAAATTGAAAAAAAAGAAGAATTAGATAGTACTTTTTGGGAAAATATTTTACCTACTTCAATGTGGAGTGAAGTACCTGTAGTGCAGGTTGTTTCATGGCGTATGCTGAATCGTTTCCGTAATGAAAGTTGGGCTTCTGATGCATTGGATATGATGTATCTGGATGATGAAAATATGGAATGGGCAAAAGCAACCGGAGATCACACAGATGATGGTACTATTGAGTTCCATAAAGATAGTAACGGAAATATTCTTCAAAATGGGGATACGGTAACACTTATTAAAGACTTGGATGTGAAGGGGTCTTCTATAAATGCAAAAATTGGTACAGCAGTTAGAAACATCCGTTTAGTTCATGATAACCATGAACAAATTGAAGGTAAAATAGAAGGACAAGCAATAGTTATTCTGACTAAATACGTGAAAAAATAATAATTTCGTTTTTATTATTTTATAAAAATTATAAGATTATTAACCAGTCAAATTTACTGACTGGTTTTTTTATGCATTAAATTTGATGAACAACTGTATAAAAGCAAAAAGCATCCCTAAGCCAATAATCCAAAAAATTAAGTAATACAATAATATACATTTGTTAAATTATTGTTTGTTATATTAAAAAAATTAAGCAAAATTAGTTTTATTTGCTATTAGCAATGTGCCTAAAATTTATTAGATGAATATTTCTGCTTTTTTAAAAATCAATTTGTTTGCCCTTATTTTCTTAGTAGCTGCTCCGCAGTTATTAGTTGCGCAAAATGAAGAGGTGAATAGTCGTGCTCAATGCATACAGTTAATTGAAAAAGGAAAAAAGGAAATACAACGGCAAAATTACACCATAGCTTTAGAGAGTCTTACTAATGCTGAGATTATAGCAGATAAGCAAAACTTAAAAGAAGAAACCTACAATATTAAAATTAATATCGGTCTTATATATGCTGCATTGTCTAATTATGGTGAAGCTTTGGGATACTATCAGGAAGCTTTAAATCTCGCAAAAGAATCAGGCGAGGAAGACAAACTATCTAAGATATTAACCAATATCGGTCTTTTGTATTATGGTGAAAAAAATTATAAAACCGCACTGGAGTATTTTAAGGATGCTTATGAGACGGCAAATACAAAAAAAGCCAATTATACAAGGCCACGTATTGCTGTAAATATTTCAGATGTATACAATATGTTGGGTCAATATAAGGAAGCCCAAAAATACTTATTGGAAGTAAAAGACATTCCGGCATCGAAAGAAACCGAGCAAATGTGGAAGATTAACTATGCTGAAAGTCTTTTCATAGAAGGGAAGATTACTCAGGCTCAGGAGCAGGTTGAGGAGCTACTGGATGATGTTGAGACTAATTGCTATGTATGTGTAGCAGAACTTTTGTCTAAAATTTACAGCAGTCAAAACAAAAAGGATTTAGCTATTTCATATCTTAAAAAAGGGCTTCAAAGTACTTCTGAAATGAATAATAAAATTGATTTATTCAATCAACTTTCAGAGCTGTACTTTGAAAAAAGAGAATATGTATTATCCAAACACTACAAAGATTCGGTTATTGTAGCAAAGGACTCTATGTCTTCATTAATAAATAAAGGACTTTTTGAAGCGAATAAAGTAAAGCTTAGAGTACAAGAATATCAAAATCAATTACAAACAAATCAGCAAAAACAGGATAAACAACAATTTTTATTTATTGCAGTAATTGTTTTTAGTTTATTATTATTCCTATTTATATACCGCGGATTAAAAAACAAGATAGTTAAACAGAGGCAGGAAAAAATAATTGCAGAAAATAGAGAGAAGATATTTACTCTTGAACTGGAAAGTTTAAAGAATAATATTGCAGAAAAGAACAGGAGTCTTAGTGCTAAAGCATTATATCTTTCCGGAAGAAATGAGCTTATAGAAGAAGTGATCAATTCACTTGCCAAAATTCCAGAGATATCGCAAAAAAAAGAAGTTTCAGATTATCTGAAAACGTTAAAAGGATATCTTAAAACAGATGAGGAATGGGATGATTTTATAAGTTATTTTGAACAGGTTAATCCGGAATTTTTAAGAACACTCACCACAAAGCACCCAGAATTAACACCTGCAGATATTCGTTTTCTATGTTATATATTTATGAATTTGGAAACTAAAGAAATCGGTAATATTTTTAATATTACTTACAACGCTGCCAAAAAAAGAAAAACAAGAATTAAAGAAAAAATGGGAATTAGTAATGAAGATTCCCTATATGATTATCTTTTGCAAATAGTTTAATACTTAAATTTAATTAACAAATACAAGCTACCTCATGATATTTGTTAAAAAACAACTTAATATGAGTTAGTTTTAAGAAAAAGCTAAACTACCCGTAAAATAAGGCTTTTAGGAGGCTTTAAAAAGTTAGGCCCTTTTTTTCCCACCCTTTGGCCCCTTATTTTCCCCTTTTTCTTTTGATATAATTAAATAAAATTCAAGTTTTGTTAAACAGTTATATAAAATGTTATGGTAACCCAATGCCTTAACGAATAACTTTTATTTACTAACGACTAAACTTAAACTATCGTGAAAAGACTACTACACTACAAATTACTACTATTGTTTTTACTTGCTTCACCAACAGTACTGGCCCAATGGCAAAAAGGACTCTGGACAGGTAAACAAGCAAATAATTGGCATTTTGGATTTGCTGCAGGTATAAACTTTAATTCCGCTCCTCCACAAGCTCTTACTGATAGTGCAATGGAACCAGATCTATATTTGCCAGATGATCCGAGTAGTAATGCCAGTGGAATAGAAGGAACAGGATCTGTATCGGATGAATTGGGTAATTTACTTTTTTATACTAATGGCGTAAGCGTATGGAATAAAAACAATATAAAAATGCCTAACGGGGTCGGTCTTAATGGAAACGCCAGTAGTACACAATCAGGACTTATAGTACCAATGCCAGGGAATCCTGATTTATATTATATTTTCTCGATTGATTGTTCTGTCTTTTCACCAACATTGGCTTATTCTGTAGTTGACATGACTTTGAATGGAGGGTTGGGAGATGTAACAGATGTTAAAAATATTCAGTTGACTGATGATGTTCAGGAGAAGATTTCAGCAGTTTATCATACTGACAAAGAAAAAATATGGGTAATTGTTAGTAGCAATACAACTAATGGCTTTAAAGCTTTCTTAATCTCTGATGAAGGAATAAACACAACGCCAATAACCAGTAATATTGGGGTAGGACAGGAATATAGTGGTATTGGGCAAATGAAGTTTTCACCTAATGGTAAATTATTGGCTAAGAGTGGCTTGAGTGCCGGGCAATTTTATGTTGAAGTTTTTAATTTTGATGATGAAACGGGTCTGGTTCAGGATATTGTTACAACATTTAATTCTACAGATTTTCCGGGTGAACTTTTAGGCTGTTACGGAATTGAATTTTCTCCGGATAGTACTATTTTATATGCAGCCTCAGTTTTTACAGCTAAAGTTTTTCAATTTAATCTTTTGGCAGGAACAGAACAGGATATAAAAAATTCAGGAACAGTAATTGGACAAGATACCGAATTTTCCAATTTTAGTATGCAGCTTGCGCCGGATGGTAAGATTTATTTGGCTCGCGGTAATTTTGGTGCGCCTTACGATCCATATCTTGGAACACAATCTACAATTAATGTAATAAATTTTCCGAATAATTTAGGTACAGCTTCTGGATTTACCCAACAGGCAATAGATTTGGTAGATGGCAGAAATGATCTAAGCCTACCAGGTTTTATTCAAAGCTATTTTGCATCGGGTATTGTATATGAAGGAAAATGTGCCTCAGAAGAAATAGTCTTTTCAACATTACGTATACCTGATGTTACAACTATTTCCTGGAATTTTGGTGATCCGGCTAGTGGGGAGGGAAATGTATCTTCTGAAGGTAATCATATTTTCAGTTCGGCAGGTACATACACGGTTACTGCTACAATTACAAGTAATGATGTGCAGCAAACAGCTACAGTTGAAGTTACAATACTCCCTGCGCCAATTGCTGCTGTGCCAATTGTTGGTTTAGCAAAATGCGCAGATAGCTCTGGAAATGTAGTTTTTGATCTTACTGAATTTGACAATACAATTTTGAGTGGGCAGGATGTATCAGAATTCTCGGTTTTATATTTTGCAAGCCAGGAAGACTTAGAATCTAACACTCCAATTATAGCACCGAATGTTTTTAGTACGACCGGGCAAACAATTTATGTACGTGTATCGAATGGAAGTACAGGTTGTTTCGAAACAGTACAGTTTGAACTAATAGTAAATCCACTTCCGGTTGCATCTAAACCTGAAAATATTCAGGAATGTGAGAGTAGTAGTAAGGAAGGTGTATTCAATCTGACTTCTCAAAATGCCTTTATTTTAGGTGATCAGGAAGGTTTTGAAGTTGTTTATTATTCAGACGAAGCAGAAGCACAACAGGGAGAAAATCCAATTACTGATGAAGATAATTTTTCTTCGATTGGACAAACTATTTATGCAGTTGTTACAAATCCTGTAACCGGATGTCGTACAATAACAGAGTTTGATCTAATAGTAGTAAATGCTCCGGTTTTGGTAGATGGATTTGAATTTACAGGATGTGTTCCATTCGATCTTGAAATTATTACTGCTGAAGTAGGTACTGGTTTAACATTGAAATTTTATACTACTGAAGAGGATGCTTTGAATCAAACAAATGTTATCAATAATCCTAGCCAATATGCATTTTCGGGAAATGAAGTTACATTGTATGTTTTGGCAGAAAATCAAAATGGATGTACTGCAATTACCCAACTTCAATTGTATAAAGATGGTTGCGAGATACAAAAAGGGATATCGCCTAATGGTGATGGGATGAATGAAGAGTTTGATCTTTCAGGATTAATGGTAAGTGAGTTACAGATATTTAATCGCTATGGGAAAAAAGTATATGAGTATAGGAACTATACTAATGAATGGAAAGGACAGTCTGACAAAGGTGACGAGTTACCAGATGGCACTTATTACTATGTAATTATGTTTGCGTCTGGTGAACCAAGTAAAACAGGCTGGATTTATATCAATAAGTAAAATAAATCAAGGATCACATTATTAATGTGATCCTTGTTTTGATGTTAATCGTCTAATATAGGGGTTTAGAAGAAAAAAATATTATGCTAAAGAAGGCACTACATCTATTTATATGTTTAAGTTGTTTTTGTTCTTTTGGACAAAAAGAAGCTGCTAATTGGTACTTTGGATACTATGCCGGCTTAGATTTTAATTCAGGATCTCCGATTGCTTTGACCGATGGCCAAATGGGACAGATGGAAGGCTGTGCTACGATTTCTGATAGTGATGGCAATTTGTTATTTTACACCAATGGTATTGATATTTATAATGCTAATCATCAGTTAATGCTTAATGGAACAGGTTTATTAGGAAATAGTAGTAGCTCACAATCTGCTATTATTGTTCCTAAGCCTGGCGATACGAGTCAGTATTATGTGTTTGCTGTAGATTTCGAAGGAAATCTTAATGGGCTGACATATTCCAGGGTCGATATGACACTTGATGGTGGATTGGGAGGAGTTGTATTAGCTGAAAAAAACATTTTGTTACATACTCCTGTACCTGAAAAGATTACAGCCTCATATCATGGAAATAAACAGGATATTTGGGTTATAAGCCATCGTTTAGGCTCTAGTGAATTTATTTCTTACTTGGTCACAGCTTCTGGGGTTCAGACTGTTCCTGTGGTTAGTTCGGCAGGATTACCGTTTTATTTTGGCGGAGGAGCAGGTACTATAGGTTACTTAAAGACTTCTCCTGATGGTAAAAAAATAACATCAGCGAATTTAGGAGGTAATGCCGGAGTTCAATTATTTGAATTTAACAATGAAACTGGAACTGTATCTAATGGAATTATAATAAATAATAATGCAAGTTATGGTGTAGAATTTTCTCCCGACAGTAAAAAATTATATTGTACATCTAAAGGTTTTTTTAGTTCTCCTTTATTTCAATATGACATTACATCGGGAGATGAAAATACTATTCAGGCTTCAGAAATTACTATAGTTCCAGATTTTGCCTATGCAGCATTACAAATAGCAATTGATGGAAAAATTTATGTTGCTAAAACTACTTTTGGACAATCTTTAAGTGTTATTAATAATCCAAATGAACTGGGAGCAGCTTGTAATTTTGAAGATAATGCTGCTGATCTTAATACCGGATCTTCTTCTTATGGTCTTCCTCCTTTTATCCAGAATTACTTTATTCAGGAGATAGAAGCTGAGGGTTTTTGTGCCAGGAACCCTACGTTATTTA
>RCUH01000278.1_pt1 | contig 60649 bp, 56 predicted proteins | sample 2166191 | NCBI WGS metagenome assembly RCUH01 (sample SAMN09932848, study PRJNA488358) | compost metagenome | feature: garden; material: soil; isolation source: compost soil in an enriched community after 214 h of incubation | place: Germany: Experimental Botanical Garden Goettingen | collected... | reverse complement strand
GGCTAAGGCACTTAAAAACAAATATGGTGCAAACGAGCGTGCTCAAATGCTTAAGTACCATATCCAAACATCAGGTCGTTCGCTTCACGCACAAGAGATTGATTTTAACGATATCCGTACTACGCTACAGGCATTGTATGCTATCTATGATAACTGTAACTCACTGCATACCAATGCTTATGATGAGGCTATTACAACGCCTACAGAAGAAAGTGTACGTAGAGCAATGGCTATACAGTTGATTATCAATAAAGAATTAGGCCTTGCTAAAAACGAAAACCCTATTCAGGGATCGTTCATTATTGAAGAACTTACAGACCTTGTTGAAGATGCTGTATTGGCTGAATTTGACCGTATTACAGAGCGTGGCGGTGTACTTGGTGCTATGGAAACAATGTACCAACGTTCTAAAATACAGGAAGAAAGTCTTTATTATGAGACGCTTAAGCACAACGGAGAGTTTCCTATTATTGGAGTAAATACCTTCCTAAGCTCTAAAGGATCGCCTACGGTAGTACCTGCTGAGGTTATCCGTGCGACTGAAGAGGAGAAGCAATTCCAGATCAAAACACTTGAGACATTGCATACAGCTCATAAAGAAAAAGTGATCGAAACCCTTGGTGTTATTCAGGAAACAGCAATACAGAACAAAAATATTTTCGAGCAATTAATGGAAGCTACTAAAGTTTGCTCCCTTGGACAAATTACTTCGGCATTGTTTGAAGTAGGAGGTCAGTACAGGAGAAACATGTAATTTGAATTAATACTGAAAGATTTAAAATAGAAACGCCCCACAATTTTGTGGGGCGTTTTTTATGCTTTACAAGAGTATTTAAATTTTTGTATATACGCACGTAATAGTTAGTAATCTCCATCTGCTTACGGCAAAATCATAATAGTATTTAGAGAATACGGCTTCTAATTTATTTTTCCCGGTCACCCTAACGTTTTCCATACGTCCTAACGATGATATGGTAGGTGACTCGTTACTTTTATCAATAGTTATGGTTTGTGTTTGGTTGTTAAAGTCATAAAAATAACCTAATCCTGTACGAGAATATATTACGCTTCCTGGCCTGTTGGGTGTATTTATAGTAACATTAGGTTGCGGCAGGTAAAAGTTCATTAAAGGAACCAAAGCATTATTATAGATGGTTGATTTTATTTCAAGATCCGGGATAGAAGTATTAAAAAATTCAGGATCGGTTTCCATTAACAAATCATTGGACGAAACTCCATCATTGTTTAGGTCTACAGCTACATCCGATATCATTGAAATAATATTGTAAGAGCCGCTAATGGAAGATGAGTTACCTCCACCTTTTCCAGGGGTACTATTTCCATTGTCTTCATTGCTGCTACAGCCATAAATAGAAATGAAAAAAACAGTGGTATACAATACCTTAAGTAGTGATGTTTTCATTTTTTACGATTTGATTACTATATAATGCACACAATGTTAAATTATGATTAATCAAATATAATAACTAATGTATTAAGTTTTTAATAGTTAAGGTATTATAGTGCTTTTTTTTTGTGATTTTTTTGTGAATATTTAGTTTCAGGAGGTTAATTGGTTTTTATAATTTTCGAAAGCAGTGGTTATTGTTTGTTCTAACTCGGCAAAATTGCATTGCAATGTATTTGGAGAAATAGAGATGGGTGTGCCTACCATTTTCATATTAGCAGTCATTATTTTGGCTTTTGCCTTATTGGCTCGGGCAAGATACTTTTCGGGATTTAAAACATGGATTAGCAAAAAATGATTTGACATTATATTGGTAGTTGTTATCCCCTTAATATCCTTCCACTCTATAAGGCCAATGCTTACTCCGCTTGAATTATCAATAATGCCTTTTTCGTCAATAACAACACCTGCGGATGCAGTAAACAGTTTTTTTGATCCGAATATGGCTATTGCTCCAAAAAATACAACAGAAACAAATCCGATAGCCTGAAGAATCAGTGGATTGAGTTCATCCTGACTATGAGCCATTCTTAAAATCATGTAAAATCCCAGTACTACAAAAAGCATAGCACCACAAACGGTAAGAAAAAGTTTGGTTTTACTTAAAGGAATTTCAATTCGGGTCATAGTTTATAAGTTTTGTTTTGTCAAATCTAACTAAAAATTACAACTCATCCTTAAAATTCTACAATTGGGTAAAACTGTTTTTTTTACCACATAAATACGCAGCACTTTTGCTTCATCAAAACAGAACAACTTAAATTAATTATTATGATACGACTTATTACACTATTTGTAACACTTGTAGCAGGAACGCTAACAGCGCAAACCCAATATGAAACCGGAATGCAAAAAGCATTTGCCCTTTGGAGCGAAAATAAACCGGCAGAAGCGACGGCATTATTTGAAAGAATAGCTTCTGTAGAAAAAGATAATTGGCTGCCACCTTACTATGCTGCATTAGTAAATACTACACAGGCATTTCAGGTAAAAGATAAAGGAACTATTAGTGCCTTGCTCGCTAAAGCACAAACAAATTTGGATAATGCAACGATACTTTCACAAGATAATGCCGAGTTATTGGTTATGCAGGCAATGATTCATACGGCATGGATAGTTGCCGACCCTATGACAAACGGAATGAAATTATCAGCTAAGGTTAACGAGATTTATACTAAAGCTCTTATAATTGCTCCTAATAACCCAAGAGTAGTGTTTTGTAAAGCTGAATTTGAAATTGGAGGTGCAGCTTATTTTGGAAATGATACTAAACCCATGTGTGAGCAAATTGAACGAGCTATTGGTCTTTTTGCTACCTTTAAACCTGAATCTGCTTTTCATCCTAAGTGGAGTTTAGAAAGGGCAGAGGAAGCCTTAAAACAATGTAAAAAATAAACATTATAATGAAGAGACTGTATAAAGAGTTTTTTAAATCAGTAGGGCTTGGTATCATTATTTTTATAGTGGTAAAAATCATACTTATTGCTGGAGGCACTCCCTTAAATTGGGACTATAACCTACTCTTTAACTTTTTATGTACCATACTTTATTCAGTTATTTTATACGGTGTTAATTCTTATATTTTTTACAGATTATACAGGGGAGTTAGTAAAGACCGGATAATTGTAAGGAAAATTATTTTAGGTTTTTTACTCTCTTTTATAAGTTCTTTTTTATGTATTTTTTTGTTGAGGGTTTTTGAAGAAGTAGTTGTTGAAGGCGAAACAATTAATGAATTTATTGCAGCAGAAACATTTTCTAATTATTACATATCAATAATTATTACCCTGATTATTACTTTTTTTGTAAACGCATTTTATGTTTATAAAAAGTATCAGGAAAATAGGGTAAAGCGTGAAAAAATTATTGCAGGTACAGCATCGGCACAGTTTGAGAGTTTAAAAAACCAAATCGATCCTCATTTCCTGTTTAATAGCCTTAATGTTTTAAGCTCACTTATAGAAGAGAATCCGGATAATGCCCAACGCTTTACGACTTCACTTTCTAAAGTATATCGATATGTATTAGAACAAAAGGATAAAGAACTGGTTAGCGTAGATGAAGAATTGGCTTTTGCAAAAACATACATGAACCTGCTTAAAATGAGGTTTGAAGGTAGTCTTTTTTATGAATTACCCCAAAAATCATTTGATGCTGATGCTAAGGTAGTTCCGTTATCACTGCAATTACTGTTAGAGAATACGATTAAACATAATGTGGTAAGCCCGCAACGGCCGCTACATATCAGGATTTTTGAATCAAATGGTTACCTGGTTGTCGAGAACGACCTCCAGAAGAAGGAAGTACTGCAGGACAGGCGTGGCGTAGGACTGCAAAATATTGTAAGCCGTTATGGGATCCTCACTTCACGAAAAGTGGTTGTTGAGGAAACTGACAGGCATTTCAGGGTGAAACTGCCTATATTGACTAAACAGGTATCAATTATGGAAACATCATATGTAAACGAGCAGAGTAGCTATTTTAAAGCACAGAAAAAAATAGAAGAGATAAAAGGATTTTACGGGCATTTAAGTTCTTTTATAGTAGTTAATATTGGACTTTTCATACTCAATATTCTTACTTCTCCCGGACATTTATGGTTTTTTTACCCAACTTTTGGATGGGGAATAGGTGTTGTTATGCATGGCCTTAAAACATTTGATTATATGCCTTTCCTGGATAAAGACTGGGAAGAGCGTAAGGTTAAGGAGATCATCGAAAAAGAAAAATCTAACCGCTGGAAATAATAATTATGGAAGATTTTGAAAAAATGGCCTATGACAGGGCCAGACGAAAAGCCAAGGAGATAAAAGGTTTTTACATTAACCTTACCCTGTACATTACAACAGTACCTATAATTATATTTGTGAATCTTACTTTTAGTCCCGAGTTCCATTGGTTTTGGTTTTCGGCCGCAGGATGGGGTATAGGTGTATTAGTACATGCTATGGGAACATTCGGTTTCCCTTTTTTAGGGAAAAACTGGGAAGAACGAAAGCTGAAAGAACTTATAGAAAAACTGGACAAGGAAAAAGAACAAAGGACAAAATATGAATAAAATGGAAAATTCATTTGATGAAGAACTAAGGCTCGAACGAGCCAGAAAGCACGTAAAGGCTATAAAAGGCTTTTACAAACATCTTGCAGCTTTTATACTGGTGAATACATTTCTATGGATAATAAAAATTACAAGTATGGATGCCAGCAAAAGTTTTTTTGAATGGGAAAACTTCATTACATTTTTCTTTTGGGGCATTGGCCTTTTCTTTCATTGGTATAGTGTTTTTAAACCTAATTTTATTGTAGGTAAAGATTGGGAAGAGCGTAAAATAAAAGAGCTCATGGACCGTGAAAGAAGTAAAAAGCAAGAGTGGGAGTAAAGAAAATAAATTTAACTACTCTAACCCAACACCAGAAAAAATGAACGTTTTAATAATAGAAGACGAAAAACCGGCAGCAAGATTGCTACAACGAAAACTCCATAAGTTTGGTATTGAAACCAATACGATGCTTCATTCTGTAGAAGAGGCTATACATTGGTTTCAAAATAACCCACATCCGGAATTGATATTTTTAGATATACAGTTATCTGATGGGCTGTCATTCGAAATCTTCGATACCATTGCAATAAACAGCGCTGTAATATTCACTACTGCTTATGATGAATATGCATTACGTGCGTTTAAATTAAACAGTATCGATTACCTGCTAAAGCCTATTGATGAAGACGATCTTGAAGCTGCAATTAAAAAATTTAGGGAACGCCAGCCAAAACAACAAAATTTTTCAGTGGATTTCGATCAGATAAAACGAATGTTGGTTAATCCACTGGAGAAAAGCTATAAGAAGCGTTTTACTGTAAAAATGGGACAGCATCTTAAGATGATAAACATTGAGGATACTGAATGCTTTTACAGCGAAAATAAAGGCACCTATATCCATACAACCGATGGACGTGATTATCTTTTGGAATGCACTCTCGAACAATTGGAAACTGAGCTCGACCCAACACAGTTTTTCCGTGTGAGCAGAAAGTTCATAGTATCTATAAAAGCAATAAAAGATATAGTGGTATATACTAATTCCCGATTAAAAATAATCCTTCCTACTTATAAAGAAGATGAGGTTATCGTAAGCCGTGAACGCGTAAGCGATTTTAGGGAATGGCTAGGATGATTTCAGGATTTAATTAAAAACCTATTAACCAGTATTTTGTAATTGATTTGTTGCTAACTTTGAGTTAACCAATCAATTACAATTATGGAAACATCTACACATTACACTAAAACCCAGAATATATTCAGAATAGCACTGGGCTGTCTTTTAGTTTTTACAGGTATTGGACATCTTACCTTTTTACGTACTGATTTTCTTTCTCAGGTGCCTGACTGGGTTCCGCTTCACGACGATCTTGTTGTAGTTTTATCGGGTGTTGTGGAAATAGTACTTGGATTATCGTTAATCTTTCTTAAACATTATCGCGTTATAGTAGGTTGGGTAGCAGCTATCTTTTTTATAGCCATCTTTCCAGGTAATTATGCACAATATGCCAACCACGTTGATGCTTTTGGACTTAACTCTGACGGATTAAGACTTACCCGATTATTCCTGCACCCTCTATTGGTTATATGGCCGTTATGGAGCTGTGGGATATTTAACAAAAAGTAAAAAAACAAGACATAAAAAAAGGACTGTTTAATAAACTTTTGCAATATCAGCATCTGCTAACTGCATGTTTATGAAACAGTCCCGGAATATGTGGTTATATAACCAGATGGAAAAAGGCTATTGGAATAAAGACATTATTTCTTTTTTCGCTTTGCCTAATTTCTGCTCAAGCTTTCCCCACATTTCATCTTCTTTACCTTCCTGATACGTAACGTCGTCGTCCGTAAGTTCGGCATATTTTTGTTTTAATTTTCCTTTAAATTCGTCCCAGTTTCCTTTTAGTTCAGTTGAATTTGGCATAACTTATATCTTTTAATATTAATTTCTTATATAAAGTTACACATCAGATTTCTCAGGTCAAAAGGGTTTAGTACAACTTTGGGTTTATATTAAGATACATTAACACTAGTAACGTTTTTATTCCGCTTGCTTTCTAATATCATATAAAATTGAACTCCAAAAAGTACCGATGCGACCACAAGGTGGATGCTCTGCATCCCAAATGGAAAGTCAAAATAATACATCGCAACTCCCGAGATAATCTCTACGATCATTAACCACATTACCCAGGTAGTTTTAGCAAAGCCAAGGTTTAGTTTTTTATTGCGAAGGAATAACCACAGGTTAATTCCAAATACCACAAAAGAGAAAGTTCTGTGAAAGTAAAAACTAACAAGCGGATTGTCTAAAATAAGGTGCATGTTTTCATAGCCAAGCATTTTAACACGCTCATCTACAAACTGGCGTACCTGTGTGCCCAATATTACTTGCACAAGGGTAAGCAGTATAGATATAATTAACAGGCTTTTAAATAGTTTATCGTATTTAAAAGATACTGTTTTTTCTTTAGCAAGCGATAATATATAAAGTATAAGAGCTACTATAACCAATGCCATTACCATGTGTATGGTGATCTTAACGGGATTAAGTACCGAATAAACTACCGTTGCGCCAAGCCATCCCTGAAAGCCCATTAAAAAAACGGCCAGCCACGATAAGAAAATAACTTTTGTTTTTTCACGCCTAAAAGAGAAAGAGGCAACAGCCATAATAAATACGGCAACACCAGCAAGTGCGCCTACCAAACGGTTTACATATTCTACCCACGTATGCATAGGATTAAATTCGGCATAATCGTGTTTGGTATATAGTTCCCAGTTGGCATCATCATAGGTGTCGGTAGTGGTAAACGTTTCTTTAGCAACCCAAAGCTTCTCGTCCTTTATAATTACCTGTCCAGAACGGAATTCATGATTAGGCGACCACATTAGCTCGGCAATATCTGTGGGTGGAATGTAGTACCCAAAACATCTTGGCCAGTCAGGGCATCCCATTCCTGAGCCAGTCATACGTACTAATGCTCCGGCTACGATAACCAGATATACCAGTACAAGTGCAATTTTTGTAATGCGGGTAAAATGTTTTCTCATAATGCTTATATTTTCCTGCAAGGTCTTAAAGACCCTATAGGTATGAAATGATAAAAATCATATAGACGCTTAAAACCAAAAAGGTTTCAAATGTGTTATTTAGCAATAATAGTGTTTTAGAGATTCTTCGGCTTCGTTATACTACGCTCAGAACTCTAAACCCAAACTCAGAATCTAAGAACCGGCTACGGCTAATCCCAGCTTCTTTGCTCTTTCCATCATATAAGCATAAGCAGAATCGTAGTCGTTATGTATTTCGCCTTCAAGTATAGCTTCTTTAATAGCTTCTTTAAGAATGCCAATTTCTTTAGACGGTTTCAGGTTGAAAATCTCCATAATCTCTTCACCACTTATTGGTGGCTGGAAATTACGTACATGATCCCTCTCTTCAACCTCTACGATCTTTTGGCGTACGATCTTAAAGTTGTTATGGTATTTCTTGAACTTTTGCGGATTCTTAGTTGTAATATCGGCTTCGCAAAGAGTCATTAAGTCTTCCACATCTTCGCCTGCATCAAATATCAGCCTGCGCACTGCAGAGTCGGTCACGATATCCTGTGCCAAAACAATAGGGCGGGAGCTAAGCATTACCATTTTAGAAACAAATTTCATTTTATGGTTCAATGGCATATGCAGTCTTTCAAAAAGCTTTTTCACCATTTTACCACCTATAAATTCATGTCCGTGAAATGTCCATCCCACTTTTTTGTGAAATTTTTTAGTAGGTGCTTTACCAATGTCGTGTAAAAGTGCCGACCAGCGTAACCAAACATCGTCGGTATTAAGTGCTATATTGTCTACTACCTCAAGTGTATGGTAAAAATTATCTTTATGAGTTTGGCCTTCCACCTCCTCAACACCTTTTAAGGCAGTAAGTTCAGGCAGTATAATATCCAGTAATCCGGTTTGGTATAAAAGTAAGAATCCGACCGATGGAACGGCAGACGATAAGATTTTGTTCAGCTCATCAACAATACGCTCACCTGAAATTATTTTTATACGCTCTTTATTACGTTCAATCGCTTTTAACGATTCTTCCTCAATAGTGAAATTAAGCTGTGATGCAAAGCGTATAGCACGCATCATTCGCAACGGATCATCAGAATACGTAATATCCGGATTGAGTGGCGTACGGATAATTTTGTTTTTAAGATCTTCCACACCGTTAAAAGGATCTACTAGTGCACCATAATTAGCTTCGTCTAATGAAAGTGCCAGTGCATTTATGGTAAAATCACGACGGTTCTGGTCATCTTCCAGTGTACCGGTTTCTACAAGTGGATTCCGGCTATCGTGTTGGTATGATTCTTTTCGGGCACCTACAAACTCAATATCAATCTCCTCAAAACGAAGCATTGCAGTACCGTAAGTTTTAAAAACCTGTACTTTAGGTTTTTTGGGTAAAAGGGAAGACACCTTTTGTGCCAGATCGATACCACTGCCTACAGCAACAATATCAATATCTTTTTTAAAATCCCTTTTTAAAAGAAAATCCCTTACAAAACCGCCTATAACATAACTTTTAACGTTAAGTTCTGTAGCAGCCTGCGAGGTGATTTTAAATATCTTATTATCTAATGCTTCTTTGTATGAAGTTTTGTTTTCCATTAAGGTCGTATCACTTTTACCTGTAAATCATTACCAAGTTTTATTATGGTAGATGGTTTGGCGGCAACTTTATTGTGCTGCAAATTTACGATATAGTCTACGCCGTCCAAAATATGATGAGAGATTTCTTTAAAAGAATTAGGAGTAGGCATACCACTCACGTTTGCCGATGTAGAAACCAATGGTTTTTTCATGCGTTCCATTAGTTTAAAGCAAAAAGGTTCTTTTACCATACGCACACCAAGGGTTTTGTCGGGAGCAATGAGATTTGGTGCTACATTACGAGGATTATCGAGTATAAGTGTAGTAGGTTTTTCGCTAAGATCCATAATTTGCCATGCTACTTCCGGAATATCCTTAAACACATTATACATCATCTTTTCGGCATTCATAAGTACAATCATGCTTTTGCTTTCTTCACGGCGTTTTAGTGCATAAATTTTGCTTACCGCCTCGGCATTGGTAGCATCACAGCCTATACCCCAAACAGTATCGGTAGGATAAAGAATGATACCTCCATTTTTTATTACCTCAAAGGCATTATGTACTTCTGCATTAATATCTTCTGTGCTCATGTTATTGGGTATACGTGTTGAGGGTGTCAACAATTAATCTTATTTCTTCAGTTGTCATTACAGGGCTTATCGGCAAGCTCAATACCTCACGATGTATCTGTTCTGTAATTGGCAAAGATAAATCATTAAATTGAGGATATGCTGCCTGCCGGTGTGGTGGTATTGGATAATGTATCAGGGTTTGAATGCCCTTTTCATCCAGATATTGTTTTAGTTTGTCCCTTTTTGAGGTTCTTATAACAAACAAGTGCCATACGTGTGCATTTTTGTCGGCAGGCAGCTGTGGCAGTATAATGTTACTATTTTTAATAGTATCAATATAATACTGGGCTATATCTTTTCGTAGCAGATTTTCAGCATCAAGGTATTTTAACTTTATGCTAAGTACTGCAGCCTGTATTTCGTCCAGTCTGGAATTAAGCCCCTGGTAAATGTTTACATATTTTTGTTCTGATCCATAATTGGCTAATACCCTAATGGTTTTGGCAAGAACATCATCATTAGTGGTAATCGCTCCGGCATCGCCTATAGCACCCAGATTTTTACCCGGATAAAAACTAAAGCCAGCAGCATCGCCCAAATTTCCTGTTTTTATACCATTCCATTCGGCACCGATAGCTTGTGCGTTATCTTCAATAATTTTCAGGTTGTGCTTTTTCGCTAATGATTTAAGATCGTTGCTAAACACTGCCTGTCCGTACAAATGCACTATCATTATGGCTTTTGTTTTAGGAGTCAGGCTTTTTTCTATTTCAGCAAGATCAATATTATAAGTGTCCATATCAGGTTCTACCAAAACAGGAATAAGATTATTATCTGTAATAGCAAGCAATGAAGCAATATAAGTATTAGCAGGAACAATAACTTCGTCACCCGGCTGTAGTATCCCCATTTCGAGATAAGCTTTAAAAATAAGCCTTAAAGCATCCAGTCCGTTAGCTACACCTATAGCGTTTTTTGCGCCAATATAAGCCGCCAGTTTTTCTTCAAACAATACAATATCTTTACCTAAAATATACCAGCCACTTCTAAATGATTTTAGTAGTTGTTCTTCTATTTCCTGTTGGTGCAGAAGATTTACTTTTTGTAGGTCGAGAAATTTTATCATTTTACAAACAGCATTTAGCCAGTTATATACTAAGCAATATCAGGATTAAATAAATTCGTTATTTGGTATGGTGGTCTTATTTGAGTATCGAGTTGTAAACATCAAGATATTGTTTAGATGCTTTATCCCAGTTAAACATATTCGAACGTTCAATATACTTCTCCTTATAAAAGTCAGTATTGCTGTTATAGCTCTCCATACCCTTATAAAATTGAGATGCCATATATTCAGGATCGAATTCATCCCAGTAAAAAGAAAATTCTCCACCTATTTCAGGTAAGGATGTACGGTTTGCTAAAAATATAGGTTTACCAAATTTCATAGCTTCAATGGGAGGTAGTCCAAAACCTTCACCTACGGATGGGAAAAGAAAACCTGAACAATTGCTTAAATAGTATTGTTTCCCGCTATCGCTCACTTTTCCGGTAAGGAAAACGCGTTTTTCTAACTTATTAGCAATAATAGCTTCTTTTACTTCTTCACCATAACTTTTATTGTTATTCCCTGATATAACAAGATTAAAATCAGGTATATGATGCATCATTTCCACAATAGCGATAAAGTTTTTTTTAGGTAAAAAATCACCTATAGAATATAGGAAAGGTTTATCTGTAGGTACTTCAGGCTTGTAGTGGGTCGTATCGTTATAAGTAGTAATTGGATTACCGTTATAAATTATATATTCGGGAACATTTGGAATCGCAAAATGGCGGTGTGCCTGCTCTTTGGCATATTCCGATATGTAAGTTATAGCATTACTACGTTCCAGCTTTTCAAGAAAAGCTTTATAGTATTTGCAGGGTTTTTTTGCAGATTCTACAAAATTAACATCATGAACGGTAAGCAGGTAGTTTGAAGTTTTATGAGGTTCGAACTTTAAATTTTGATTTACAGAATGCCATAGGTCATGCTTTTTTCTAATCCTGAAACCCTTATGGCGATTAAAGCTGTAAATCTTTTTGTATTTAAATTTGTCCCCAAACTCATCGGCTATTTTCCCCGGCTTATAAGCCAACAGGGTTAAATCTAAATTACCAAGGTCCAGATTGCTTAGTCCTTTAATTAATCCGTAATTAAAAGTGCCAAACCCGGTTGTAGGATTCTTTAAATTATGGGTTTCAAGAATAACCGATTTTCTCATTTATTGATTTTGTTGTAAAAGTATAAAAATCATTGATTATTTTTGCACATTACACAATAATTCAAAATTTAATGAAATTCATCATCCATCCGGATTATCTGTCTCAAAAAGAAACAGTTTTAAGGCATATACAAAATTTTGATACTGAAGGTGAGCTTTTTAGTAAAGGGAGCCGGAATGTTATAAAACTTTTTAAACTGGGCGCCGGAGATATGAATGTTAAGTCATTTAAAATTCCTAACCTTATTAATAAGGTCGCATATCAATTTTTCAGGAAGTCTAAAGCAGAAAGGTCGTACCTGTATGCCGTAAAATTATTGGAAAATGGTATTGGCACACCAAAACCTATTGCCTATGCCGAAGAATTTTCGATGCTGGGCTTAAGGCATAGTTATTATGCAAGCGAACATTTAATTACTGAGCTTACATTTAGAGAACTTGTAGATATACCTAACTATCCGGATAGTGAAAATATTTTAAGGCAGTTTACCCAATTTTGCTTTAAGCTGCATGAAAAGGGAATTGAATTTTTGGATCATTCGCCAGGAAATACACTTATTAAGAAAAGAGAAGGAGGGCTATACGATTTTTACCTGGTCGATCTTAACAGGATGAAATTTCATAGCGAACCTATGGATTTTGAAACACGTATTGCCAATATGAGAAGATTAACTCCTCTTGAAAATATGGCTTTAATAATGAGCGATGAGTATGCGAAATTGTATAATAAGGATTATACAGTTATTAAAGATGCACTCTTAGCCAGTATAAACGATTTCCAGACAAAATTAATGCGTAAAAGAAGGATTAAAAAGTACCTTAAGTTTCGTAAATAAATTATAGTTTAAATATTTTTTACATCTAAAAATTCTACAATGAAAGCATCTGTTATAATGAGTACATACAATGCCGAAGAATGGCTTGAAAAGGTTATTTGGGGCTTTAGTGTACAAACTGAAAAAGAGTTTGAAATTATTATTGCAGATGATGGTTCCCGTCCTAAAACGAAAGAGCTTTTAGACAGGATTCGTGAAGAAATCAGTATGCCGTTAATACATGTTTGGCAGGAAGATGATGGTTTCCAAAAAACGAGAATATTAAACAAGGCTATTATGGCAGCACAGTCAGACTATCTTATTTTTACCGATGGCGACTGTATCCCGAGGAAAGATTTTGTAGCTACACATATAAAATTCAGGGAGCAGGGATATTTTCTTTCGGGAGGATATTTTAAGTTACCTATGAATATTTCGCAGGCAATATCTAAAGATGATATTTTTAACCAACGCTGTTTTGACGTAAAATGGCTTATAGGGATGGGCTTACCGTCAAAAAATAAACTGAAATTATCCGCAACAGGATTTTTAGCTACATTCTTAAACTTCATTACACCTACTAAGGCATCGTGGAACGGGCATAATGCATCGGGATGGAAAGCCGATCTTGTATCTGTAAATGGCTTTGACCAAGAAATGCAATATGGTGGCGAGGATAGGGAACTGGGTGAAAGACTCTTTAATAAAGGACTTAAATCAAAACAGATTCGCTATAGTGCTATTTGCGTACATTTAGATCATGCACGCGGTTATGTAAGCGAAGCAGTATGGAAAAAGAACAATGCCATTCGTGAAAACACCCGTAAAAATAAAGTGGTCAGAACTTCTACAGGTATCGACTCTAATTAATCGCAATATATTTTTCTAAAGCAGGTATTATAAGATCCGGAGTAAATTCGGTATAAAGTTCCAGTGCTTTTGGCTTCATTTGCTTAGGCGAAGTATCGCCGTAAATTTCAGGCTTATAGTCTATTAAATGTACTGATACATTTGTTGTTCCGTTTTCAAAAGAGTTCCATGCTTCTTTCTTTATCCATGTAGAAAAGATCGTAAAAGTAGGAATATTTAATGCTTTTGCAGTATTAACGGCACCACCTTCATTACCAATAAGAGCATTACAATGGTAAAGTACAGAGATAAAATCCCTAATACTGCCGGGAGCAATATCCATACGTATTTTGGCCTTGGTAGTTTCATTGCACAGATTATAAATAGCCTCTGCATCATCTTTTTGAGATGGAATATAATTAAATATCAAAACGGCATTGCTTTTCTCGGCAATAACATTCAGTAAAGTAGCCATATAAGAAGCAGGGTATGATTTTGTTTTAAGACTCCCTAAAACACTAATCATATATATTTTATCAGTAGGGTTAATACCTTTATCTGACAAAATCTTAGCTCCGTTGATAATTTCCTGTTCTGTAATATAAATTTTAGGCTTGTTCTCTAAAGTTACACCCGGATTTAAAACATTGAGTAGCTGTAAACGATTATCTAAGGCAAGTCCGGCATTGCTAATAGGAACTTCAAGATCTTTTACGGTATCAGTATAAGCAAGGCTTGTGTAAGGTTTATAAAAACCTATTTTTTTACCTGCACCGGAAAAACCTGTTATAAAACTACTACCTAACTTGGCATAAACATCTATAACGATATCATATTTTTTGCTGCGAATCGATAAAACAAATTTTATAAAATGCCATATGCTGTCTCTGTGTTTTTGGTCAAAGAGTATAACATTGTCAATATTTGGATTGTTCTCTATTACAGCAGCTGTAAACGGATAAATTAAATAATCTACCTGTGAGTCCTTGTATATTTTTTTAAGATTAGCACAGATCACACTACTTGTTAAAACATCACCAAGCATTTTTTGCTGGATCACAAGTATTTTAGGATTTTGAATGGCCATTTCCCTAAGATATATGTACCTCATGTACACATGGTATCCAAGTATGCGTGCAATTTCCAGACCACGGCCTCCGTTAAGGAAGCCTAAGCCCAGAATATAATATTTAAAGAAACGAAAGGCGGGCCTGACTGTAAGATGGTATAAATTGGTTCTTACGCCTTTGTCATACAGTTCTTTTGCTTTTAATTTCGAGTATTGAAGCCTCTTAGCTAAAAAATCTTCTTTACTTTTAAATGAATAATGGTGTAAAGATTCTTTTAAATAGCCTGCTTTTCCGTCAATGTTAAGTGTTTCGTGTACCAGTTTTTCAGAATACCGCGCTTTAGATCTTCTGAAGAGTCTAATGGCCATATCTTTATCAAAACTGTTCATTGCCCTGCCTTTGTAGTAAAAAATACGTTTAAACCAAAAGGCGGCATATGGAGTAGTACTATTTACGGTAGCTACAATTTCATTAATACCTTTTTGCGTTACCCTCTCATCAGCATCAAAAAACATAATCCAGTCGTTTGAAGCCAGGTCGATGGTAAAATTTCGTTGCGAAGAGAAATCGTCAAATTTGCGCTGGTAAAATTTTACATGCGGATATTCCTCCTTAATAATTCTGGGAGTGTCATCTGTACTAAAGGAGTCAACTACAATAATCTCATCGGCAAAAGCCATATTGTTAAGGTATAACCTTATGTTGTGCTCTTCGTTAAAAATAATTCCAAGTGCAGATATTTTCTCTTTCTGTTCGCTCATTGTAAGATAATTAAACCGCTACATCATATTCGCGTAGGGCATTGTTAAGCGAAGTTTTTAAATCGGTTGAAGGTTTACGTTTACCAATTATCAATGCACATGGCACCTGAAATTCACCCGCAGCAAATTTTTTCGTATAACTACCAGGAATCACTACACTTCTTGCAGGTACTATACCTTTCATTTCTACAGGAACATCACCTGTAACGTCAATAATTTTTGTAGATGCAGTAAGGCAAACATTAGCACCAAGCACAGCTTCGGTTTCAACACGAACACCTTCTACAACAATACAACGAGAGCCAATAAATGCGCCATCTTCAATAATAACCGGGGCAGCTTGTAAAGGCTCTAAAACACCACCAATGCCAACACCACCGCTAAGGTGAACATTTTTACCTATCTGAGCACAGCTTCCTACAGTGGCCCATGTGTCTACCATAGTACCTTCGTCCACATAAGCGCCTATGTTTACATAACTAGGCATTAATATAACACCAGATGATATGTATGCACCATGGCGTGCCACAGCATTAGGTACAACGCGAATTCCTTTTTCCGCATAATTACGCTTCAATGGAATTTTATCGTGATATTCAAATATTCCGGCCTCTAAAGTTTCCATTTTTTGAATAGGGAAATACATAACAACAGCTTTTTTTACCCATTCGTTAACTTGCCATCCACCTTCAATAGGTTCGGCTACTCTTAGTTTTCCAGCATCCAAAAGGTCAATAACTTCGCGAATAGCAGTTGTAGTTGTTTCTTCTTGTAACAGCGCTCTGTTCTCCCAGGCCTGTTCTATAGTCAATTGTAAGTTAGTCATAGCAAATAAGTCGTTTCGGCAAATATAAGATGAATTTTGAGTAGCATAAAGCAATAATTACATAATATAACAATGTTGTTTTAAATCGTATGAATTATCTTTACCTTAAAGATTATTGTATGAAAGATAACTTCTCCGCACTGGCAAAAGGTTACTCTATGTACCGGCCGTATTACCCTGCCGAAATGATCGAGTATGTTGTTTCGTTTGTAAATGAAAGAGGTCAGGCACTCGATGTGGCTACAGGCAATGGTCAGGTTGCTATAGAACTGTCAAAACATTTCGCTACGGTTTATGCAACCGATATTAGCGAAAAACAATTATTGAATGCGACCCAGGCCGATAACATTATATATATGGTAGAAAGGGCGGAGCAAACCGCTTTTGCCGAAAATCAGTTCGATCTTATAACGGTAGCGCAGGCAATACACTGGTTTGATTTTGATGCTTTTTACAAAGAAGTTAATCGAATACTTAAGCCTGATGGGATCTTTGCAGTTCTGGGGTATGGAGTGTTTTCTACAAATACCGATTCAGATAAAATATTGATGCATTTTTACAACAATATTGTTGGTCCTTATTGGGATGTAGAACGAAAGTATATCGATGATAACTATACAACCATTCCTTTTCCGTTTGATGAGGTTGACGTAAAACAATTTACAAACGAATTTACATGGACATTCGACCAACTTATAGGCTACCTCGAAACATGGTCGGCAGTACAGCACTATAAAAATAAGGAAGAGAGTAATCCTTTAGATCTTATTCGGGATGAATTAAAAGAATCATGGGAGAAAAACGATAAAAAAGTTACTTTTCCTTTACTTTTGAGGATTGGTAAAATTTCAGATATTAGAAGGTAGATCTTAGATTTATAGAAATCTGTGAAATCTGAAATCATTAATCTAAAATTACAAATGAGAATACTTGCAATCGACTACGGATTAAAACGCACCGGTATAGCTGTAACGGATGAAATGCAGATGATAGCATCAGGACTTACAACAATACCATCAGAAACTGCATTGGTTTTTCTTGCAGATTACTTTGCTAAAGAGAAGGTAGAAAGGGTGCTTATCGGCGATCCGAAGCAGATGAATGGACAGCCATCACAAAGTGCTCCGTTGATTGAAGCTTTTATCGAAAAATTCATTATTCAGTTTCCTGATATGCAATTGGAAAAAGTAGACGAGCGCTTTACGAGCAAGATGGCATTTCAAACGATGATAGTTGGAGGACTCAAAAAAAAGCAGCGTCAGGATAAAGCGCTAATTGATGAGATTTCGGCAACTATTTTGTTACAGGATTATTTATCACGAAAAAAATAAAGCCATTTGTTTTAGTTTTAATAAAAATTAAGATTTGGCTGTAAACCTTCTAAATTAAGATAAAATTTAGAGAGTTTCAAAGTAAATTTGCATATTCAAATTTACACAATGTCTACAACCATAAAACAAGAGCCGGATGTGGTTCTTATAGGCGCAGGTATTATGAGCGCAACGCTTGGCATGTTTCTTAAAGAACTAATGCCCGAAGTAAAAATTGATATATACGAAAGGCTGGATGGAGCTGCCGCAGAAAGTTCTGATGCATGGAACAATGCAGGTACAGGTCACTCTGCTTTTTGTGAACTTAACTACACACCGCAAAATGCCAATGGTAGCATTGACACTTCCAAGGCAGTTAAGATCGCCGAATCATTTGAGGCTTCAAAACAGTTTTGGGCTTATTTGATCGAGAAGAATCTTATAAAAAACCCTAAAGAGTTTGTTAGCAGCATTCCGCATATGAGCTTTGTATGGGGTAAAGACAATGTGGAGTACCTTAAAAAACGCCACGAAGCCCTTACTCAATTCCCTATTTTTAAAGGAATGGAATATTCTGAAGATAAGGACACAATTGCGTCATGGATGCCGCTTGTAATGGAAGGCCGTGATAAAAACGAAGCCGTTGCAGCAACAAATATGCGAATTGGTACCGATGTAAACTTTGGAGAACTTACAAGAGATATGTTTGCATGGTTGGAAACACAACCGGGTGTTAATATGTATTTTGAGCACGAAGTAAGCAGTATGAGAAGATCGGCTAAAAGTCCGAAATGGAAAATGAAGATAAAAGACCTTGCAACAGGCGATAAAAAGCGTGTGTACGGTAAGTTTGTGTTTATTGGTGCAGGAGGCGGATCACTTCATTTACTGGAAAAAGCAGGCATTCCGGAAGGAAAAGGCTTTGGTGGGTTCCCGGTAAGCGGACAATGGCTTAAATGTATTAATGAAGAAGTTATACAACAACATAATGCCAAAGTATATGGTAAAGCATCGGTGGGCGCACCACCAATGTCGGTACCACACATAGACAGCCGAATGATAAATGGTAAAAAAGAATTGCTTTTTGGACCATACGCAGGCTTTAGTACTAAATTTTTAAAGCAGGGTTCTTATTTCGATCTGCCAACCTCTATACGTGCTAATAATATAGGGCCAATGCTGGCTGCTGGTTACCACAATATGTCGTTAACCAAATACCTTATACAGCAGGTAACACAGTCTCAGGATGACAGGATGGAAGCTCTTAGGGAGTATCTTCCGGATGCTAAAAAAGAAGATTGGGTACTTGAAACCGCAGGACAACGTGTACAGGTTATTAAAAAAGACGAAAAAGAAGGTGGTAAACTTGAGTTTGGTACCGAAGTAATAAACAGTGCTGACGGATCGCTTGCAGTATTGCTTGGAGCTTCTCCAGGAGCTTCTACAGCAGTTTCTATTATGTTAGAGCTAGTAGAGCGTTGTTTCCCTGATAAGATCAATACGGCAGACTGGCAGCAAAAACTAAAAGAAATGATCCCATCTTACGGGCAATCACTTAACGCTAACCCGGAATTGTTAGCTAAAGTAAGACAGCATTCTGATGCTATGCTGGGGCTTAAGCATGCAACAAGTTAAGCACTCGTAAATCTATAAATTATAAAATCCCTCATGAAGAATGTTTTGTGAGGGATTTTTAGTTAATGTTTCCCTGTTAAAATAAAGTTAAATGTAAATTTTTTACGGTTTTCCTCAAACAACAGGTATGTAATTTCTGTATTATAGCATTTGAAAAAAAATTTAATTATTATGATCCAGAATTTTAAAAAACTACGGCCATTATTATTGCTGGTAGTTTTATTTATGTTTACAAATTGTGAAAAAGAGGATGTGGTACTTATGAATGATGATACATCTCAAAATACAGTTACTTCCCGAATAGTTACATTTGATGAATTAGTAAATATGCCAGAATTTGCGGGTGTGTTTTTTTCAGAATTTAAGACAAAATCAGGTGCTCCTAATACAAAAATTAGGAGTAAAAAGTATAACTTTTGGGTGGAAAGAGAACGCATAGTTCTTACTCAGAAAAGAAACTATCATTCATTTACTTTTCCTGTATATAGAGACCAACCAAGCAGTAAATTAGAAAATTTATTTTTACATCCTTATAATGGTAAATATCTTTTTTATTTAATCAAATATGATTTTAACGCTCAAGATTTATTAAATTTAAAAAATGGTATTCCTATAGCTAATCTTCTTAAGAAGATGGATATTACTTTATTGAAAAATCTGGATATGCCTGATTTGGGATTTCCTATGGCAACTTTTGGAAGTGGAGGAGGAAGTGGAATTGTTATTTGGTTTGAAGGGCAGTGTTGGGTACCAGATCATGTAGTTCAGTATGATGATGGAACTGCCGAAGCCATGACATGGAAAGTATGTGGGTCTTGTACCTGTAGTCCTCCATCAGAACCGCCGGCTCCTCTTTCAGGGTATCAGTATTTTCAACATATAGATATACGAGGATGGTATGGGGATGCTAGCGGTGGTGGCGGTTCGGGTACAGGACCAGGCGGTGGCGGAGGTGGCGGCACGCCTAGTTCAGGACCAGGAAGTCCCGGTTATGGTACGATTTTTAATCCTACAGGTCCTGCTAATCCTGTTGGACCACAACAGCCAGGGCATGGTTATCCTATAATTGGGATAGCAGGTCCACAAATAAATCCCGACTTTGGGCTTGTAAATGGCAGGTCTAAAAAGGCAATTGATATAGTAAATAAAATTACTTCGGGAAATTTAGATAATTGCTCAGAAGGAGTATTGGAGCAGCTTAAAGAGTTAACTGAATCGGATATAGCAAAAATAATAACGAAACTGGATATGGATCCATCTGTTTATGAAGTTGATATTAGAACTGAGGCATTTCCAGGAGGTACCCCAGCAGCAACGACGTATGCAATTAATCCTGCTACAGGAATTCGTAAACGCTATAATTATGTTATAAGATTAAGTCCGGATTATACTACAACGGCAAATAAATTATCAAGAGCATCTATCTTAATTCATGAATTAATTCACGCATATTTTTTAAGCTTAATAGATGATGCGGCATATGGAGTTCCAAATGCATCTGAAGAAATAGCGACAATGTTTGAAGCATACGTAACAAAAAACTTTGGCCCAAATTCAGAAATGATTCACCACGAGCTAATGGCCAATAAATATGTAGATATTATTGCTAGAGCAATACAAGAATTTCATACAGGTAATATAGTGCCTGATAATACGGAACCAAATGAAGTTTATAAAGATTTGGCTTGGGGAGGATTGCAACATGCTCCGGTATTTAATACACTTCCGTTAGTAGATAAAGAACGGATAAATAAAAGGTATGCAGCTGAAATACTTAACTACACAATTGGGGCTCAGGTTCCCATAGGTGAGCCATGTAATTAATGATATGAGAAAATTTTTATATATTATTATTTTAATGTCACTAACATCATGCTCTGCTCAAAAAGGAGAGTATGATGCTATTAATGATTTTTTGGAAGCTGAACTTTCAGAAAAATTATATGACACTATCTATATAATTGAAAATCCTATAAAAAGAGTAGAGATTATTAAATTGTATGAACAGGCTTATAATGAACGTTTATTGAATAATGAGCACCCCAAAGGAACATGGGTTACTCCTTCAATAGCAGATTGGCCTTTGGGTATAACGGAAATAGAGCAATTTAAAAAAGATTTGAAGGACGAAAAAGCAAGCAAGAACTGGGAGTCAAATGATTTTAGAAATAAAAACTTTATTATTCTTCCAGAAAAAATAATTCGAAACAAAGATTTTATTATTAAACATGTTTCTGTGAAAAATTATGTTTTTAATCTTTCAAAGCCAATTTTTAATAAAAATAAAAATGTTGTTATGTTTCAGTTTTATCCTTCTCTAATGGTTGGAGGCGTTTTTTTTAATAATAAAGGATTAATTTTAATGAAAAAAGAAAATGGTAAATGGGTTTTGGTTAGTAGTATAAGAGAAGCCGTTTATTATTAATTCTATGAAGAAAATATTATCTGTTATATTACTACTATTTACAGCTTTGGTTTTTAGTCAACCAGATAAAGATTCCCTTTTGCAAAAGAATTTTAATGAAGTGCATGATAAGTTAAAGTTAATGAGCTACCTAGATGGCTATGCAGGAGAATACTATAAAATGACTGAAAAAGAAAGTAGAATAAGTGAAGCTACTTTTCAGTATTACCTCAAAAAAAATGTAATTAGCAATAATCCAATTCCGGATATTGATATATTACGATATTTGGGTTTTTATACCGCCGAAAGTATTCCTGCAAACTGGGAGACTTTTAGAACTGCGGTTTATAATAGTAATGCTAAGTCGTTATTAGAAATATCAGAGAAATACGGTTTTCCGTCTGCGCAGAGAATTTTGAAGATTGCTGGGGGAAAAAGCGCCAAGGGGGGTATAGTATTTACTATAAGAAGGAACAGGTATACGGATGAATTAAAAAAGATGATGCGGCAGCAATACAGGAAAAAAAATGTTTCGGAAGCAGAATATACTTTTTTTAAATCATTTAGCGAGTACGACGCATTAAGCAGTGAAGAAATAAAAAAGCTTGAAAAGAAAGGGATTAAAATGGTTTTTGAAGAGAAAGAATAATATGAGAAGAATACTGTCTATTATATTACTATTATTTACAGCTTTGGCTTTTAGCCAATCAGATAAAGACTCCCTTTTGCAAAAGGATTTTAATGAAGTGTATGACAAGTTAAAGTTGATGCATTATCTGGAGCGTGCGGCAATGGAATACTATTCTATTACTGATGAAGGTAGGATTATTAGCGAGAAAACATTTCCTTATTATTTAAAGAAAAATGTTATTAGCACCAACCCGGTACCTTCAATTGATATACTTAAGTATTTGGGCATTTATCTAAATAAAGATATACCTTGTAATTGGAATGATTTTGTTATGGCGGTTAATAACGCTAATGCAAAATCTCTTTTGGAGATTACCGAGAAATATGGTTATCCTTCAAATCCAAGGATCGCAAAACTTAGCGGATTAGAAAGTACTTCTACTTGTATTGTATTTACTATCAGGAAAAATAAGTACGCGCAGGACATTGAAAAAATGATAAAAAAAGAATATAAGAAAGGTGTTATATCGGAGAGTGAATATAATATTTTTAAGGCTTTGAACGGAAGAGAAGCATTGTCTACAAAAGAAGTTCAGGAACTAACCAAAAATCTCAAAAAAGCACCTTAATTTTTTAATTCCAACTGTCTAACGGCTTTCACAATTTTTTCCGACAAGCTATTTAGCCATACCAACTGCTCTATAACAAGGTGGGCTTCTTCCATTTTTAAGCGAAATTCTTCTTCTTCAGTTACATGTACTTCACGAAGTTCACGCGCACGAATATTTTTCAATTCGGTAAATCGCATTGCAAGTTCTTCATTATTGGCAAGATGTGCTTCTTCTGCCTGTACATCCATGTTTAATAGGGCAATGGCATGATCCAGATTTTTAATAACGGTATTCACCACTACATTAAATGCTTCAGATGCTGTTGAGGTTTTATGCGATTGCGTATAAGTACCCAATGATGCAAGCGATGATAAAAGCGTGTGGTTAAGCACAGCAAGTTTATAAACCTGCTGTTGCTGCTTCTGTTTCGATTTTGGTTCCTGTATCATTCGCTGGTACGATGACATAAGATTACCGATCTCTACGAACGCATTTTTTCGTGCTAGACGGTATGATGTTGTTACACTTCCTTTTTTATTGTAGTATAATGATATTTCGGTAAGGTAGTTTCGGTTAGCCTCGATTGATTTTTTAATAAAAACAGGCAGGTTTAAAAACTCCCACGACGGCCATAGGAAGTAATTAGCTATAAAAGAAATAGCCGCACCTACAGCAGTATCCAGTATCCTGTATTGTATAACATCAGTAATGTTAGGATTGAGCATGCCGTAAACAAAAACCACATAAATAGTAACAAAAGTGGCGCCTATTCGATAGTTAATCGCTGTAAATGTGTAGCCAAGTATCATGCATACAATAGCCAATGTGCCAATAATAACGGGGTGATGTACAAAGGTTAAAAAAGCAAAAGCTATAATGCCTCCTGTAATAGTGCCAATTATTCGTTGGTAAGAACGTTGCTTAGTGAGTCCATATCCCGGACGCATTATAACGACAATAGTTAAGAGTATCCAGTATACATTTTGTAACGGAAATACAAGCCCTATAATAAAACCAAGAGCAATGGTCATGGTAAGCCTTAATGAGTGCCTGAATATAGTTGAAGAAAAACTTAAGTTCTCTTTTAAAACATGTACAGGATAATATTCCGGGGTAAGGAATTTTTCAAGGTCCTTATCTCTTTCCCTAATATCTTTAAAGTCTATGGTAGAGGTAAAAGCACGTTCTATAATGTTTATTTTCTCTATTTGTTTTTCGGCATAATGCAGCATGTTTGAAAGCATCCAAACCCCTTCGGAAGCAGCTTCTTTTCCTAATTCATTCTCATATTCTGTTATGGCATTTTCCAGAGCTTCAACATCTTTTAGTAAATGATGTTTTTTTACATATTTCTGCTTATTCTCTATACTCTTGGAGATTTTCTTTAGGGTAGAAGCCAGATTATAAGCAAGGTTTTGATAGGTCTTCAATACTTTTGGATGCGCATTGAACTTTTGGTGAAGCTTGCTATGGTCAAAAGAAGCAGATAGGGCAAGCTCTAAAATTTCCATCAGGGAGATAAATACCAAAAGCATTTTACGGCTACGGTTAGAGTTTTCTGCATTGGTACGGTTACGCATCAATACCTCTCGTATGTTTTCGTGTGTAAGGTTTATTTCTACCTGTAGATGTAGTTGTTTTTCTACAATGGCAGCTCTGTCGGCATCAATATCCCAAAGATTACCACGCAATTTCATGTATTTTGCCGTGAGCTTCATACAATCAACGATCTGGAGCTCGGTATACCGGTGCGGACTTAAATAATTGAAGCATACTGATATGGCGGTATACATGAGTCCTCCGGACAAAACATAGCCAGCATAAATAAGAATGTCCCATCCTTCGTGAATATGACCCGTTGCTAAAGCAATGGTTAATAAACCGGAAAAAGAAACCATGGTAGCACGCTGTCCATACACGGATATCATCGACAAGAAGAAAACCAATACAATGGCTATCGGATAAAAAACGTAAGGATAAGGGTGAAGCAAATTAACGATAAGCATACAACCGGCAACAATAAAGGAGGCAGTAAGCAGTCCTTTTGTACGGTGCAATAAATTACTTGGAATATCTGCCGGATAGGTAAGTAATGCTCCAAGAGAAATAGCAAAACCAACTTCGAACATATCAAACTGCGAGAGGATAAGTACCGGTAATGCTGCGGCTATTGTGACGATTACAGCTTTTGTAAAATTGGTGTTGTCGGTAAAATTTATTATCCTTTGCAGCATAAACGAAGACTTAGCTGTAAAGGTAGTAAATGCTAAAATGATTCTTTGCCCTGTAGAGTGAATTCTCACAAAATTTTAGCATTTCACTTTGCCCTGACAAATCATTTTAATTTATTACTTTTGCACCCTGAAAACGACAGTTTTACTGTGCGTATGCCAAATTTAAAAAGAATACGGTTATGATATTACCAATTGTAGGATATGGCGATCCTGTATTAAGGAAAAAAGGGGAGGTTATAGCAAATGACCACCCAAACCTGAAGCAGATTGTTGCGGATATGTATGAAACCATGTATAATGCTTATGGAGTAGGACTTGCTGCACCACAAGTAGGGCTTTCGATACGTCTTTTTGTTATTGATACAAAACCTTTTAGTGATGATGAAGATCTTCCTAAAGAGGAGCAGGAACAATTAGCTGCCTTCAAAAAAACATTTATCAACGCTGTAATTCTTAAAGAAGAAGGTGAAGAATGGGGTTTTAATGAAGGATGCCTTAGTATACCTGAGGTACGCGAAGATGTTTATCGTCATGAAAAAATTACGATCGAATATTACGACGAAGATTTTAAAAAACATACCGATGTATACGATGGTCTTATAGCCAGGGTTATACAACATGAGTACGATCATATTGAAGGTGTGTTGTTTACAGATAAAATATCATCGCTTAAAAAGCGTTTAATTCAAAAGAAGCTGCAAAACATAATGGAGGGTAAAACAAGACCCGATTACAAAATGAAATTTATTGCCAAAAAAGGTAGATAATTTTTGTTTTTTAGCCCAAAGATTAGATATTTGCCTTCCTTTAAAAAATAGTAAAAATGAGCATCGAGAAAATATTATCAATATCCGGCAAACCGGGTTTATATGAACTAAAGTTACAAACACGTACAGGTTTCATAGCAGAATCACTAATCGACGGTAAAAAAATTACTGTTGGACTAAGGAGTAACGTGAGCCTTTTATCTGAAATATCTGTTTATACATATGATGGCGAAGTTCGTCTTTCTGAAGTATTTCGCGCAATTGCAGAAAAAGAAGATAACGGACCTGCACTTTCTCACAAAGAGGATAATGCAAAACTAGAATCGTACTTTAGAGAAGTACTTCCTGAATTTGATGAAGACAGAGTTTATGCCTCTGATATCAAAAAGATACTTAACTGGTATGGTATGCTTCAGGCTAAAGGAATTGTTTCTAAAGAAAAGGCGGAAGTTGTTGAGGCTCCTGCAGAAGAAGTTAAGACTGAAGAATAGTATATACTATCAATAATAATATCCTGCCTTTTGATTTCAAGCGGCAGGATTTTTTATTTTTACACAAAAAACAATGAATACAAGACAGCAGCAACTCGACGCCTTTGGCAGGTTATTGGATATAATGGACGATTTAAGGGAGAAATGCCCGTGGGATAAAAAGCAAACGCTTCAAACCCTGCGTCATCTTACCATCGAAGAAACTTATGAACTAGGTGATGCTATACTTGATAATGACCTTCAGGAAGTAAAAAAAGAGCTTGGTGATATCTTGCTGCATATTGTTTTTTATGCTAAAATAGGTAGTGAAACGGGCGATTTTGATATTGCTGATGTTGCCAATAACATCTGCGAAAAGCTTATTCATCGCCACCCTCATATTTATGGAGATGTTGTGGTTCAGGATGAAGAAGAAGTAAAACAAAACTGGGAAAAGCTAAAACTCAAAGAAGGCAAAAAATCAGTTTTGGAAGGTGTGCCAAAAAGCCTTCCGGCCCTTGTTAAGGCTAGTAGAATACAGGATAAGGCAAAAGGAGTAGGGTTTGATTGGGAAGAACCACATCAGGTTTGGGATAAAGTACAGGAGGAGATTGAAGAATTTCAGGAAGAAGTAAGAATAGGCGATCAGGATAAAATGGAATCGGAATTTGGCGATGTGCTGTTTTCCATGATTAATTATGCGCGTTTTCTTAATATAAATCCCGAAGATGCTCTTGAGCGAACCAATAAAAAATTCATTAAACGTTTCATGTATCTCGAAAGTAAGGCAGGTGAATTGGGTAAACCATTGGCCGATATGACCCTTGCCGAGATGGATATTTTTTGGAACGAAGCAAAAAAATTATAGAACATTTCTTTATTATGAATAAATTCTTAGCCCTGTTGCTGTTTACGGGTTTCTGTTTTGGACAAAAAGTAAATGTGGCAGAACTACAACTAAAGATGAATCCTGGAGCTGCTGAAGAGGTTTTTTACAGCTTTGCCGCCGGGGACAAAATAGTACTTACTGTTGAAGAGGCAAATGGTAATACCATTGATGAGGTAACAGTACTGGAGTATCCCGATACGTATAAGTACAAGGGACACGACATTAAAAAAGAAAAAAACAGGGAATTTATTGTTAGTAACAAAGCTGTTTATAAATTCAGGTTTAATAATACAGCTAATGAATTGAGGGTTTGTAATGTGAAAATTCAACGTGTGCCGGCTTCGAAACAAACTGAGAATTTTAATACGGCTGTAAAATGGAAAACCGTGCAAGATACTACTTGGAATACGCTAACTAAAGATATTATTGTTGGTTATGATACCTTAAATGTGCAAAAGGTGCGTAAGGCGGTTGTGTTTGAGAAGAAGTATGAAGAAGTAGTACTGGATAAAAATCAAAGGGTGGACTCTAGAGCTACCTTGGGGCAAAGTAAAGCTAGTGTTGCATTTACATTGCCGACGAATTATTTAGCCAAAGATGAAACAAAAAAAATAATTGCATGGGCATATTGGGTTGGTGTAGGGGAAGAAAGCAACGAGTTTTGGAAACAGAATCGTAAAATAATTGTCGGAGCTGTACAGGGTGCAACTACAATATTTACATCTCCGTTAGGTGGTATAGCTGCCGGTGCGGTAACTAATCTTATGCTGCCTACTAATGGCGAAGATGTAGAATATGCACTGGTAAATGAACAGAATAACAAACTTTTCTTTCAGGATAAAACCTATAAATCTTTTGATAGCGGAAAAGGAGTTGCTGCTTATAAGCGATTTGTAGATGCTAATATTCTTCAAGGGAAATTTTACATAGCACTTACAAATGATAATTATGTACAACCAATTGATGTAAATGTAAAAGTATCAGCAATTATTGAACATATAAAATATAAAGAAGAGAAGTATACCGACAAAGTAATCACGCCTCGATATGAAAAGAAAATAGTAAAAGAGCCAATAATCACTACAAGTACTATTCCTATATCTGCAGATCAAAAAAACAAATAAACAAGATCTATTTTAAAGAATATATAATAAATAATTGTTATAAAAAATCACGTATTACCCAAATTGATCATAGATTATGATTGATTTGGGTTTTTTGTTGTGAATTATAGGTGATTTTTATTTTATTCATTTTTTTTCATAAAAAACGAATAATTAGTTATTATTTTATATATTTAACACTTTATATTTCTAACATAAGGTTAATAAGTGTTTTAATTTTATTGTGTAAAAGTTGACAGTAATCTTCACTTATTCGAATTGTAAAAGTATATTCGCAGGATACTGTGAAGATGCATGCATTTAGAAAAAGAGGAAACATTAGTTTCTTGTATATATTTTAAAACAGTAACAGAGTAATAGTTTTTTAGTTTTTAGTAAAGGGTTTTGGCTTAATTGTCATGGCCCTTTGCTTTTTTGGGAATATAAAAAAAACCATCCCGAAGGATGGTTTTAGAATTATTGCTGCTTAAGGCTTCTTATTTGCTTAAGCTTTTCTTTCCATGTTTTAAGCTCTTCTTTATGGCGATCAATGGTTTTCATTACTTCCTTTACAAAAGGATTATCGCCTTTAGCATTAGAGATGAACTGGATGTTATTCTCTAATTGGAATATTTCTCCCTGTACTTCGTCTATTTTACGCATAATGAATAGTTGCTCATTTTCAATCCTTCTTGTGTCATCACCTTCGGCAAGTTGCCCAAGACGGTTATTAAACTTAACCATGTCGGTTTCCTTTTTAGAAAGGCTAAGCTTATCAAAAAGAGCATCCAATATTTTATTGAATTTACCTTCAATATGTCTTCTTGCCTGAGGAACACGTCCAAAACCTTTCCAGTTTTCAATGTGTTTCTTAATAGCATCAAGATCGGTTCTGTGATCTCCTGTAAGTTCAAACTCTTTCAGGTTATCAAGATATTCTTTTTTCTTTTCGAAAGCGTCAATCTCTTCTTTATTAGCCTCATTGCGTTGAGCGTGTAGCCTGTCAAAGAAATGGTTGCATGCTGCTTTGAAGTCTTTCCAAACACTGTCAGAATATTTTCTAGGAACATGGCCAATTGTTTTCCATTCTTCCTGTATTTGTTTCATCACATTTGTAGTACCTTCAAAATCTTCACTTTCCTGTAATGATCTTGCTTTTTCTACCAATGCCTGTTTTCTATTCAGGTTATCCTGCTGATCTTTTTTAATGTCTTTGTAAAAAGAGTTCTTTACAGTATTAAAATTCCTTACAGCAGTTTTAAAAGCAGCCCACGTATCTTCATTTACTTCCAAAGGTACTTTCCCGGCTTTAAAGAATTGCTCTCTTAAGGCTTCAATACGGTCAATCTGACCTTGCCATGCATTATGAGCTGTTATTTTTTCATCAGCAATGGCATTAATACCGGCAATGATCTCTTGTTTTTTAGCAAGATTTTCCTCTTCCAGTTCCCTGCTTTTTGCTACTAGTGCTTCTCGCTTGTCGTGAAGTTGTTTGGTAAGCTCGCTAAAGCGATTCCATATCTCCTCGCGGTGATCTCTGGATACAGGGCCTATTTCTTCTTTCCAGATTTTATGAAGGGCCTGTAGTTCGCGGAAAGCTTTGTTTATATCTTCTTCTTTTACCAGTTCTTCTACACGGGTAATGATTTTTTGTTTTTGTTCCAGGTTATGTTTAAAGTCCATATCCCTTGCTTCCCTGTCCAGGTGAAGGTGGTCGTAAAAACGCTCAATATGAAAATGGAAGTTATTCCAAACGTGGTTGTATTTATCACGTGGTATTGGACCTGCATTTTTCCAACGTTCACGAAGGTCACTTACATGCTTAAGTGCATCTTTCATGTTCTCACTTCCGTCAGCAAGGGCTTTCAGTTCCTCAATAATAGCAAGCCTGTTTTCAAGGTTGCCTTTTAAGTCAGTCTGAAGTTTTTTAAAGTGGATGTTTTTTCTGTCTCTGTACTGATTGTACAGCGCATCAAATTTTGCTTTAAGAGGGAAATGGTATTCAAATTCAGTAGTATCGCCATTGTGTTCATGGCTATGCTCATCCTTTTTCTCCTCGATAAAGTGGTTATATTTAGAATAGAATTCTTTCTTAATTTCTTCGATATGGTCTTTAACCGACATCACTTTGTCATTACCTACCAGCCTTTCAAGTTCAGCTGCAAGCTCCTCCATAGATAGCTCTTCGTAGTTTTGCATTGGGATATCATGCCTTTCTGAAAGTGATTCATCTTCACCTTCTTCAGCATTAGTTTCAGCTATAGATTCTACTGCAGATAATGGTTTTTCTTCTGCTACAGGTTCGGTGGCTTCTGTAACTGCTTCATTATCATCTTTAGCTTCGTTAACAGTTTCTTCCGGTTCGTCAGCTACTTTGGCAGTTTCCAGTAGTTCTTTTGGCGCAAAAGGCAGTTGCCCTTCGGTTTCATGAACAACAGGCGCATCACCGTCTTCAATGTTTTCATTTTCAAGTGAATAATCGGACTGAATTGTTCCGTTCACTTCGTTTAATTGCTCTCCATCTGCTTCATGCAGGTTATCATTCTTTTCTTCTAACATTGTAAAATGCTTAAGGGATTAATAGCTTAATTGCCGAAAGATACTAAAGACAGTTTAAAATTCAAAGAAAAACATGAATTTCTAAAAGTTCTAGTATATTTTAAAAATATAAATAAGGATTTTGTAAAAAGTGCTAAATTATTTCTTATTCCATATCTCCCACGCTTTTTCTGCCTGATGTACAAGCATCTCGTAACCGTTTTTTGTTACGGCTCCCATTTGAGCTGCACGTTTTAAAAACTCGGTTTTAGCAGGATTGTACACTAAGTCGAACGCGATATGTTTGTTGGTAAACAGATCGTAATTAATAGGAGGGCATTCATCTACATTTGGGAAAGTTCCTAAAGGTGTAGTGTTGATAATGATCTGATATTCATTAAATACATCCTGGTTAAGATCATCATAAGAGTATATTGTTTCGTTCGCGGTTCGCGAAACAAAATCGTACTCAATTTTGAGTTTACGTAAGGCGTATGCAATAGCTTTAGATGCGCCCCCGGTACCCAATATAAGTGCTTTGGTGTGATGTGGCTTTAATAAAGGTTTTAACGCTTTTCGAAAACCATAATGATCTGTGTTATATCCTTTAAGCCCTTTTTTTGTGATAACAATGGTATTCACTGCACCAATAATATCGGCTGTTTTGGATATTTTATTCAATAACGGGATAACCGCTTCTTTATAGGGAATAGTAACATTAAGACCTTTGAGTCTTTTAGTTTCTTCTATAAGTGCAGGCAACTGCTGTATGTTTACAATATCAAAATTAGAATAGGTGTGGTTGTCAAGTACTTCTTCCACAAATTTCTTATTGAAATATTCTGCGGAAAAGGAGTAACTTATATTACGGCCAACTAACCCGAATGTTCTTTTTTTCTCTTTCATAAAAATAAAAAAACCTGACCAAAGCAATTGCTAAACGTCAGGTTTGGATTAAATAAGAGTTATTATTTCTTTTTCTTATGTTTTGCAATCGCATCCTGTACGGTTTCAGAATACCATATAGCAGGGAAATATTCCTCAATAAGGGTATGGTGTTTATAACCAAGCCTTAAACCGTTGCTAAGGTGAAACACTGCTTTGTCTGTTTCCTGCTGCATAAAATATAATCCCGATAAACGGTATTCGATCTCATACTCTTCCGGGAAATATTCAGAAGCTTGTAACAATGTTAGTATAGCGGTATCATACTCGCCAAGTACTACAAGTGTGTCTGTCCAAAACAACCAGGTGTCAAGCTGGTAATCACCAAATTCTACTGCTTTACGGTAACCTTCCTCTGCCTCTTCATGAAAGCTAAGTGCTTTATTGATGATAGCATAACGTTTCCAGTATAACTTATTCTCGTTATCAATACCAATCGCTTTATTTACATAATATAGTGCTTTTTGGTAGTTTTTACGACGAATATAAAAGTCGGTTATTGCTATCCAGGCTTTATCTAGTAACGGATCTTCATGAACCGTTTTAAGGTAAAATTTAAGTGCCTGCTCAAAATTCCCTAAACGCTCGTGGCATTTACCAACACGTAGTAGGGCAAAAGAGGTAGGGTCGTCCAGTTCCATAGTGGTGGTGTAGCACTCAATAGCTTCTTCGTAGCGTTTTAGTTTTTCCAGTGTTTTAGCTTTTTCAAGAAAAGCACCCAGGAAACTCTCGTCTATTAGTGTTGCGTAATCAAATGCACGTAATGCACCATCGTAATCTTTAATGGCATAATGCTGCCTGCCTAACTGATGCCATGCAACCTCACTGTAAGGATTCTTATCTATAAATGAGTTAAGAAACTCTACGGCTTCAAGGTTTTGGTCAAGGAAATCGAAGCAATACACTACATTATATAGTGCAGAGTGGTCTTCGGTATCTTCTTCCAGGCATTTAATAAAGTTATCCCTGGCCAGCTCTAAATTGTCCATAAACAAATACTCCATGCCTATAAGTGAATAAACATCGGCAAAGTCATCAGTATATTTTAGAGCGATCTTTAAAAGTTCTACAGCTTTTTCGTGCTGATCCCTTTTAGAGTAAATGTTAGCCTTCTGGATGTATATTTCTTCATTAGTCGGCTCTATAGCATATAAGTCATTCAATAATCTTTCTGCGATGTCAAGCTTGTCGTCAAAAACTAAAAGCTCAACCTGAACTAATTTTAAGCCTGTGGATCTGGGATGCTGTTCCAGACCGAGTTTTAAGGCCTTTTTAGCTAAATTTATTTTTCCGGTATCGAGATAATGAAGAATGATGTCTTCAAACTCTTCGGAGTCAAAGAAGAGTACTTTGTTGGTTTTCAACATAGACTCAAACTTCGATAAGGATAAACTGTGATCTTCTTCTTCTTGGCTCAAATTCATACTCCTGTTGTTTAAAATTATCCTTCTTAAAGTTACGAAATGTAAGGGTCAAAAGGAAATAATCTTGATTTCTTTTGAACAATTTAATTAACAAATTTTGAGGTTAATTTTCCTATTGTTCAGCAAGGATCTCATTCATAACTTCAATAATAATGCCACATCCTTCTATAATCTCATCTTCTGAGATTGTTAGGGGAGGGGTTATCCTTATGGCGCAGCCTTCAAACAGCAGCCAAAATAGTATTAGTCCTTTTTCCTGGCAGCGTAATATCACTTTATCAGTGATAGCAGCACTTTCGGTCATTGCAGCAAGCATAAGGCCTACACCGCGTACTTCTTTAATTAGCGGATGTACCAAAAGCTTCCTGAATAATTTTTCTTTTTCAAGTGCCTGCGCCATAATGTCAGTTTCAACCAGTTCCTGTAAAGTTGCTAAACAAGCAGCGGCTATTACAGGATGTCCACCAAAAGTGGTAATATGGCCTAATTTAGGATCATGGCTTAGCAAATCCATCATTTTAGCCGATGCGGTAAATGCACCTACCGGCATTCCGCCGCCCATACCTTTACCCATTATAACTACGTCAGGAACAATGTTATAGTTTTCAAAACCGAATAATTTCCCGGTTCTTCCAAAGCCTGGCTGTATTTCGTCCAGTATCATTACAGCCCCCACTTCGTCACAACGCTCTCTTACTTTTTTAAGAAAATCATTATGTGGCTGTATAAAACCGGCGCCTCCTTGTATGGTTTCCAGTATAATCCCGGCAGTTTTGGTTGTTATTTTTTGTAAATCGTCCTCATTATTAAATGTAATAAAGTCCACATCGGGTATTAGCGGTCGAAATATTTGCTTACGCTCCTCATGACCCATAACGCTCATTGAGCCCATAGTATTGCCATGGTAAGCACTAAAACACGAAATTAACTGACTTCTTCCGGTTACCCTTCTTGCCAGCTTCAAAGCGCCTTCTGTGGCTTCTGTACCAGAGTTGGTAAGGTAGGTCTTATTTAATTGCTCCGGCATATGATGAGCGAGTAGTTTGCACAATTCCGTTGCTGGATGCAGTGCATATTCGCCATATACCATTACATGCGAATATTTATTAAGCTGGTCTATTATTGCCTGGTTAACTCTTGGGTGCTGGTGTCCAAGACTTGCTGCAGAAACACCTGCTACAAAATCAAGGTACGATTTATTGTTAGTGTCGTATATATAGGAACCTTTGGCATGAGAAACTTCCATTCCTAATGGATAAGGAGAAGTTTGTGCCTGGTATTTAAGAAAATCGTTAATCATTGTATTGTATTTATGCTGTGTCCTTATAGTCAGGACAAAAAATTATTCGGTCTTTACCGGAGGTTTGGGCTTAGGGTGGTTCTTGTCATAATCAAGAGTTTCCTTTAAAGGCTCCATAGGGGTATCAACTATATCTTTATTTTCTTCTGTTTCTTTTATAATTTTATCATGAATTTCCTGCTCTTCGGGCGGAAAAATATCGTCTTTACTTTTTATCATTTCATCGCCACGCCATATAAATCCACGAAGTTTTCTAACATTCTGGGGTAGTTCTGCGTCAGGATATATTTGACTTTCTGTCTTTTTAAAAAGCGTTGCCGATGTAATTTTATTGTCTTTTAGTTCAAGGCGTATATTACTGCCCACGCCTTTGTCAATACCAAAGAGTTCCTCTTTATCATACATATAAAAAATCTTTTCGGCATTACCTATAAGATCCACCTGATAGAGTTTATTGTCCCGGAACTTACCATAGAGGTTTTTGCCTTTTATCTGGTTGTATCCTGTGCCCAGTGTATCCCGCTGAATTATAAATGCATTAACAAGCACCTTTAGTGAATCAATCTGCTCTGTTTTACTGTTGGATATAATGTGTATTATTTCGCCTGTAAGCTGGCTATCTCCATTCCATACTACAGGACGTTTTATAAGCTGAGTAAGACCTCTTGCTTCATCCGAATGGATAGAGTCGCATTTCCCGCTCATATCCGTTTTATAAAACCGCGCATTGTTGTAGCCTCTCATAATTCTGCTGCCCGGTTTGCCGGTAACAAGAAGGCGCTTGGCATGAGTATAAAGAGAGTCGTTTTCTACTTGTGTTACAGCTAATGCTCTTCGCTCTACAAACAAAGAATCTTTGTTTTTATAAACCTCGCCATAATGTCCGGTTATTTTAAATTTGTTTATTGTATCGGTAACACTTACATTATTGGTTGCCGAAGAAAATTCCCGGTTACGGTCATAATAAATACTATCACCCTTAATTATTTGAGTATCATATTTTATATAAGATTTTGTAAGTAGATGGGCAACATTCTTTTTGGTGTCATAAAATCCTTTTTCGGTATAAATAAAGTTGTCTTTACCTGTAATTGTTGTTGGCCCAAAAACATACGAATGCCCTGAATTGGTATAATAGTCCAAATGATTGGATTTCATTACATATTTAGGATTCGTAAGTGTAACCGCTGTAAGGAACTGGTATTTTTTCTGATTGATGAAAAAACGTCCCGATTTGCTTTTCAGAGTGTTTTCACCACTATAAATAGTACCATAAGAATTGTAATATGCCTGTTGTGTATTCCTGTCAAGGCTAATAGTATCTGTAACCAGTCTCATGTCGGGAGAACGCATATTTACATCTCCGGTAGCGTAGGCAAATTTTTTATTTCCATTATATTCAGCATAGCGGCCATCCATAAATAAGGTGTCACCTTGGTTCATCTTTACATTACCAAACAGTTTAATATAGTTCTCTTTAGTAAAATGATAGGCCTTGTTACAGGTTATTCTTACTCCATCATGAAATACCCGTACATTCCCGGTAAGTACAACAGCATCCGGTATTTCGGTCTGGTTTCCATCGGTAAAATCGGTATGCTCTATGATGATCTTCTTTTTTTCCTGAGCAACGCAAAAGTGGCTCCACAAGAAGGTAAAGGATATAATGAAGAAAAATAGTTTTTTCAAGGTCTAAAAATTTGGGACAAATTTACGCAAATTATATAAGAATAATCAGAGCATCTTTGCGAAGATTAAAACGCAGGAACGCATACATAAATTATATAAAAAAGGCCATTCTTTCGAACGGCCTTTAAATTATTTCATTATCGTCTGAGTCCTGTCAGGACCTACCGAAACTACTTTGATAGGCACCTCAAGTTCTTTTTCAATAAACTCAATATATTCTTTTAGTTCTGCAGGCAGTTCTTCATATTTAGTCATGCCGGTAAGGTCTGCAGCCCATCCTTTTTTCTCAACAAAAACAGGAGTTACATTCTCAGGCTCAATGTTGTAAGGAAGATAATCAGTCTGTTTTCCTTTGTATTCGTATGCAGTACATATTTTCAAGGTATCGAAACCAGAAAGTACATCGCCTTTCATCATATAAAGAGCGGTTACTCCGTTTACCTGTACAGCATATTTTAAAGCAACAAGATCTAACCATCCGCAACGTCTTGCTCTTCCGGTAACAGATCCAAATTCGTTACCAACACGCGCCATAGTAGCACCATCTTCATCAAAAAGCTCAGTAGGGAAAGGTCCGCTACCTACACGGGTAGTGTATGCTTTAAATATACCAAATACATCTTTTACTTTGTTTGGAGCAATACCAAGTCCGGTACAAGCACCAGCAGCAGTAGTGTTAGATGATGTTACGAATGGATACGTACCAAAGTCGATGTCCAGTAATGAACCCTGTGCGCCTTCGGCAAGGATTGTTTTACCTTCTTTCATTGCTTTGTTTAAGTATTCTTCGCTGTCAATAAAAGTTAATTTTTTCAATTCTTTTATCGCAGCAAAAAATTCTGCTTCAAGTTCAGCCAGGTCATACTCAAGATCTACATTATAAAAATCGATCATTGCCTGGTGTTTGTCAGCAAGTGCGCGGTAACGGTCTTCAAAATCAGTAAGTTCGATATCGCCTACACGAATACCATTTCTACCGGTTTTATCCATATAAGTAGGGCCGATACCTTTAAGCGTAGAACCTATTTTTGCTTTACCTTTAGAAGCTTCAGAAGCTGCATCTAATAAACGGTGGGTAGGTAGTATAAGGTGTGCTTTTCTTGAAATAAGAAGGCGCGATACTATATCAATATTAAATTTCTCCAGGCCTTCCAATTCTTTCAGGAAAACCACAGGGTCAATTACTACACCATTTCCAATGATATTTATCGAGTTTTTATGGAAAATCCCTGAAGGAATAGTCCGCAAAACGTGTTTAATTCCATCAAATTCCAAAGTGTGTCCTGCATTAGGTCCACCCTGGAAACGGGCAATAATATCATATTTAGAGGTGAGTACATCAACGATCTTTCCTTTGCCTTCGTCGCCCCACTGTAATCCAAGCAGCAAATCTACGGTCATTCCTTTATTTGTTTATTATATTGAAATTATTGTTTTTTCGTGTAATCCTTAAAAATAAAAACCAATCCTTTTCAGGGTTGGTTTGTCGTTTTTTATAACGTTCCCTTTTTATTAATTCTCAGCAACAGGTTGTTCAGCTATGGGCTGTTCAACAACAGGTTGTTTTTTATGCCCGTAAAGGTATAAAGAATGGTTATGAATTTCAATCCCAAATATTTCTTCTATCGTTTTTTTGATAGATTGTATCCTTGGATCGCAAAACTCTATAACTTCTCCTGTATCGGTCATAATAATATGATCGTGCTGTTTGTCAAAATAAGACTTCTCATAATGTGACTGGTTTTGGCCAAACTGATGCCTTCTTACCAATGCACATTCCAACAGCAATTCTATCGTATTGTAAAGCGTTGCACGGCTTACACGATAGTTTTTGTTCTTCATTTTTATGTACAGCGACTCTATGTCAAAATGATCCTGGGCGTTGTATATTTCCTGAAGTATAGCATAACGCTCAGGTGTTTTCCTGTGTCCCTTGTCTTCAAGGAATTTCGTAAAAACATTTTTTACAATGTCCTGGTTTTTATTATTATCCATGGCTTTTTGTATCGATAGGGCAAAGATAATCTAATTTTCGTGAAGTAAAAGTATTAACCTTAATTGTTATAGATGCGGGTTACTTTATCTATGCCTTCTATCTTTTTAATGTTATCTATAAGTTTTTTTAGAATAGTGTTATTTTGTACCACTACAGTTACTTGTCCGTTAAATATTCCTGCATTACCACTAAGTGAGATGCTTTGTATATTAACGTGCATATTGTTCGAAATTACTTTTGTTAGCTCATTAGTAAGTCCTAAAATATCCATACCTGTAATTTTAAGGGTAGCTTTAAATTCTTCCTGCGAAGAGTCTATCCATTTGGCAGGCATAATTCGGTATGCATAGTTCGATTGCAGCCTTATGGCATTCGGGCAGTCTTTTTTATGCACTTTTATACCCTCGTTAATCGTAATAAAACCAAAAACGTCATCTCCGGGTATAGGGTTACAACAACTGGAAAGCTTGTAGTCCAGTTTATCTTCGTTTTTACCAAAAACAATAAGGTCATAATTTCGGCTTATTTCTTCTTTATGAATTTGTTCATGAGGCACACTAGGCGTACGCTTCATTTTATTCTTAAAGAAGTTCATAAAGGTATTGCTCTTTAATGCGGCATAATCCTTTAATTGCTGGTTGTCTATAGTACCTACACCTACACGATAAAATAAATCCAAACTGGTTTTTAGCTTAAAGTAGCTTACCAATTCATTTACAGTAGTCTCGTTTAGTGTAATTTTTAAGTGGCGTAGTTTTCTGGTAAGTAATTCTTTACCGTCTTCCGCTATTTTTTTAGTACTTTCATTCAGTACATTTTTTATCTTGTTTTTAGCACGCGATGTACTTACATAATCCAGCCAGTGCGGCGTTGGCTTTTGGTTAGGCGATGTTATTACCTCTACCTGGTCACCACTGTTTAGCACATGGTTAAGCGGAACTAATTTTCCATTTACCCGTGTTCCCCTTGTGCGTATTCCAACTTCGGAGTGAATACTAAAAGCAAAATCCAGTGATGTAGCACCTTTAGGTAATGATTTTATCTCACCCTTAGGAGTAAATACGTAAATTTCCTTAGCATAAAGGTTCAGCTTAAAGTCCTCTACAAAGTCAACGGCATTTGATGAAGAGTTTTCGAGGGCTTCTTTTAGCAAGTTAAGCCAGGTTTCTAAACCATGCTCTTCGGTATTGCCACCTTGTTTGTATTTGTAATGGGCAGCGTAGCCTTTTTCGGCTACTTCATCCATACGTTCACTACGCACCTGTATCTCCACCCATCGGCCTTTTGGTCCCATAACGGTAATATGCAGAGCTTCATATCCGGTAGATTTAGGTGACGATATCCAATCCCTTAATCTGCTCGGGCTCGGACGATAATGATCAGTAACTATAGAATATATTTTCCAGGCAACAAATTTTTCTTCGTGCTGATCAGATTTATAAATGATACGCAAAGCAAACTTGTCGTACACTTCATCAAAAGTTACACCTTGTGCCAGCATTTTTCTCCTGATGGAATAAATAGATTTTGGCCTGCCTTTAATAGTGTATTCAACACCTTCAGCATCCAAAGAAGCTTTTAAAACATCAGATATCGATTTTATATAAGCATCCTGCTCTTCCTTGGTTTCCTTCATCTTGCTCACAATGTCGTTATACACTGCGGGTTCGGTATATTTAAGACCAAGGTCTTCCAACTCGTTTTTAATGTTGTACAATCCTAAACGATGGGCAAGGGGAGCGTAAATGTATAATGTTTCTGATGCTATTTTTGCCTGTTTGTAATCAGCCATCGATTCCATAGTCTGCATATTGTGCAGCCTGTCGGCAATCTTAATAAGTATAACCCTTACATCGTCATTAAGTGTTAGCAGCATCTTTCGGAAGTTCTCTGCCTGCATCGACATTTCCTGGTCGGTTTTTACCTGAGCAATTTTGGTAAGCCCTTCCACGATCTGTGCGATCTTGGGATTGAACATCCTTTCAATGTCCTCTACAGTAATGTCAGTATCTTCTACAACATCGTGTAGTAGGGCAGAGGCAATAGAAGTAGCGCCCAAACCAATTTCAGATGCTACAATTTTGGCAACGGCAATTGGGTGGAAGATATAAGCTTCCCCCGATTTTCTTCGCTGGTCTTTGTGTGCATCAACAGCAACGTCAAAAGCTTTTCGTATCAGCTTTTTGTCGTCTTCTGAAAGTGTTTGGTAACTTATGCGGAGTAATTCCTTATATTCTTTGGCAATAGCCTTATTTTCTTGTTCTATATCAATTTCTATCATAGTCCTGTATCAATAGCCTTAAAATTAATGATAATATTTATCAATTGCAAGCTATATGATAGTATTATTCTATGGTTAAATAGGTAAAATTACAGATGTTAGACTATTAGATAGTTAGCTGTATATTTTAGGCTATCTGCAGTATTTATCCAGGAGTTTTTTTTCACGGCCTAATTTTACAGCAAGGCGATAAACCAATGAAGCAAAAGGTGTAAAGAGATAGAAAAAAGTGTTTTTTAAATGAGTATCGCCCCATTTAAGAAGTATTACCGCATAATATGGATTTTTAGGAACCATGCTTTTTGTAGTTTTTCCATCGTTAACCAAACCAAAGAGACCTTTTATAAAATTTTCAAAACCAGGCTGCCCGCTACGGAGTATAATCCTGAAAATAATAGGTTCGGCACTATCGTTAAAAAAACGATGTTCTACTCCTATAGGAACGAGCCTGCTTTGTCCCGGTTCAAGGTGTAGTATATCCTTTTCATATTGCAACCCGAGCAAGCCTTTTACAGCAAAAAACTCTTCGGTAAAACGGGTATGATAATGAACAGGGTTACCACCTCCCGGCATAAGGCTAACCTCTAATAAGGAATACTCACCATTAGTATCTGCCGAGCTTTCCAGTATCCGGGTGTATTCGCCGTTTATAGGGTTGTAATATGTTTTTGCATTGTCCATTAACAGCTGAAAACGCAATGGATGGAAACTAATTTGCCATTCTTAAAGTAAAATTGCCATTCGCCCTCATCACTTTTATTGTTAAGTGTAATAACAATATAGGTGCCTTCATTTCTAAATTCTCTTTCGGAAGCTGATGTGGCCTGCTTGTCTATAACTTTAAAAAGATCCTGAACCGTGGTCATCCAATCAAAACGTATATTGCCGTAGGTGAAATAAAGACCAGATTTTTTATCGAAAAGTATTCGTCTAAAGTTCAATACACCATTATCCATTTCATAGGTAATGCCTTTATAGTTATAGAACATAATATCCAGATCTTCATCGTTGCCGCAAAGTTCATGTTCTTCAGGTTTTACCAGTGTACCTGTCCCTTTTACCGCTTTTTCAAAGTCACGTTTTAATATAGTCAGTTCCAGACTTCCGTTTATACGGGAATCATCCCAGTTAATTGCTTTTGATTGCTGGGCATTTGCCGAAAAAGAAATAAGTGCTAATAAGAAATAAATGGTTTTCATATCGTCAGTTTGCTAAAATCCTCGTTGCCTTTTGGCTTCAAAGATCAATATGGCAGCAGCTACAGATACATTCATAGAATCGATCTCGCCCTGCATAGGGATAATAATATTTTTTGTAGAAGCATCACGCCATTCCTGTGTTAGCCCAGTGGCTTCTGTGCCTACTACAAGTGCAGTAGGAGTAGTGTAATCCTGAATATGGTATGAAGTCGAATCTTGTAAAGTAGCACAATAGATGCTAATGTTTTTAGATTTAAGGTAAGCAATAACTTCCTCTGTGGTTCCGGTAGCAATGTTATTTGTGAACAGGCAGCCTACACTGGAGCGTACAATGTTAGGATTATACATATCACCTTTTGGATTGGCAATTATTACTGCATCCAAATTAGCAGCATCGGCAGTGCGTAATAATGCGCCAAGGTTTCCAGGTTTTTCGGGAGCTTCGGCAACCAAAACCAACGGATTATCTCCCAATTGTAAATCGGATAATTCAAGATTTTTGCTTTTTGCTATAGCGATTATACCTTCGGTAGTATCCCGATAGGCCAGCTTTTGATATACTTCACGACTAATCTCTATAATTTCAATTTGCCTTCCGGCCAAATCTTTTACCTGGGCTTCAGTAAGCATATCGGGTAAAAACAGAACTGTTTCTATCTCGTAACCACCTTTTCGAGCCAGTTGTATCTCACGTTGCCCTTCAATAAGAAAGGTACCGCTTTGTCGCCTGGCTTTTGCTTTGTCCTGCAATTGTACCAGTGATTTTATAAAAGGATTTTGAGCGCTGGTTATCTGTTTCAATTCTTATTGTTTTGGGTAATTATTCTGCAAATTTACAATGTTACTATGCTTTGCAAACTATTTACCGGTATATTTTGTCTGCTCTTCCATTATTTCTGTTTTCAGGTCATCATAATTTTTGGTACTGGCAAGAACTATTTTTATAAGCTTTGTGGTAAAGCTATCAGGGTTCTGAGTTATAAAACTATTAAACTCCGCCAGGTTTTCAGGATAGGGTTTTGTGCTAGGATGCTCCATTGTAGGTGTGTTATCTACCCCAAAAAGGTAGCCTAACTGATAATCGGAGTACATTTCTTTTGCTTGTGTTATTAACTTGCTATCAGGATGTTTATGGATGAAGTTTTCCCAGTTTAATACTCGTTTCCCTACATCTTTAAACGAGATTACAAATCCTGCATCGGCAGTATAAAGCACTTTGTCTTCTTCGGTATTGATTTTTATAAAATCACTATAGTCATCTGTAACATAGTTTCTAAAGATTGAAAGATAAAAATCAGGTTGGGTACGAACATCTACATAGCCCTCCCCAATTTCCCAAAATTCCAATCCAGCCTTATCCAGTAGCGCTACTTTTACACCAATAGAATCAGGAGGAATAATAGTTTCTCCTTTATCATTATAAAAATAACTGTAGTAGTTATTAGTTTCAAGCAAATGTCCTTCGTGATTTTGTATATCCATCACATCCTGTACATTATCTTTCAGATAGGATTCATATAACTTGTTGGCCTGCTCAGGGGTTAAGGTCTTTAGTTTTTCCTGAATTTTATGTTTTTTATCTGTAAATTGAGATAATAGTATTTTAAGCTCTTCAGTACTTTTTTGGGATTTTGAGCTATTATCTGTGGCAGTGCCGTCAATACTTATTTTTTGTTCTTCAGGTTTAGATGTGGTCGTTTCTTCTTTGCAGGAAACTAAAATTAGTAAGCATACTGCAAGCAATGCATAGCTTGTTTTCATAGTAATTTAGGTTAAGAATGTTACAACAAAATAGGCTATAAAATCCCTCTTGCTTTAATTTCAAGGTATTTATTAATACTATCTATAGTCAGGTTCTCCGGTTTTGTAAGTACAGAATATATCCCGTATTTTTTTAGCTCGTTTACAATAAGCCTTTTTTCAAAAGCAAATTTTTCGGCAATTACCTGATCGTAAATTTCCTGTATACTTCCTGCTTTTTTATGTATTACCTCTTCAAGCTCTACATTTTCAAAAAACACCACTACCAGTAGATGACTTTTAGCTATACCTTTAAGATAAGGTAATTGTCGTTTAAGGCCATCCAGCGTTTCAAAGTTTGTATAAAGTAGTATTAGTCCTCTTTGTGTAATGTTCTTTTTAATATCGGCATATAACCTGCCATAATCGCTTTCAAAAAAGTCAGTTTTAATATTATACAAGGTTTCCAGTATGCGCTGCATTTGCGAAGAACGTCTTTCTGCAGCTACACGGTTTTCTACTTTTTTAGAAAAAGTAAACATCCCGGCTTTATCCTGTTTTTTTAATATAACATTAGATAGTACAAGGGTAGAATTAATGGCGTAATCAAGTAAGCTCAAACCATTAAAAGGCATTTTCATTACACGGCCTTTATCAATTGCCATGTATACATTTTGTGACCTTTCATCCTGAAACTGATTTACCATCAGTTGGTTTTTCTTGGCAGTAGCTTTCCAGTTTATAGTACGGATATCATCACCTGCCACATATTCTTTAATTTGCTCAAACTCCATAGTATGACCAATACGTCTTATTTTTTTAAGTCCGTATTGAAATAGCCGGTTCGAAAAAGCCATTAAATCATATTTTCTAAGCTGAATATACGAAGGGTATGTAGGAACCATCTGCCCACTATCAAATACAAACCTGCGGTTAACAAGCTGCAGAGGAGATGAAACATAAATATTCAACTTCCCGAAAAAATATTCGCCGCGTTCTACCGGGCGTAAAAAGTATTCAAAACTATCCGTTCCTCCGGCAGTTATTTTCCGATTCACTTCAAAATTACGCAACTGAAACTGAAATGGTATTTCATCAATAACTTTTATATTGGTACTAAACGAATAGCCACTTTCGATTTTAATTATTATTGAGTTTTCATCTCCATTAGATAGTTTCTCCGGAGTGTTCCTCGAAGCTATAAACTTTTGGTTGGAAGCAAAAAGAAGTAAAAAATCGATAAAGGTAAATCCTATGAAAATATAAAGCAGTATCCATGTTGCTTTGTATAAGGCCGGGAAAAAATAGGCCAAAATAAAGCACAACATGATACCCATGAAAACATAGAAAAAGAAATTGTTTAGGTATGTGCGTTTAAACCAATTCATTAACGCGGAATTTCTACTGTATCGATAATTTGCTTAATGATCTGTTCTCCGGTAAGACCTTCCATTTCGCGTTCAGGGGCTACCATAACACGATGCTGAAGCACAGGCACTGCCGATTCTTTAATATCTTCAGGTGATACAAAATCCCTGCCTCTTAGTGCAGCATAACCTTTTGCAGCATTTAATATAGCAATAGAAGCACGAGGCGAGGCACCTAAATAAAGAAAAGCGTTATCACGTGTGCTAGTTACTATTTTAGCAATATATTCTAGCAGTTGTGGCTCTATAACAATTTGTTTTACCAATCCCTGATATTTAATAATATCAGCCTGAGATAATACTTTTTTAATATTATCCAGTTTCTCCCTGTTTTGCAGGGCATTTTCTCTTTGTAGTATCGATATTTCCTCCTCAAGATTAGGGTAGTCTATCGTTATTTTAAAAAGAAAACGGTCAAGCTGGGCTTCTGGTAAACGATACGTTCCTTCCTGTTCAATAGGATTTTGTGTAGCAATAACAAGGAAAGGAGCTTCCATTTCGTGTGTAGTGCCTTCTACAGTTATTTGGCGCTCTTCCATAACTTCAAAAAGAGCTGCCTGCGTTTTAGCCGGAGCCCTGTTAATCTCATCGATCAATACAAAGTTTGAAAATATAGGTCCTTTTTTAAACGTAAATGCCGATTTAGACATATCAAATACAGATGTACCCAATATATCCGAAGGCATTAAATCGGGAGTAAACTGTATCCTACTAAAATGAAGCGATAATGTTTTAGACAGCAACTTTGCTGTTATGGTTTTTGCCACACCCGGTACGCCTTCAAGCAGTACGTGGCCGTTAGAAAGTATAGCAACCAACAACTGGTCTATCATTTTATGCTGACCCACAATTACAGAGTTTATTTCCTGCTTTACAGCAGCAATACTTTGTTGTAATTCTGTAAGGTTAATTCTCGATTGAAAGTTTATATTTTCACCATCGGGTACATTAGTTTCCGAAGCACTTTTTTCAATATTAATGCTCCCGTTATCCACGGTAGGAGTTATTTGTTTCGGATTAGTATTCTCGGTGTTGGTATTTTCAAATGATTCTGTCATAACCTTAAATTTTCAATTGCTTTATTAATCGCGATCACATCGGCTTCGGTACTCTGAAACTGATGCCTGTGTTTTTTTATCAAACTTACTGTTTTTTCAATTTCAGCAGTTGGTTTGCCTGTTTTTAAATGTAGTTTTTCTATAAATACTTCGTCTAACGCGTAGGTATCAATATGATATTCATTCCTTATGTGCTCAAGGAAATATATTATTTTCTTTTCTATGATAGTATGATGGTCGCCTTCCTGATAGTATAAGTTGCCAATAGTTTTGGCAAAATCTACGGTTGTGTTTTTAAGCGGAGTAATTTCGGGGATAATGCGTTGCTTTCTTTTAGCATTAAATAAAAGAAAAACTAAAAAAGCAATAATCCCAAGCCACATAGCCCATTTTAATGCAGGCTGACTTAAAATATAGCGTAACGGATTACCTGAGGCAGCGGTTTCCTGGCTAAATTCTTTAGAATACCAATGTATCGTTCCTTCCGGAATATTTGAAAGCACTCCTTCGGCATATTCAAAATGATTGCCCTTAAGTAAATGGAAATTGCTGAAAGCGGCAGGTTGGGTATGAAGTAAAAAGCTACCATATCCAAAATTTACTTTGACAAAATTTGGTTTTTCACCTTTGGAAAACTCCTGATAACCTAATATCTTGGTAGTTTGTGTATCGATAGAATCAAAATATGTAAAGCTCACACCTTCATTAAAATAAGGCTTTATGTCTTTTTTAGTGTTTAATGTAAGGGCAATAGAATCTTTAAAAGAATATCCCCCTTCTATTTTTATTTTTAAGGTATCCAATAATTTCTTAGGAAACTCCTTCATGCTCAAAAACACAGTATTACCATGTTCGGCAAAGTATAAAAGTTCTTTAACTGATTCTTCATCAATTGTGTTGCTTTCGCTTATTGATATAAAGCTTCCGTTTTCATCATATTTTTTAGCTTCATAATCGTAGAGGTCATTAAAATACTCATAAGGAGTTGCCTTTAGTTTTTTAATTTCCTGTCCTTTAAAAAGAACGGAGGCTTCTTTATCAAAAACATATAAACCAAATGGTATTTTGTCGTTAACAGAATAGGTTGGTGTCCAGTTAATAGGTTTTGGCCGCGATGCATCTATAAAAATGATAAGCCCAATTACGGCAACCAGCAGTACGATATAAAGAATTAATTTTTTATTCATCTTATAGCGTATTTAAGGTTTTTATAAAAGCTTTTTCTGCCTTAACGAAAGCTGTTTCGTCAAGCGGAAAATCGCCATACCAGCTATAGTCGTACACATATGATAGGTATTCGAAATCCTTTTTTAGGGTACTGTTCTTTATTTCGTAGAGATAATCACGATTGGTTTTATCCCAATGCCAATCGATAATGTCGTTATTCGAAAGTTTTTTAAGCAGCCATAAATAATAATAACGCACAGCAAGTTTATAATCACCAGTCTTTTTTGTATCCTCTGTTAATTGTTTAAAATCCATCTGGTGGATGTTCTCTTCGTTTATATCCTGTACACTAATATTTTTACGGGATCGACTAAAAATCCACATACCTTCTTTATTGAGCAATGCTCGTACGATCATGTATATAACAAACCCAAAGATTAGTACCGCCAGTATTCGCATAAAAATTGTAAACCCGCTGGTACCTGTTGCAGAATCACCATAACTGAAGAGATTGTCTAAAAATCTCCTTATTGCTTCAAGTAAGCGTTCCAACTGCGATTTTGCTTTTGGTTTTATTTCATAAGTAAACTCGCTTCCGGTATAATTATCTTTAAAATCTTTAGAAAACTTCCGGTCTTTATATACCAAAGCTTCACCCGGAACTGCTGTTGTAACTTCGGGTTCATCTGTAACAGCATTAACAACAGTATCCTGTGCAGTTTGCGCGGATAGGAGTAATGGGCTGCTAAGCAGTAACAGATATATAATAAGTTTATTCAAAATCACTCCCTATTAGGTCTATTTCATTATGCAGCGATTTGTTTTCGACCTGCTCTTTACAGCTATAATATATCATTCCCTGACCTATCATTAAAATGTTTCCTAAAACGTAAGCAAGTACGATATAGATAGTAAATATAACAAGCATCAATATTCCTATTGTCGAAAATGTATTTGTTTTGTCTTCCATATTAGCACTTTCTGCAGTTGTTATCATTGCAATAAGACCTATCATATAAGGAATAAATGTTAGTATTCCCTGGATTATGTATACTATAAGATAAAAAATAGCCGTACTGCCCATATGGCCCCAAAAGTTCTGAACAAGCATTTTCCAGCCATTACCCATCGATTCGAAATAACCATTTTGAGTGTTTAAATAATCAAAAAAGCTTAAATATATCCAACAGGAAAAAGCTGCAAAAAGCCCAATAGCTACAGGTATACCTATAATTATAGCTATCATAAGCATGCTAAATAAGCCTACCAGGACAGCAATTGGAATAAAAGTAATGATAGATAAAAGACAAAAAATCATGATGCGTCCTATTTTTGATTTAAAAACAGCTAGTATTTGCTTGGCATCGGGTTTATCATGTTTTTCTACCAGACTAAGGTAAATTACCGGATAACTATAGTTTATTATACTTATCAGTAAAATTAAAATTCCCATTACAACTCCGGTTCCTATAAAAAAACCAGTGTTGGCATCAAAATATTCCTCGATCAATTGTTCTGAGCCTTCAGATGTCATCCCGGAAAATAAACTTTCAAAAAAGATCTTTCCCATTACAAAGCAAAGTACTATAAGAACAAGCAACAAGCCACCATTGATGATGAAATAATTTTTAAAATAATTTTTGCCCGATGCCTTTAGAAAAGTAATGGCGTCGCTTATAAGGAAATTAAAATTTCGTTTTTTATAAAGTTGAAACATTGTTTTTGTGTAGTTTTTTATACACCATAAACGGATATACCAAAAAGTAGAATGAAATAACCGATAGTGTAAATAATATTATAAAAATATTTAAAATTCTTGGCATGTCCGGAGAGTAACGGGTTACAAACCCTTCCAGCATACCGGCTGCAAATGTAAAAGGCATGGTACTCAATACTATTTTTAGCCCATCTTTAAAACCCATCTTAAGAGATGCCATCCTTGAATATGTTTTAGGGAAAAGGATACTTGCTCCCAATACAAAGCCAGCTGCGGCTTCAATAACAATGGCAAATATTTCCATAGCGCCGTGTATCCAAATACCTCTTACGCTTTCCCAAAACACACCCTTTTCGTAAAAAAAATACTGAAAAGAACCGAGCATAATACAATTTTGTAATAGCATATATAGCGTACCCATACCTGCAAAAATTCCGTATATAAAACAGAGGATACCCACGTATAAATTGTTTACAGTAATACCTATACCCATTCCCCAGTTACTACCGCTTTTGTAAACGGCAACCGGGTTTCCTTTTTCAATGTTTTCCAAAGTCATATTTACATAATTATCGCCCATAATAAGGCGAACAAACTCTCCATCGTTAGCTGCAGAGATAGCTCCGATAGCTGTAAATGCAAAAAACAGTAAAAAAGCATACAAGACATAACGTCTGTAGCGGTATATTATTAATGGAACTTCGGTTTTAAAAAAATAAATAAGTCTGTTACTCTCTTCACGTTTGGTTTTATAAATTTTTTGATAAGTGAGGGCAGCCAGGTGATTTAGGTATACAACGGTCTTACTTCTAGGGTAGTAAGTTTGTGAGTAGGAGAGGTCATTAACTAAATGAATGTACAGGCTAGCCAGTTCATCAGGATTTTTTTTAGCTTTACCAAAAATAGCCTGCTCAAATTCAAGCCATTTTTCTTTATTTTGTTTTATAAACGCAACTTCTCTCATACAAGAGCTAAAGTATAAAATATGTCAGAACTTTCTATAACCACAACCCAAAATGTGAATATAAATTTTAATACAGCATCTGTGGGTGAACGCGTACTGGCTCATTTACTCGATTATGTGGTTAAAATAGCTTATATTATTGCTATAGTATATCTGGTTTTTAATCTTATGGGGTTAAATAGATTTACGGCAAACCTTGATATGTGGGAGAGCATGGCGGTTTCTTTACCGTTTTACCTTCCGGTTATTCTATATAGCCTTGTACAGGAAAGTCTTTTGGATGGACAAACGATAGGCAAGCGTATAATGAAAATTAAGGTAATTAAGATCGACGGTTACCAGGCAGGCTTTGGCGACTACCTTATCAGGTGGCTTTTACGATTGATCGATATGGTGCCTTTCTTTGGGATAATAGGTTTAATTTCCATGCTTGTAAATAGTAAAGTTCAGAGATTAGGAGATATAGCAGCCGGCACAGCGGTAATATCCCTTAAAAATGATATTACAATAAATCACACTATACTTAAAGAAATCAATGATAGTTACGTTCCTGTTTACCCATTGGTTATTAAGCTAAGTGATAATGATGTGCGTATTATTAAAGAGACCTATGAATCTAGTATAAAAAACGCCGACTTTGAAATGATACTAAAGCTTCAAAATAAAATTGAAGCCGTAACAGGAATAAAACCGGTATCGGCAAATGCAACTGCTTTTATAGATACAATACTGAATGACTATAACTACTATACCCAAAAAATGTAATGTTTTATATTCTCGATTTGTTAGGAACAATGGCTTTTGCTATATCCGGGATGCTTACTGCGTTTAATAAAAAAATGGATCCATTTGGTGTTTTTGTTATTGCGTTTGTAACAGCTGTGGGTGGAGGAACACTGCGGGACACCCTCATCGGACGTACTCCGGTAGGCTGGATGCAGGATCTTAATTATTTTTATGTTATTACAATAGGTTTTTTTCTATCATTGATCTTCAGGAAAAAACTGGATAAACTACGAATCTCCTTATTCCTGTTCGATACTATCGGATTAGGAGTTTTCACCCTGATAGGTTTGGAAAAAGGTATTGCTACAGGTCTTCATCCCATAATTTGTATTGCACTTGGAACTATGACAGCCTGTTTTGGAGGTGTTCTGAGAGACATATTGTGCAATGAGATACCTGTTATTTTTCGTAAAGAAATTTATGCCACCATTTGTATTGTAGGTGGATGTGTATTCTTTGGTTTGCGAAAACTTAATGTGAATGAAGATGTTTTATACCTTACCACATCAGGAGTTATTATAACGATAAGATTGCTTGTTGTGAATTATAAATGGTCATTGCCACCGCTAGGGAAGGAATAATTTAGTGGCTTTTATGCATAGAAATTTTCAATATCTACTTAGTAACATACACCCATCCTACAATAGGCTCAGGAAATTCGGTATCATTCAGTTCCAAAACAAAGTAGTATGTACCTACGGGTACTGATGTGCCTTCCGATCCTACTTTAGATACATCTGCGATAGCATTCCAGTCGGCTTCACTATGATTACCTGTCCATATCAGGTTGCCCCAACGGTTATAAATACTCATTTTAAAATTTGGAAAAACATTACGCAATCCGTCTACAAAAAAGCCATCGTTAATTCCGTCACCATTCGGAGTTACATAATTATATGGTTTAGGGGCACATTTTTTAGTACGAAGCAGGAACGAAGCTGTTGTATGGCAGGTACCGTTAAACAGACGTACGTAAATGCGTGTAGGGTTATGCTCGATAACATACTGCGAAGTATTGTAAATACGATCCAGGTCCTGATCGGCATTTTGTTGCGAGGTATAAAAAGTAACGATCTCATCAGGGTAGTTTTTCAATTCTTCTGCGTAATGTGAAAAATCAAAAGTACCGCTGCCAAAACCTTTGTCACACGTTTCTATATCATCCGGTTGCTGAAGTACTGGAGAAAGAGGGAGTTTTTCGGCTTTTGTAAATCCGTTATTAGTTTCATTTAGCTCAATAACAATTCCGGTACCATCACCGGTATCGTCTACTACAAAAGTAAGATCGAATTCAAGCGGTATACCTATAGGAATTGTAAGTTCTATAAAACCTGCTTCACTTCCGCCAATGGCAATATCATTAAGGGTTTCGGTAATATCCAGCAGTAGTGTATTGGCATATATAGCTACAGGTGTTTGTGCTGGCAGAATATCTGTACCATCAAAATTGCTTACCGTATAATGTACATGGAGTATCCTCGAGTTACATTGCTTATATACATCATCTATAACTATGGTTCCATCGGGGAAATAACAGTCGATGAGTACGAGTATAAATGAAGCGGTATCAAAACAACCGTTTTTATCTTCCAGGCGTACAAAAATTTCTTTATCGGTAGCCGATGGATATTCGTCAGGGTTTGTTATGGCATTTGCTCCGCTTTCTGCATCTTCAAGCAAAGTGTGAAATGTAATTACATCGGTTGGTGTGTTTTTAAGCGATTCGCTATATTCGGAAAAGTCAAATATCCCTATGCCAGATCCATTAAAAGTTTCGCAAGCTGTTACATCTTCAGGCTGAATTAGTATTGGTGAAACCCAAAGCGTAAAAGACAGGGTAAAACTATTGTTTGTTTCATCGGTTTCTATTACAGTACCTGTACCCGTTCCATCATCATCTACTACAAAAAGTAGATCGAAAGTTTGCGGTACTCCGGCAGGAATTGTTATAGTTATAGATGCATTAAGACTACCTCCGATAAGAATAGCAGCAGCTGTAGCCGTTGTTGTTATAAGGGTGCCATTTACATAAATAGAAACAGGAGTATTAGCAGGTAGAATATCAGAGCTATCAAAATTATTCACCGTGTAGTTTATTTGTAAAACCCTGGAATCGCATGCTGTTGTTATAGGGCCAATTATGACTGTGCCATCCGGGAAAGTACAGTCTTTTGCAATAAGGTTAAAAGATGCAATGGTAAAACAGCCATTAGGATCATCAAGTCTTACAAATATCTCTTCGGGATTAGCGGTTGATGTATAATTGTCCGAATTGTCTATTGGATCGGTAGGAGCCTGGGCATCTTCCAATGAATTATAAAAAGTTATTGTCTGATCCGGATTTGTTTTAAGCGATTCTTCATAACCTGAAAAATCAAATAGTCCAACGTTGCTATTGCTGGCAGTTTCACATTCGGTTATGTCCTGAGGATCTATTGGCTCCAATGTCCAAAGCAGTTCAGTAAATAATACAGAGTTATTTGCTTCATTGGTTTCGGTTACTATTCCGCCTGTACCATCGCCCATATCATCTACCACAAAAATAATTTCTATTTCACCGGTAACATCATTAGGTATATTTAATACAACTGTGCCACTTTCGCTACCATTTATAGGTAGTTCTGTGAGTGTTTGCATCGTATTGATTAAATTGCCGTTAAGATATACAGCAATAGGAGTTGCTTCAGGTAGTGGAGCTGTACTATTGTTATTATGCACTATATAATCTACCGTTAATGTTCTTGTGCCACAATCTTTCAAGACATTGTCTATAACAATAGTAGCATCGGGTAATTGGCTGTTTAGTTTTGTAATAATGGTATTTATCATTACAAAATCCTGACCAGAAGTAAGTGCTATGTCTGCCGTTTCATCACCAACATTAATGTAGTTTTCTATATCATAAATGTCCAGGTCCATATTGTATAAATTGGACATTCCGGTAACACTATTGGTGCTGTTGAAAGCATTGTTAGAAGGATTTAAATCATTGCTTAGTGTAGCCCCATTTATGGTTAATGCTTCTGATATAGCCAATGTAGAATCACCTTCCCAGGCAATAAAACCTATTTTAGCACCATCATTATCTACGACATTAAGGCTCGGAAGCGTAATGTTTATGGAGTTTGGTACATATTCTAAACCATCATACAAGTTGATCTGATTAAGTGGGAGAGAAGCATTTTCATAAAAAACGGCAATAGCCCAACCTCCAAAATTAGTTTTGATACTACAATATAAATCTTGGGATACTACAGCAGTAAGGTCAAGTTCTGATACGGTATAAGTACCATTTCCGGTTGCTTTAACCTGATTGGTAACATTGGCAAAAGCACTAAAATAAGCCCTGGATATTCCGTCGGTATTTGATGCTAAAAGAGGGAAATTCCGTTCGGCAGTTATAGCCTGTCCGTTTAATAATATGTCAAAATCCCCCGTTCCCGACCCCGCCCAATAAAGATAGGCTGCCAAAATAATATCCCCCGGATTCAGATTAAGACTGGCGGAAGATGAAGTGTTTATCGTACAGGTTTCGGTAATATTGTTCTCTGATGGATTTAATGTGTTACCTACAAAGGTAAAATCGTAACGGCCGTTAAACTGTTCGTACAGGGAAATATCCTGACTGTAAGACGCAGTTATTAATAGTAAAGTAAAAATGGCCAACAGTTTTTTTCTCACGGCAATTTTATTTTTTTTTCTTTAAAATTAACAATTATTTAATAACACCCAATTTTTTAACTAAAAACAACAATATAATTAAATAGCGTTATTATTTAAGCTTTGACGACAATGCCCGATTTATTTTTTATTTTTACCAATTCTAAAAACATATAGGAAAACAACAGAAGTTATATTTAACTGCAGTAATCTTCGGGGATTTATAAATACATTGATGATAACGGAAATGTTGTTTTCGAAAAAAAATAATTATGTACACTATTATAAAATACGATAGTACTTATTATAATCAATGGAATGATTTTGTAGCGCAATCTAAAAATGGTACATTTTTATTCCATCGTGAGTTTATGGAGTATCACAGCGATCGTTTTAAAGACTTCTCATTGCTTATTTTTGACGAAAACAAGCTTGTGGCTATATTACCGGCAAATAAGAAGGATGATGAGGTTTATTCACATCAGGGACTTACTTATGGAGGACTTGTTTATAGCGAGAAAGCAAAACTTTCATCTATAATTATTGCTTTTGGTTCTGTGTTAAAGTATCTGGATCAAAACGGAATTGAAAAACTTCATGTTAAACTCATACCGTCTATTTACCACAAGTATCCTTCTGATGAATTTAGCTATGCTTTGTTTTTGGCTAACGCAAAATTAGTAAGGAGAGATAGTTTGGCAGTATACGATCAAACAAATAAGCTTCCATTTTCTAAAGACAGAAAAAAATGTATAAAAAGGACGAAACGCAATGATTTAAAAATTGTTGAAGAGACAGAATTTGAGTTATTCTGGAATGAAATATTAATTCCAAATATGCAAAAAAAGCATGGAGTAAAGCCTATTCATACATCTCAGGAAATAAAAACATTACAGCAAAAGTTTCCGAAAAATATAAGACATTTTAATGTTTATCTCGAAGGTAAGATAGTTGCTGGCACAACCATTTTTATTACAGATACTGTAATACATCCCCAGCATATATCTGGAAATGAAAATAAAAATAAATTAGGGAGCCTTGATTTTTTATATAATTATCTTATAACAGATGTTTTTAAAGATGGAAAGTATTTTGATTTTGGTATTTCTAATGAAGAGCAAGGGCGAAAACTTAACGAAGGACTCATCTTCTGGAAAGAAAGTTTTGGAGCCCGAACGATAGTACAGGATTTTTATTTAATTGAAACAAAAAATAATATGCTTCTTGAGGGAGTATTTATTTAATCTAATATATCCTATTGCAAATAGTAAAAAAAATACTAGGACAACCATTATTTAAAATATCATCGCTTAATGCTGTAAGTGTATTGGTACGTATTGTCGGAGGACTTATTTCATCAAAAGTAATTGCTGTTTTTTTAGGTCCTGGTGGTATAGCTATTGTAGGTAACCTTAGAAATTTCCTGACTTCAATAGAGGCATTTTCTACACTTGGTCTTCAAAACGGTATTGTTAAATATACGGCTGAAAATGAAAAGGATAATGACAAACTGTATAAAATATTAGGAACAGTTTTCTGTACATTGTTATGTACGGTATTGTTAATAAGCTTTTTATTATTAGTTCTTTCTAATTATTGGAGCAAATGGGTGTTTAGCGAATTTGGTACTTATGCGTGGGTATTTAAAGTTTTGGCGTTCACTTTGCCATGGTATGCAGGGAGTTTAGTGTTTATGGCAGTTCTTAATGGCTTGGGTAATTACAGGCAAATAATTGCCCTTAATGTATTTGGTAATATTTTAGGAGTTATATTCTCTACACTTTTAATTTGGAAGTTTCATCTTAATGGAGCATTGTTAGGATTGGTGCTTTTTCAGGCTATATTTTTTGTATTTTCATTTTACATTCTACAGAAAAAATTCCCTAAAATTGTTTTTTTTAGAGTGCAGTATTTTGACTTAAAAATATTTAAAGGACTATTTTCATATAGTATGATGAGCTTGGTAACGGCTATACTTGGGCCTATTATATTTATGGCGATTAGGAAGAATCTTGCCAAGAATTTTAGTCCTGATGAAGCGGGTTTTTGGGAATCTATGAATCGTATTTCAGGATTCTACCTCATGTTCGCTACAACAATGCTTACCATGCATTTTTTACCAAAACTTTCTAAGGCAATATCAAAGCAAGAAACAAAAGCTGTTTTTAAAAGCTATTATAAAAGTATTGTACCCTTGTTTGCAGCCGGGTTAATAGTTGTTTATTTTTTAAGGGAATTTATTATTAGGCTTTTATTTACAAGGGAATTTATGCCGATGACAGATTTGTTTTTTTGGCAGTTATTGGGTGATTTTTTTAAAGTTTGCTCTTTAATTCTTGGGTATCAGTTTTTTGCTAAAAAGCTGACAAAAGTTTTTATCGCTACTGAAATATCTTCTTTTATAGTATTATACATATCGAGTACGCTTTTAATAAAAGCTTATGGGAGTGAAGGAGCAGTCATGGCTCATGCTATTACTTACTTTATTTACACTAGCGTGTTAGGGATTTATTTTAAAAACATAATATTTAGTTCTAAACATGCTGTTTAATTCCTTAGATTTTGCCATTTTTTTTCCAATAGTTTTTATTGGATATTGGCTTTTAAATAAAAATTCAACTATTCAAAATACATTCCTGGTTTTGGTTAGCTATTATTTTTATGCGTGTTGGGATTGGAGATTTTTGTTTCTCTTGTTTTTTAGCACCCTTGTGAATTTTTACTTCGCACAAAGAATTGATCGGGAACAAAATTTTAAGAAGAAAAAATGTGTTTTGACGGTCATAATCTGTATAAATCTTTTATTACTGGGGTATTTTAAATATTTTAATTTTTTTATTGAAAATTTTGGTCTTACGTTTAAATTATTTGGACAAATATTTAATACATCATCATATAAAATACTTCTTCCTCTTGGAATTAGCTTTTATACATTCCAAAATATAAGTTATGTTACAGATGTGTACCGAAAACATTCTGAACCGAGTAAAAACTTATTGTCCTTCTCTTTATTTATATCTTTTTTTCCTCAATTAATATCGGGACCTATAGAGAGAACAAACCATTTAATGCCTCAAATAACTAAAAAGAGAGTATTTAATTACGAATTAGCCTCAAATGCTATGCGTATGATACTATTAGGGCTTTTTGAAAAAATGGTAATTGCTGATAATTGTGCTGCAATCGTAAATGATATTTATAATAATTTTGAGTCACATTCCGGTAGCACTTTATTTTTTGGAGCAGTACTTTATAGTTTTCAAATTTATGGTGATTTTTCAGGATATACCCACATCGCTATAGGCTGTGCAGCGCTTTTAGGCTTTACTTTGAAAGACAATTTTAATTACCCATATCTCGCAAAAAATATTGCTGATTTTTGGAGAAGGTGGCATATGTCATTTTCTTCTTGGTTACGCGATTATATATATTTTCCGTTGGGAGGCAGTAAAAAAGGTAATTTAATACAAATTAGAAATTTAATTATAGTATTTGTAATAAGTGGTATATGGCATGGAGCAAATTTAACTTTTGTAATTTATGGTTTTATACATGCTTTTCTTTATATCCTTTATATTTATTATAAAAAATGGCTGCATAAAAAAAATATTGTGTTTTCTAAAACAACAGAGATTGTAACAGATATTATTGCTGTTTTTTCAACATTTACGGTACTTACATTGGCAAGAGTGTTTTTTAGATCTAATTCTGTCGAACAGGCATTTCATTATTTACATTTAATTTTTTCGGACTCATTATTTCAAAAACCTGATATTTCCAGAGCATTTATATTTTTAATGTTCTGTTTTTTATTTTTGGAATATTTACAAAGACATAGAAAACACCTGCTGGATATCACCTTTGTAAAATCTAAATTTATACGCTATTTTATTTATTTAATATTACTCTTTATGATTTTATATTTTGTAGGTGAGTCACAATCATTTATATATTTCCAATTTTAGTATGAAAAAGTTTGCTAAGAATATAAGTATCATTAGTGTAATTATAGTTTTTGTATTTCTATGTCTCGAAATTTTTTACAGATTTTCGCCTAATAATTATACCGAAAAACATAAATATATTAAAGAAGGCTATAATGATACTGAGGTTTTGGTATTTGGTAATTCTCATGCATTTTATGGCATAAATCCTGTTTTTTTTGAGTTAAAAACATTTAATATATCTAATATAAGTCAAACATTACTATATGATAAATTATTATTTGAAAAGCATATTGATAGTTTACAAAAATTAAAATACATCATTTTACCCATTGAGTATACAAGTTTAAGTCATGATAATGATATTGGCGATTTAAAATGGCGAAAATATTTTTATGAAGCTCAAATGGGAATAAATACTGGTTTAATTTCAGATTTAGACATTAAAAAATACTTTCTAGCTCTTTCACCCAGATTAAAAATAACTGTTGAAGCAATAAAAAAATATTTTAAAAACGGAACTATAGCAGACTGTACAAATAATGGTTTTGCGAGTTACATTGGCGTGAATAAGATTAATAATAACAATAAAGCTGCAAATATTATAATGAATAAGCATGAAGATAATTCTGTTGACTTTCATGAAAATCTTAATATTGTAAATTATATAATCAATAAATGTAAACAGAAGGGAGTAAAAGTAATTATTGTAAATATGCCAGTTACAACTTATTATGCAGAAAAAGTAAATAAAGAAAAACGTGAAAAAATAATTGAAAAATGTAGTAAACTTGATGGACAAAGCAATGTTTATTACTTAGATGTTTTTCAGAATGCTAATATTAATATTAATGATTTCCATGATGTAGATCATTTAAATGTTGAAGGTGCAAAAAAATGTTCTAATATTTTAAATGCTTATATTATGTCTATTAATAATAATTAATGATTCTTGGTTTCCCATTTTTCAATATATTTTTCTGCAACACTTATATGTTTATGTTCTTTCTCAATAAAGGCTCGAGCACGTTTACTGATAGCAATAATTTCTTCAGGATTTTCTATAAGATATGATAACTCGGTTATAAGGTAATCTCTATCAGGTAAGGCGTTTATTGCAACTTTTTCTGATAGGTTATAATATTCGGTAAATTCTTTTTCTGCACCTGTAAACACCACTTTTCCGGTAGCCATAGCCTCTAATGCATTATAGCCCTGGTCGTATGCGTATACTTGGTCGAGTAGTATATGAGCTTTACTATAAAGTTTAATATATTCGTTATAAGGGATGCTCTCAGTAACAATTATTTCAATTTTATCAGGATATTTTGATTTAATAATTTTTAATGCTTCCTCAAAAAATGGTATACCTTTTTTATGATACGTACCTCTGTTGATGCCTAAGAAAATAATGATCTTATCATTTATAGAAGGCTCTGAATCTTCTATTTTTGATAAATTTATAGGGTTTGGTACCAGCCCTAAAAATTTAGGATGTCCTTTTAAAGGGAGATAATAATCCATGTCACTGGCTATAATTCCGTTTACTTTTTTATATAAAAAATCGTGGAGCTTTTTATGTTTTTTAGAAACATAATCAAAAATATACCTGTACTCTCCTATAAAGCTTTTATCCTTGAAATAAGGATCCATAATTGAATAACGAGGCTTTTTATCAATCATGTACTTAACAATTGTATAATCGACCCCACAACAAAGCAAAAATGTTTTTTTATTTTGTTTAATAAGTTTGTTGAGTAAAAATTTTTCGAATAAACGATCTGTTTTAATAGGAGCTTCATTTATAAGCTGTACGACATCGTAATTTTTTAATTTTGAAAGCAGCCTGTAAAACTTAATACCTCGTTCTATTTGGGCAAAGTCATATTTAAATATCCTGAAAATAATTTGTCTCGGAATATTGAAAAATCTATTTACTAACACTTTAGGAGTAATATAAAAATCGGAAGGGTATTGTTTAAAACCATCTCCGTCACTCACCAGGATAACTTCATGCCCTAGTTCTAGCAAGCCTTCTTTTAGTGAATTATGAAGTCTGCTATATTCACCAATCAGTAAAATCCTCATGAATGTTTATATTTGTGTCGAAAATAGTTAATATACCTTAATGTTGCAATCTTCTAAAACTAAAATTTGCCTTGTTGGAGATGCTTTATCTGGCGGAGGCGCAGAGAGGGCTCATGCATCTTTGTCAAATTATTTTGCTTCTAAAGGGATTGAAGTGCATAATGTAATAGTTCAGGATAGGGTAACATACCATTTCTCGGGCGAATTGCTAAATATGGGCAAGCTTAAAGGCAAACATAATGGTGTTTTCGACAAATTTAAGAGGTTTTGGATTCTGCGAAAGTATATAAAAGAACATAATTTCGATTATATTATAGATTTTAGGATGCGAAGAAAGCTTCTGCAGGATATACT
>RCUH01000272.1_pt1 | contig 62174 bp, 53 predicted proteins | sample 2166191 | NCBI WGS metagenome assembly RCUH01 (sample SAMN09932848, study PRJNA488358) | compost metagenome | feature: garden; material: soil; isolation source: compost soil in an enriched community after 214 h of incubation | place: Germany: Experimental Botanical Garden Goettingen | collected... | reverse complement strand
GTTCTAGGATTACTCGTTTTCTTGCTTTTTCCTTCACCGATCCAACCGGCAAAATGGACCGCGCCGACGGCTCCCTCTTTTCAGGAGGCGGGCCCATGGCAGCAGAACAACAAACTCAGCTCGGCTCAGCTTGTTACTGATGCTCCTCAATTCCCGGAATTCATTACATTCGATAAAGAAGGCCAGCTATATACAGGAGATTCCGATGGGAAAATTTATAAGGTTCCTTTCGATGCAGAGGGAAATCCGCAAAAGGCGCAATTGTATGCAGACACCAAAGGAACGCCTAATGGGCTTATATTCGATGCCAATGGTAATTTGATCGTTACTGATGTTAAGAAGGGACTGCTATCTATAAACCCATCCGGGAGCATAGAGGTATTGGTCGATCAAGTGGACGGCAAGCCTATCTATCTGGCTAATGAGCTTGATATTGCCAAGGACGGTTCAATTTATTTCTCCGATACTTCGAATTATGGCAGCGTGACCTTCAAAGAAATGGCGGAGAACAAGCCGCATGGACGACTGCTGAAGTATGATCCAAAGACCAAACAGACGACAGTACTGTTAGATAATCTTTATTTTGCCAACGGGGTAGCTTTGTCTGCGAATGAAGATTTTGTGCTTGTGGCGGAATCGTATCATTACCAGTTGACCAGATACTGGCTCAAGGGTCCAAAGAAAGGGACATCTGATATTTTTGCGGACAATATTGCAGGTTTTCCAGACAATATTACACGTGACGAGCAAGGCCATTTCTGGGTCGGTATCTTCACGACTCGTCTAGCTTTTGTGGATCAGATGCATAGCAATCCTTGGCTAGCCGGCAACATGGCCAAAATACCGCAGGCGCTGCTAAACGGGGCGAGCGCACCGGTGAAGCATGGGCTTGTTGCGGAATACAGCCCGCAGGGGGAACTGATGGACAGCTGGCATGATCCTGAAGGCAAACTGTATGGCGTAACGACGGCTGCAAGCCATAACGGATATTTATATATAGGAACGGCACCTGGAGGCAGCAAGGGCGTCCATCGCGTGCCTTTAACAAAATAAGAGTGGAATCCGGGAGGGTACGAAATGAATCTGAATGATTTGGAGCTATCTTGGAATGAGAAGGAGAGTCTGACCGGCAAAGTGGCCTTGGTGACAGGGGCTAGCAGCGGCATCGGGGCATCGATCGCCAGGAAACTGGCAAAGCGCGGCGTCCATGTGACTGTAGTGGCACGTCGACAGGATCGATTGGATGAGCTGGTTCAGGAATTTTATAAAGAGGGATTGTACGAGGTTATGGCAGTTCCTGCTGATATTCAAAAAGCTGAAGAAGTACAGCATGTGGTCAATGAAACGATTAACCGCTGGGGCCGTCTTGATATTGTAGTCGCTAATGCCGGATTCGGGTATCGAAGTCCTTTGGTCGAAGTAGATCTGGAAAGATGGGAGGAGCTGTACAGGACGAATGTACATGGTCTAATGTTAACGCTGCACTATGGGCTTCCGCCGATGTTAGGTCAAGGTAAGGGAGATGTCATCATCATCTCTTCCATTGCCGGCAAGGAAGTGATTGCAGGAGGAGGTCCATACAGCGCTACCAAATATGGCGTTAACGCCATAGCGTCTGCATTGCGTTTGGAGACCATCGATCAGGGGATTCGCGTTACTACGATTCAACCCGGGGCGGTGGCAACGGAATTTTCTCAGGTGGCCGGGTATTCCGAGGATGAAATTCGTGCGTTTGCTTCGAAAGTCTTGCCGTTACATCCCGATGATGTTGCGGAGGCAGCGCTCTATGCACTGGAGCAGCCTGAGCATGTAAACATTCCGGAACTGACTATTATGCCTGCAAGGCAAGCCCAGCGTTTCAAATAAAATCGATGTTCATTTAGCATGCCATAGTTTGGCATCCCTGGCAGTGCAACTAACTATTGCGGGAAAGCGCATCGCTGGCGGCGATGAGGTCAGGGTTCGATCCCCTAGGCTCTACCAAATCAATAAATTCAACCACGTCCAATCCGGACGTGGTTTTCTGTTTTATTGGTAGAATGTCTAGGGGGAATGAACCCGGGATTCGTCCGCGCAGATGGAGGTTATAGGGGGATATGAAAGCACCATACGGACGAGCACGGCGATAAATTCTACCGCAAATTTACGCAGGATTCACCGCAAAAATAGAATGAATATTTCCTTCAGGATCGCCGAAGAAGCCAGTAGTATGACCCCAAGACTTGATTTGTGGCGCTGTGACGTCAATGGCTCCCTTTGAAACGAATTCATCGTACAAGGCGTATACTTGATCCGGCGAATCACATTGGAAATTAAGCTCGGCGGCTTGTCCTTTGCGACTTTCCCTAAAAGAAGAATAGCCGTTGGTATTCTCCGCCATTAGCGATTTAGAGCAAATGGCCAATCTCACTCCTGAATTGCTGAATTCTACGTAATGCTCCTCTTCTATAACAATAGCAAATCCCAAGACTTCCTGATAAAATCGGGCCAATCGAGCAACATCATCAGCCAGCAGTGTAAGTCCTTCCAATTTAACGTTCATTGTGTGTCCACCTCCAACTTGAGTTTAGCATATTACAAATCGATGTCATATCCTGACATCCTATGAGAACGATTCTGCGAGTTGCCAACTTAAACGATGTATCATGCGACGATTAATATAATGAAGGCAGTAAAAACCCTTGATTATCAAGGGTTTTCTGTTTTTTATAATAGAAACGCAATCCTTAAATAGTTTGATAACCACCCATATAAGGCATATTATCTCACCTTCTCGATGATAGCTTAAGAGCGAGTAACGCGTACCGGTAAAGAGCTTAGCGTCTGCCCGGCGGCGGAAGGTGTCAAATTCTCCTCAAGTTTGAAGCCGGGAACGGGTTCGATACTCTTAAAATGGTCCATGAAGAGCCCCAAACCGAGGTTGGCCTCGAGCCGTGCAAGCGGAGCGCCCAGGCAGAAGTGCGGGCCGATTCCAAAGGTCAAATGCCGCTTGTTGTTGGGACGGTGGATGTTCAGCCTAAACGGATCTTCAAACACCGCCTTATCCAAGTTGGCAGCACTCATCCAAGCTATGATGAGATCACCTTTTTTGAGATCCACGCCGAGCACGTTGTTATTTTGCTTTACCGTCCGGTCCATTTTGGCCATATGAAAGCGGTAGCGGAGCATTTCTTCCACTGTGTTCGGGAGAAGCTCACGGTTGGACTGAACCTCGGCATAGATCTGGTCGTTATCATATAAAAAGGAATAGAACGTGCTGGCCAGCAAATGGCTAGTCGTCTCAATGCCAGCACCGAGAATGAACATGGTCATCTTTACGATTTCGTCATCCGTTAACCGTTCACCATCCACCTCAGCTTGAATCAGATCGGAGATGATATCTTCGGTGAGATGGCTTCTTTTCGAAACCACGTGCGGGTAGAGGTAGTTGTAATAATCTTTGGCCGCCTGCCGCTTCAGCTCCTGAACATCTTCGATGTTGTCGATAGGGAGCGGAAGGAACAAATGGTCCACCCATTCTTTAAACAGGAAACGGTCCTCGGATGGAACGCCGAGCAGATTGGCAATCACGATGGTCGGCAGTGCACTGGAAAAGCTCTTGACGATATCGATGACCGGCTCGTCTTCCATATCCTTGATCAACTGGCTGATCACCTCATGGATACGCGGCTCCCATAGCTCAAGGCTTCTGGGTGTAAAGGCTGCCGAAAGCAAGTTGCGGCTTTTCCGGTGATCTGGGGGATCCTGGCTCAGATTGACCCGGCCGGAAGGTCTTTGCCCTTCTTCATTGTCAGCTCCGACACTAATCATCGTTCGCTCTCTTACGCTGGAGAAGTATTCGTAATCACTGAGCACTCTTTTGACATCTTCATACCGGAAGACACTCCAGGTATTTGTAGCCTCATTATAGATGATCGGATCATGTTCCAAATGGCGCTTGTACCATTCAAATGGGTTAAACTCTTCGATAGCGGATCGAAACTGAGTGATTTTAGCTACAGAAACTAATTCCTTCTGCATAACATTCCCTCCCGTTTTGATTAATTGTGACTATCGTTAAATTAATACCTTTCTCTCAAAACCTACAACGTCTGGGATAATTTCACAGTGTACAAATTGGATTATAGTCAGAAAAACCGTTCTAAACAAACAACGTTTTTCCTTAATATGTAACTTTGTCTACGCATTTCATTTAAATGTTTATTATATTAGGAATTTACTACAATTTACCAAAAAATGTTTATTATTTAAAATTAAAGCTGAAGGGAAGAAGGGAATTCTGCTGCTGAAGATAATTCGTTCCAGAATACTCAAATCTATAAGAATGATCGCATGGAGTACCAGCTGAAATTTTTCGTGAAGGCTTTCTTGGTCGTTAATATATTGCAATACAAAAGGACCGTGCGGAAACACGGTCCCATGTCCCTAATAAAGGGATCTACATTATTCCTGATGCCGGACATAGGTAGACGAAATTGAGCGTTTAATACGATAAGCGGAGTGGTAAGTGGTTCATAACCACACCCCGTCAATAAACTTCCTTCAAAAGCTCGAAGGCTTCTTCTATCGTCAGGCCAAAGGATTTATAATACGAAGTATCAATCTTCATCTGCTTCAAGAGCATTTCATTGCGTTTTTGAAGCATCTCGCCTTTCGAGAGCTCGGCTACAAAACATCCTTTGCCTGTTACGGTGTAGATCAAGCCAAGCCGTTCGAGCTCTTCCCACGCTTTTTTTACGGTAATGATACTAACACGAAGCTCTGAAGCCGCTTGTCGTATAGGTGGCAAGCTATACCCAGTTTCTAGTTCGCCCTTGAGAATTTGTGCGCTGATTTGTTCAAAAAGCTGCTGATAGATGGGTTTGTCTGACGTGTTCGAAATAGCTATGTTCATTAGATTTCCACTTTCTCAAACCGTTTGATTGCAATATGATAAGCGATAATCGTAAATATCGCAAATATCACAACCCCCATAAGCAAGATGGATAGTTGAATGGCCAAACTTTCAGCACCAGTCCCCTTGAAAAGATCAAACACGAACGAGTTGTCTATGCCAAGCCATTCCATGACCCCGGCAAAAAGGATAGCAGCTGTGATGGATACAATAGATGCAGCGCCATGTTTATACGCCGTCTTGTAATACATAGGTATAAAGATGATATTGAAGATCGCCAGCATGACGAGACAGAGGCCCCAAAAACCTAAGGATGGTGCAAAGAAGTGGTAGGTCAGATTCGGATATAAACGAATGCTGATCATGCCAAATATAGCGGCAACCACAATATGCAATAACTCGAGAATTACAATAAACGATATTTTTGCTTTAACCATGTCTTTTTTTGTTACAGGCAGCATGCTTGTAAACATTAAATCGTTCTGACTTTTATATCCTCCGAACATATTCGGTATCGTAATAAAACAAAAGTAAAGAATAACAAGGAAATATAGCCATCCGGGAATTAACATTAAAGCACCTGTCAAAAAGGGCAGTACATAAAAGAATGGACTTACGCCTAACCTTATTTCTTTCATCAATAGATTATACATACATATCCTCCTTTTTCGAGAAGTAGATCATGATCTCCTCAAGATTAGGCAAGGTGGATTTAATATCTAAAGACGGATCAAAGTCTTTGGTATGAATCAAGCCTGTAAAGCCGAAGGAATTTGTTTTGTAGGAGACTAACTGGTCTTTGATCAGATCCAATTGCTCTTTTCTACCATTCAACAAGCGATACTTATCGATAAATTCTTCTTTCTCAGCACTGTTGATGATTTGTCCGTTATGGATATAGGTAATATAATCTGCACATTTTTCCAGGTCGGATGTAATATGAGTGGAGAAAAGAATGCTGATTTCGCCGTCTTCCACCAGCTCCTGGAAAATATCCAGCAGATTGTCTCTGGCAACCGGATCAAGTCCGCTGGTGGGTTCATCCAGAATAAGTAGCTTTGCGCCGTGTGACAAGGCAAGGGCCAGGTTGTATTTCACCTTCATTCCGGTTGATAATTCGGCTATTTTTTTATCTTCAATCAAATTGAATTTTTTCATAAACTTGTTATAGGTTTCATCATCCCAATTACGATAGAACGTTCTGATTACATTCGTTAACGTTTTGATTTTACTGCGGGTATAGAAATTGACATCTCCAAATGCAGAGCCAATTTCTTGTTTCAATTCAACTTCGTGCTCGGCCATATTCTTGCCCAATATATGAATCTCGCCGCTATCCATACGAATCATATTCAAAATTGATTTGATGGTCGTTGTTTTTCCTGCGCCGTTGGCCCCGATAAATCCCATAATATAACCTTGTTCCAGTTGAAAAGATACGTCTTGTAAATGAAAATGTTCATATTTCTTATTTAACTTCTGTATATCTAATGCCAGCATGTCGTACCTCCATTTATAATTGTGTATGTTGTGCATACACAATGTATCATGGAGGTGATCTTAGTGTCAATTACTTCCATTACCACTTGCGTGTTTAATCTTTTTTGGTTGTTCTTTTCTCGGTGAGAAAGTAAACCAAAGCCAAGATAGGCAAGATCGTTCCAATAAGAGAGGTGAGGTTCCAGCCTCCCTGGGTATAAGACCAGCCCCCCAAGGATGAGCCAATGGCTCCGCCTAAGAAGAAGATTGCCATGAATAGTCCATTCAGGCGACCTCTCGCTTCACTTCCGAGTGAATAAATCACGCGCTGGCTAATCACCAGATTCCCCGATACGGCCATGTCGAGTGTAATTGCGGATACAAAGAGAAGAATCAGTGCAAGGGTTGAGGAGCTTTGGAACAGATGGATGAGCAAAAAAGACAACACGGCTACAATCATGGCTATTCCTGTTAACACTTTACTCCAGCCTTTATCCGCTAATCTTCCGGCAATCGGCGCAGCTATTGCCCCACCCACACCAACTAGCGCAAACCATGCAATACCTATTTGGGACATTCCGAAGTTATCAGCTAAATGTAAAGGAACGACTGTCCAAAATAAACTGAAAGCCCCAAATAAACAAGCTTGATACAGAGCGCGGCGTCTTAATGCCGGCGTCTGTTGTAATATAGCGCCTAAGGAGAGAATTAGCTTTCCGTAGCGTACTGCAGGAGATGGCTTGCGCACCGGAAGTGCAAATGATAACAGTCCAGTCAATAAAGAGATAATAATGGCAGACAAAATAAATATAGCTCTCCAGCCCCAAAGACTAGTTACAAAGCTTGCGAGCGGCCGGGCGAACATAATTCCGAGCAAAAGGCCGCTCATCACATTACCGACCACGCGGCCGCGCTGTTCTTCAGACGATAAATAGGCGGCGAATGGCACCAGAATCTGGGCCACTACAGATCCAATTCCAATGAAAAGGGATGCGGTCAAAAACAACGTCCCACTCGGTGAGAATGCGGCAGTTAGCAGTGCGCCAACGGCAACTATAAGCATGATCACCGTGAGACGCCGATTTTCAATAATGTCGCTTAGCGGTACGATGAACAGCAGCCCGGCTACATAACCGATTTGGGTCACTGTAACAATTAATCCTGCTGTAGTAGACGTGAGGCCAATTGCATCGCGGATAGGTCCTACCAGGGTTTGAGCGTAATAAAGATTGGCAACGATAAGTCCGCACGCGGCTGCGAGCAAAAACATCATGAGGCTTGATATGCGGCTGTCTTGTTTACCTTGTTCATTTAGCATAAATATCCTCCTCAATTAAATACTGAACGTTTAGTTTCATATTTCTTGATTTAAATAATATACTGAACGTATCGTTTTGTAAATATACTTTTTTTTGAGTCAAGTCTTTTGTATACTAAACGTATAGTTTATTAGTGCTTGAAACGGATATAACCAAAGGAGGATTCTCACGTGCAGGGGAAAAGAGGGCGTCCGCGCAATGTGGAAACGCAAAGCTCCATCCTTTCCGCTTCCTATGAATTATTGTTGGAAAGTGGTTTTGGAGCTGTTACGGTAGAAAAGATCGCTGAGCGTGCCAAGGTAAGTAAAGCTACGATCTATAAATGGTGGCCTAACAAGGCTGCCGTGGTGATGGACGGTTTTCTGTCCGCTGCCGCTGCAAGATTGCCTGTGCCGGATACAGGTTCGATATTTCAGGATATTTTGGAACATGCCACGAATATGGCCCGGTTTATGACAAGCCGTGAGGGCTCAATTTTACTGGAGATTATAGGCGAAGGGCAGGTTGATTCTGCATTGGCTGAGGCTTTTCGGACCCGCTACATACAGCCACGCCGGCTGGAGGTACGTGATATTATGGACCGGGGGCTTCAGCGCGGAGAGCTTAAGAAGAATCTCAATATCGCATTATGCACAGATCTCATTTATGGGCCGATTTTTTACCGCTTGTTAGTTACGGGTGATCAGATTGATGAAGACTATGTAGGTCAGTTGGTAACTCAAGTCTTTAAAGGTATCCGTTCGACTTGAAACCGCATTACAGTGCAAATACAGTGTTCCCGATTTATGAGATCTATTAAGGAACTAACTTTAGCAGGTAAATCATCTAGGCAATTTAATATCTGCGGCTGTTTGACCTAAAGAAGAAAACGGATTCAAAAAACTACTTGAAACGTTTCCAATCTGGTGATACTATAACAATATAGATACTTGGATGGTGGTTAATATGTCGAGCATTAAAGATGTAGCAATGTTGGCGGGTGTAGGCGTGGGAACGGTCTCCCGTGTAATCAATAACACCGGTGCGGTTAAACCTGAAACACGAGACAAGGTGAAAGCTGCTATCCAACAACTTAACTACATTCCTAACGAAGTAGCAAGAAATTTCAAGATGCAAAAGTCTAAGATGGTTGCTCTTATGCTTCCAAGTATATGGAATCCATTTTTCTCCGAATTAGCCTACTATATCGAAGATGAACTAGACCGAGAGGGATATAAGCTGATGCTATGCAACAGTGGTGGCAAGCCGGAGAAAGAATTCTACTACCTGGATATGCTCAGGCAAAATAAGGTCGCTGGAATACTAGGGATAACTTACAACGATATTGAGAACAGCGTAACTACCGAGATTCCGATCATAAGCATTGACCGTCATTTTAGCAAATCCATTACATGTGTAACTTCGGATAACTTCGAAGGAGGCCGCTTGGCTCTTAAAGAACTCGTTAAAGCGGGAGCAAGAAAACCGGCCTTCATGGGCAGCGTCACTTCTGTGTTCAGTGAAACCATGAACCGAAGAGAGGGATTTGTACACGAGGCGAAGTCTCTGGGAATAGAGCATGTCATATATGAAATGCCAGACCCGGTAGAGGATAAAGACACCTATTACAATAACTTCTTTGCTCTTCATCGCGATGTGGACGGTATTTTTGCGATTACCGATATGTTTGCTGCCGAATATATAGATAGAGCGAGCAGGCTCGGTATACGTGTTCCAGAGGATGTGAAAGTGATCGGTTATGATGGTATACAAGATCACCCTTATTTTCACCCTGTACTATCAACCATTAGACAACCTGTAGAGGAGATGGCTCGAACGGCAGTAAGGCTTTTATTTAGAAAAATTGAGGGTCAAACTCTAGAAAGAGAAACCTATCATATCCCTATAATGTTTAGACAGGGTGAGACCACTTAATTTTTTTAAATTAGTTTGGAAACGTTTCGATTTAAGTTGGAAACGTTTCTATTAAATGGAAGCGATTGCTTTTAAGCGAATTATTTTGGAGGGGAATCTTATGAATGTTTCAACACCGAGAGAGACAACCCAGATAAAGTCCAAGACAAAAACAAAAAACCATACTTGGATACGTATTAAACGGAACTACGAGCTTTATCTCTTTTTGCTGCCTGTCGTCCTGATCTATTTGGTCTTTAGATATTACCCTATGTACGGTGTGCAAATTGCGTTTAAAGACTTCTCGGCCAGTAAAGGAATTTGGGGGAGTGAGTGGGTTGGATTCAAGCATTTTATCCAATTTTTCCATGCCTATAATTTCTGGCCTATTATTGAGAACACGTTATCGTTAAGTGTTTTATCTCTCATATTTACTTTTCCGGTTCCGATTATTGTATCGCTCATGTTAAATCAGATTCTTGCTAAGCGGTACAAGAAATTTGTTCAAACTGTAATCTATGCCCCTCACTTTATTTCGACCGTGGTTCTTGTGGGTATGCTTAATGTGTTCCTATCGCCCAATAGCGGTATTGTTAACCACATCATCACTTTCTTTGGTGGCGAGCCAATTCTGTTCATGGCAAATGAAGGATGGTTCAGACCTTTATATATTTTATCCAGTGTCTGGCAGGAAACAGGATTCGCGACCATCATATATCTTGCTGCATTAGCAGGGGTAAGTCCTGAGCTTCACGAGGCGGCGATCATGGATGGGGCAAGCAAGTGGAGAAGGATATTTAACGTGGATATCCCAGGGATTCTACCGACCATCATTATCTTGCTCGTGCTTGCAATCGGTAACATTATGAGTGTTGGGTTTGAGAAAGCGTTTCTTATGCAGAGCGATCTTAACTATCAAACCTCAAATATTTTACCAACATATGTGTATGAAATGGGGATTAAGAAGGCGCAGTATAGTTTCTCAGCAGCAATCGGCCTCTTCAATTCCGTGTTAAACATCATTTTGCTATTTATCGTTAACCGGGTTGCGAAGAAACTTACAGAAACCAGTTTGTGGTAATGGAGGCGAACAAAATGAATACATGGCTTAAACGTAAAAGCAAAGGCGACTTTCTGTTCGACCTGATCAATTATACAGTTCTAACCATAGGTATGCTGCTTATTCTATACCCTTTATATTTCATACTTATCGCTTCTGTGAGCGATCCAAACAATATATACGCTGGGGATGTATGGCTGTATCCCAAAGGGCTCACCTTCGACGGGTATGAACGGATATTTAATGATTCTACGATATGGATCGGATATGGAAATTCCATGCTTTACGCGATAGTGGGTACGGCAATCAGTGTCGCATTGATTCTATTGGCCGCGTACCCACTCTCACGTAAGGATTTCATCGGCAGGAACTTCTTTATGTGGTTCTTCATGCTCACCATGTTCTTTGGCGGCGGGCTGATTCCAACCTACCTGCTTGTTAAAGATCTTGGCATGCTGAACTCGATTTGGGCTCTTGTTCTGCCTGGTGCAGCCGGTGTGTTCAACATTATCATTGTCCGGACATTTTTTGAAAGCAGTATTCCGGATGAGATGCGTGAGGCTGCATTTATTGATGGATGTACGAATACCCGGTTTTTCTTAAGCATTGTTATCCCTTTATCCAAGCCAATTATAGCCGTTATGGTCCTATATCACGTCGTTGGTTTCTGGAATGGATTCTTTGATGCACTTATTTACCTGAATGATCAAGCGAAATACCCGCTTCAATTGGTGCTGCGCAATATTCTGGTTCAGAACCAGGTTGGCTCCAACATGATGGTGGATGTTGAGTCCTATTCAGCAAAACTTAGAGTTACCGAATTGATTAAATATGGCGTGATCATTGTTGCAAGTTTGCCATTATTGATTCTCTATCCATTCCTTCAGCGGTATTTCGTTAAAGGGGCTATGATCGGATCGATTAAAGGCTAACATTCCTCTGTGGTAATTCCCCGGGCAAGGCCTCTCGGGTGGATTATATAAATAAAGATCTGTTTTGTTCAATCAAAGGGAGGGTTTAACAAATGAAAAAAGGATTGTCATTTGCTTTATGTTTGACTTTGGCTGGCAGCATGGCATTAGCAGGTTGTTCCAAGACGAATGATAACGGCAATTCAGGGGCACAAACAGGTTCTGAATCTGCTGCTAAGGTAAATAAGGATGGACTTCCTATCGTCAATGATAAGGTCACCTTAAAAATGGTCGCACCTAAATCACCGCTCGCTCCAAACTTTGGAGAAATGGAAATATTCAAACGGCTTGAGAAGTCAACAAACGTTCATATTGACTGGGAGAACATCCCGGATACAGATTATACGGAAAAGAAGAGTCTGCTTCTAGCAAGTGGTGACTTGCCTGATGCTTTCTATGCAGCGGGTTTCACTGACTATGAACTGATCAATTTCGGTAAAGACGGCACCATTATTCCTCTGGAAAAGCTCATTGCGGACTATGCCCCTAATCTAAACAAGATACTGGAGAACAGACCCGACATCAAAGCGGCCATCACGGCTCCGGATGGACATATCTACGGTCTGCCTACTTGGGAAGAAAATGAACTCGGAACAAACCCGTTCTTCCATGTGATTAATAAATCGTGGCTGGATAAGCTTGGACTAAAGATGCCGCAAACATTGGATGAGTATACCAATGCCTTGGTTGCATTTAAAACTAAAGACCCTAACGGAAATGGCAAAGCGGATGAGATTCCACTCAGCTTCATGCATATGGGCTGGTGTATGGATATCGGTGGTTTATTCGGAGCCTTCGGTCTTCCTGATAACCTTGAACACCGTGTTGTAAAAGACGGAAAAGTCATTTTCACAGCTATTCAGCCCGAGTACAAAGAAGCCTTGAAGTATTTCAATGAAAAATGGTACAAACAAGGACTGATCGATCCTGAATCGTTCACTCAACAACCTCCGCAATACCTGGCTAAAGGGAAAACACCTAAGGAAACACTGGGTTCATTCGTATGGTGGGAGACAGAAGAGGTCGTTGGACCGGATAGAGCGAAGGATTACGCTCTTGTACCTCCGCTTACCGGACCTACAGGGAAAAAGACGATTGGCAGAGCCAATGGCGGGGGGCCAGGAAGAGGCTCGTTCGTGATCACAAACAAAGACAAGAGTCCCGAAGTTACTATGCGCTGGATCGATCAGCAGTACGAACCCTATATGGCTGCACAGATCCATTGGGGTCCAATTGATGTGATCTACAAAAAAGATGCGAACGGCAAATTGGTAACTCTGCCGCTTCCAGCAGGCAAGTCTGCGGGAGAATACCGCCAACAGGTAGCACCAGGCTCAGGGGCTCCAGGTATGATCACGAAAGAAGATTTCCAAACGATTGTCGATATGGAACCACGTGCGCAGCAGCGTAAGAAGGATCTTGAGAAGTATTATGAGCCAGATATGGAAAAGGAAAATTACCCAAATATCTTCTTTACGCCTGAGGAACTGGACACCATCAATCGAATTGAGCCGGACCTCATCAAATTCGTAAATACGCAGCGAGCTAAATTCCTTGTTAATGGCAATGTGGATCAAGAATGGGATAGCTATGTTCAGCAAGTCAAAGCTATGGGACTTGATGAGTTGATGGATTTATATCAAAAAGGACTTGATCGCTACAATCAACAGCAGAAGTAGAAGTAAATACAGCCGGAACGAGACCTTCGTTCCGGTTATCCATCAAGTATAGAGAAATTGCCTGGATAGGCTGAGGAGAAAGGTGCTGAAAGAACAATGAATAGCGCTACCTATGAAGAAAAGTTTCGACCGCAGTTTCATTTTACCCCGGAAGCCAACTGGATGAATGACCCAAATGGAATGGTGTACTACGAGGGTGAATACCATTTGTTCTATCAGTACTACCCTGGAGGTACAATATGGGGACCGATGCACTGGGGTCACGCTATCAGCAAGGACTTAATCCATTGGGAACATCTCCCGACAGCCTTGGAACCGGATGAGCATGGTTTTATTTTCTCCGGAAGCGCGGTTGTTGACTGGAAGGATAGCAGCGGATTGTTTGCAGGAGGTTCGGGACTGGTAGCCATATTTACACACCATGATACGAACCCGGAGACTCAGGAGGTTAGGCAGCGGCAAAGTCTTGCTTACAGTCTGGATAAAGGAAGAAGCTGGATCAAATATGCAGGCAACCCTGTGCTCTCTGAAGAACAAATCATTGACTTCCGGGACCCTAAAGTAATCTGGCATGAGGAAACCCAGCGGTGGGTGATGGTTCTTGCAGCCGGGAATCATGCACGCTTCTATAATTCCCCCGATTTGAAATCATGGTCATTCACGGGTGAGTTCGGATTATCTGACGGTTCGCATGACGGAGTGTGGGAATGCCCGGATTTATTTGAACTTAGTGTAGAAGGTGAACCCGGGAAGAAGCAATGGGTGCTGATCATCAGTATCGGCGATCATCCGGATCATCCGGAAGGATCACGGACTCAATATTTTGTAGGTGACTTTGACGGGCGTACCTTTACGAATAGTAATTCTCCTGAGACGGTGCTTTGGGTCGACCATGGCCGGGATAACTACGCCGGAGTTACCTGGTCCGATATTCCTGAGGAGGATGGCAGACGAATCTTCCTTGGCTGGATGAGCAATTGGAAATATGCCAACTTCACGCCAACCGTAACCTGGAGAAGCGCCATGACCATTCCGCGTGTGTTGTCGCTCATAAGTAATGAAGAAGGTGTACGCCTTGTGCAGCGCCCAATAGATGAACTGCAGCATCTTCGTCTATCTAAGCAGTATTGGGAAGAAATGCATGTAGCACCTGAGCAGCCGTTCTCTTCAGGAAAAGTCGGGGAGTTGTTGGAAGTTCGCGTGGAGTTCGAGGTGGGTGATGCTAAGCTGGTTGGCTTGAAGCTCAAGTCTTCAATGGGCGAAGAGACCCTTATCGGTTATGATGTACGGACTTCCCTCTTGTTCATCGACCGACTGGCTTCAGGTCAAATTGACTTCCATCAGCAATTTGCCTGCAGGCATGAAGCACCGCTGCAGCTGGATAACGGCAGAATCTTCCTTCATTTATTCCTGGATAGCTCCTCGATTGAAGTGTTTGCGAACGACGGTAAGACAGTCATGACTGATCTGATCTTCCCGGAGTCTGGAAGTAAAGAACTTGAGCTGTTTGCCGAGGCTGGTGCTGCGAAGATCGTGTCCCTAGAGGTAGATCATCTGAATTCAATCTATTCCACTTTGAAAGTAAAGTCATCATAGAGAGCGTGTAACCCAAATTTAAAAGCGGTAGAGTGGAAGTTATTCCGTTCAACCGCTTATTTTTTTAAGGAGAGTGAACGGATGAAAGAGTTTTTTTATCGGCCGTCTGAAGCCTGGGTTGGAGATGTCATTCCTTATTTTGCGGAAGGTGAATTTAAGCTGTACTATCTGCACGGATGGCGGGGGAACTACAAGGAAGGCATGAAGAATGGATGGTATTTGTTAGGAACTCATGATTTCGTTGACTATCGGGAGTACGGTCCAACCGGTATTGAGGGAGGGACGGGTCATGTGCTGGAGATCGGTGGTCTATATCACATGTTCTACTGTATATTCCCGGAAGGCAAACAGCTGATCTGCCATGCAACGAGCAGGGATCTGATGAACTGGGAGAAGATTCCGGAACATACCTTTGGCGCTGATGACGAAATTTACGAATTATCGGACTGGCGCGACCCGTTTGTTTTTTGGAATGAGGAGAAAAGGGAGTACTGGATGCTCATCGCGGCAAGAACGAAAGGTCCAACGAACCGCAGGGGATGCATCGCGCTGTGTACGTCAAAGGATCTTGAGCAGTGGGAGACTCAGGAGCCCTTCTATGCCCCAAGTATTAATGTTGGTGCCCATGAATGTCCCGATCTCTTCAAGATCGGTGAATGGTGGTATTTAGTCTACTCCTCCTATACCGACCGATTCGCGACATTCTACCGAATGAGCCGTTCTCTTGAGGGGCCTTGGATTACCCCACCAGTAGACACATTCGACGGGAGAGCCTATTACGCAGCGAAATCTGCATCGGATGGACAGCGAAGATACTTGTTCGGTTGGAATCCAACCAAGACGGATAATTTGTTCGGCTGGAACCCTCCTTCTGCGCAGGGACACGATTATCATACCTGGGATTGGGGCGGCAATCTCATCGTTCATGAGATCATACAGAACCCGGATGGCACGTTAGGTGTGACAGTTCCTGAGACGGTGGAAAGTGTTTTCGCGCGGCCTCATGAGAGTTCATTTACAGCTAATCTGGGTAACTGGGAAATTTCCGAAGAGAAATTAGAAATAAGCACTCCACAGGGATTCTCTGCGGCTCTTGGACCCGATCTGCCAGGACAATGCAAACTTGAAATGTACGTTACGTTCGATACAGATACACACAATTGCGGCGTGATCCTACGTGCCGACTCTGACTTGGATAATGCCTACTATATTAAATTAGAGCCTCACCGCAATCGCATTGTATTCAGTTCTGCCATTATGCAAAGTGAAGAGGGGGGCAAGACGTTCCCTTACGAAGTGGAACTTGAGAGGCCTGTACGCTTAGAGAGCGGGATTCCCTATCGAATCCGAGTTATTCTGGACGGCACAATCGGAGAGGTCTATATCAATGACGAAGTAGCGTTAAGTTTTCGAATGTATGATATCCCTGCAGGAAGAGTAGGGGTGTTCGCGACTCAAGGAAGCACGGTTTTTGAGCAGTTTTCAGTGCATTCCTTATGACAAGTCGAGTAGAGAATAGCAGGAAAATGAAATCAATTTGTATGGAGGAACAAAAGTATGCGTATTGGAGCGATTGAAGCAGGGGGCACCAAGTTTATTTGTGGTATTGGTAATGAACAAGGGATTATTGAGGAAAGAGTTAGCTTTCCTACCGAACATCCGGACCGAACAATAGGAAACGTTCTGGATTATTTCAAAGATAAGAGTATAGATGCAATGGGAATTGGCTCCTTCGGCCCACTTAATATAGATAAGAACAGCCCTCTCTATGGATATGTAACAACCACTCCGAAGCCAGGGTGGGAGAATTACCCGTTCCTAGGTATGCTATCTAAATTCTTTGATATTCCATTTGGCTGGGATACCGATGTAAATGCGGCTGCTTATGGGGAAGCGACTTGGGGGGCAGCGCAGGGGCTGGACAGCTGTGTATATTATACGGTTGGCACCGGTGTTGGTATTGGTATCTACTCAGAGGGAAATCTTGTTCATGGTCTAGTCCATCCGGAAGGTGGCCATGTGTTGACGAGGAGACATCATGCAGATGACTTTGCCGGGACGTGTCCTTATCATGGTGACTGCCTGGAGGGGATGGCCGCAGGTCCTGCAATAGAAGGAAGATGGAAGGTAAAGGGCAGCGAACTGCCAGCTGTTCACCCTGCATGGGAGATGGAGGCATTCTATATAGGTCAGTCCGTGAGCAACACGATTCTAATGCTATCGCCCAAGAAAGTGATTTTGGGAGGAGGCGTAATGCATCAGAAGCAATTGTTCCCCTTGATCCGGAGTGAAGTTAGCAAAAACTTAAATCGGTATGTAAATGCAGATGAGGTATTGGGAGCCATGGACGAATACATCGTACCTCCTGGCCTGGGGGATAATGCTGGGCTCTGCGGCGCGCTGGCTCTAGGACTCAGAGCACTTTCGGAACGTTCATAGATTATGAAACCTAATATGGAGAGCGGGGAGTGATTAACCTGAGTATGAGCGTCGAACAAATTATTCGCGATGTACCTGAGCTAAACCATGAATTCTCAAGTTATGAGATTCTTAGTGGAGGGCTGTGCAACCAAACATACAAAGTACACACCAAGCAAGGTAAGTACGTTCTTCGCATCAATAGCAGGCAAAATGAGTATTTAAATCTTACACGCGGCTCCGAAGTCGAGGTCATGAAGAGAGCTAACCGGGATAAGATTGCTCCCAAAGTAGTTTCTAGTAAGTATCCAGAACAATATGTTGTCACCGAATTTATTGAAGGCCGAATGCTTGAGAAAGATGATCTAAATAGCAGTGATATGAAACGGATGATCATGGATCGGTTTAAACAAATACATCAGATGGAAGACCAAGGGAGAACATGTTCTCCTTATGATTTAATCTATGGGTATTTGAAAGGCGCAGATCAGTTTCAAGTCAGGTATCCTGATGGATTAAATCAAATTTTGAATCGGGTAGAGAAAATCGCGCATAAGCGGAGCGCGGACAAAGAGTATAACAACAAATTTTGTCACAATGACTCCTTTTTGTGCAATATGATCTACACGGGTGAACACCTGCAATTGATTGACTGGGAGCTATCCGGAATAGGAGATATATTTTTCGAATTGACTTTGATTCCGTTCACCAATCAGTTCAGTGAAGCAGATGAGCGTGAGTGGCTGAAGTTGTACTTTGGACATTTAGAGGAAGAAGCATTCCATACTTTTCAAGATATGAAATTCGTGTCGATGGTCCGGGAGGTCGCGTGGGGGATGTTCTACAGCGGACTTACTAAAGGAGATAACCATCATGACTTTGATTATTACAAGTTTGCCGAATATTGCATCCAGCGAATAGAACAAGGGATTTACCAATTATAGAATTAATTTCTTAGGAGGGTTGTTTCATGAGCAATAAAGAAGGCAATCAAGGGCTGATTATGCACTGGGCCTTTGATGAAAGAACCGGAGCAAGCGCTCTGGAGAGTGTATCCAAAGTCCGGGATAATATCCAGTACGTATTTAACCAAGCAGAATTTACTGATCCGTGTCCTCCGCAGTGGAGAGAAGGAGTAACTGGAGGAGGGCTTCTATTCGACGGTTACTCGACTTATATCACCCATCCGCTAGATGAGGAGGATTCAAACGGCGCGCCTCAGGATGATTCGGCGCTAAGTATTGGAGTTTGGGTAGCGCCGCGCACCTATGAATGGGGCGAAGGGGGCAAACTGGCCGCCATTGTGAATCGCTACAATCAGGAACTCAAGCAGGGTTATCTGCTTGGTATGTTCCGTCACGGCTCGTGGTCCTTTCAGGTAGGGCTTGAGGGAGGAGACTGGACAGAGCTGTGGTCCCCGGACGGCAATGAACTTCCCAAGAATGAATGGTCTTACATCAACGCCGTGTTCGACGGAAATCAAGGTGAAATTAAGCTGTATCTGAACGGCAGCGAAATCGCTTCGGCCGATCTGCCTCGCGGTTCCCGCCTGGCCGAGGCTACAGGTACGGAGCTGCTCATCGGCAAGAATAACCACAGCACCCAGCTGGCAGAAGTGTTCAGTCTACACATGTTTAGCGGTATATTGGATGAGCTCAAGATTTATAACCGGGCTCTAAGCGCCGAAGAGGTGGCCGCTTCTTATCAGCATGTGCTGGATTCCCATGGAGGAGCCCATCCGCAGTTAGAGTATGATGATATCAAGCTGGACAGGAATCCTCTGCTGCTGGATCGCCATAGACCGCAGTATCATGTCAGCCCACCAGCACACTGGATGAATGAACCTCATGCGCCAATTTATTTTGACGGACAATATCATTTATTCTATCAGCATAACCCGCTTGGGCCGTACTTCCATCATATCCATTGGGGACATTGGGTGAGTAAAGATATGGTGCATTGGCGCGATCTTCCCGTTGCTTTGGCACCTGAGAAAGACAAGCTTTCACCAGACGGGGCTTGGTCGGGAAGTGCAACCTATGATGCAGACGGTCTGCCTGTGCTGTTCTTTACGGCTGCCAATGACAGTGCTTCGCCTAATCAGAGCGTGGCTCTTGCCCGGAGCACCTATTCTCAAGATCAAGACCCGGATCTGGTTCACTGGGTCAAACATCCGGAGCCATTGATCGTGCAGAAGAAAGGGATCGGTGCCTTTGGGGATTTCCGCGATCCGTTCGTGTGGAAGGACGATGAGGGCTGGTATGCCTTGGTCGGTTCCGGAATCGAAGGTGAAGGCGGAGCAGCTCTGGCTTTTGCGTCTAATGATATGCTGAACTGGACATACAAAGGGCCATTTTTCAAAGCTGATATTCAGAAATATCCATATCTTGGACCTATTTGGGAACTCCCTGTGCTTCTTCCTCTTGGCACCAACAAACAGGGTGTGAACAAGCATCTCCTGCTGGTCAGCCCTGTGGGCAAGGGAGCGGATGTCGAGGTATTTTATTGGATCGGGCAGCTTGACATGCACAATCTTTCGTTCATTCCTGATCAAGAGGAGCCGCAATTAATTGACGTCGGGGACTTCCATTTTACGGGTCCCAGCGGGATGGTTGATCCGAAGACGAACAGAAAGATTGTATTTACAATTGCCCAGGGTGACCGCACGTCCGAACTGGAATACAAATCGGGATGGGCTCATAATGGAGGCTTGCCGATAAGCGTGTATTTGAGGGAAGATGGGCGACTTGGAATAGAGCCGATTCAGGAGCTTGAATCATTACGAGGCGAGAAGAGGATCTCTCTTCAGGACCAGACGTTGGCTGAGACTAACCGACAACTCAAGGATGTTCAGGGCGACATGCTCGAAATTCAGATTGAATTGGAGCCGGGTAGCGCCAAACAAGTTGGAATCAAGGTCCGCCGTACGCCGGATGGTGAAGAAGAAACTTTGCTATATTATGACTGGAATACATCAATGCTCATGGTGGATCGGTCGAAAACGACATTGCATCCGGGAGAAAAGTGCAAAGGGGTTCAGGGCGGTAAGCTGGAGTTACTTGGGGAGAACCTGAAGCTTCATATTTATTTGGACCGTTCCATGGTTGAAGCTTATGCCAATGGACTAAAAAGCCTGACAACCCGGGTATACCCGAGCCGTATGGATGCTTTGGGACTTGAAATTTGGGGGGATGGAGAACCTGTTGTTAAGTCCATTGAGATATGGGATATGCAGTCCATTTGGTAGATAAGCACTTAGTGGCTCCTACCATTTGGTTCAGGGAGGGGGGATGATATAAAGTAATTTGCATTCTTTGAATTGGAAACGTTTCAATCCAGTCTTCTCTTCTTCAAGACTATTCATCTTTGTCAAGGAGGCATTTCGAAATAAGTAACTATGTTTACAGTTGTAAAAAATTTCGAGGGAGGCTTGTTAATGAGAAAAGTCAAAAGAGGAAGGTCTAGGGTGTATTCTGGTTTGTTCATATGGATTATGGTTCTCCAATTGGCATTACCTGGAATATCTGCCGCGGCCGGGTCTGGGACTGCTGCCGAGGAAGCGGTAACTTCAAAGAATGTCGAGGGAGTCTCCGGTGCGGATGCGGTCTATCAAATTCAGAATCCCGGATTTGAAACCGGAGATTTGACCGGATGGAGCGTTGTTAAAGGCAATGCGTTCGGTCCAAACAGTGTATCTAACGAAACGACTTGGTGGGCGGAGAAAATTCCGTACAACCAGGAAGGCACTTATCATTTGAACGGTTGGAAGTATGACGAATCTGCGACTGGAGTACTTCGTTCCAGCACTTTCGAGCTGGGTGGAAGCGGCTGGATCAGCTTCAAGCTTGGCGGAGCGAAAAACCCTGAGCTGACCTATATAAATATCGTAGATGCGGATACCGGCCAGACAGTTGCCAGATACGGCAATAGCGCTTTCGCCGACGTAGGCTTTCCAAATCCCGATAAGGGTTTGCGGCTTGCCAACATGGAGCAGTACAAGGCGAATCTTTCCGAATATTTAGGCAAAAAGCTGTACGTGGAGATCGTCGATAATGCTACCTCGGATTGGGGTGTGATCTTTGCGGACGCCTTCTTCATGGACCATGAATCTGAGCCGGCCGAAGGAATTGTCGCCAAGGATATCAAGCCGGACCCTAAGATTTATCAAATCCAGAATCCGGGGTTTGAAACCGGAGATTTGACTGGATGGACCATTGAAAAAGGCGAAGCGTTCGGTCCGAACAGCGTATCGAATGAAACCACCTGGGGGGCAGAGAAGTTACCGTACAACCAGGAAGGCACCTATCATCTAAACGGGTGGAAGTATCCCGAATCTGCGACCGGTGTGCTTCGCTCCAGCACCTTTGAGCTGGGCGGAAGCGGTTGGATCAGCTTTAAGCTTGGGGGCTCGAAAGATCCTAGTAAAGTATATATAAATATCGTAAAAGCCGATACCGGACAAGTTATTGCTAGATATGCCAACAGTACTCTCTCCGATGGCGGTACCCTGGATCCTGATCAGGGCATGGGGCTTGCCAGCATGGAGCAGTACAAGGCAGATCTCTCCAAGTACTTAGGCAAGAAGCTGTATGTGGAGATTGTCGATAATGCCACCTCGGACTTTGGAATGATCTTTGCGGACGCTTTCTTCATGTATCATAACTCCGAGCCGGCTGATGGACTTGTTGCCAAGGATATCAAGCCGGGTACCGACCCGGAGGCCAATCCCTATCAAATTCAGAATCCAAGCTTCGAAACTGGAGATATGACCGGATGGACTGTTGTTAGAGGCAAGGCGTTCGGCCCGGACAGCGTATCGGATGAAACGACTTGGTGGGCGGAGAAAATACCGTACAATCAGGAAGGCTATTATCATCTAAACGGCTGGAAGTATGACGAAGCAGCAACCGGCGTGCTTCGCTCCAGCACCTTCGAGCTGGGCGGAAGCGGCTGGATCAGCTTCAAGCTGGGTGGTGGGAAAAATCCTAACAAAGTATATGTAAATATCGTGAATGCCGATACGGGGGAAGTTGTTGCCAGATACGGCAACAGCGCTTTCGCCGACGTAGGCTTCCCGAAGCCTGATCAAGGCTTGCGGCTTGCCAATATGGAGCAATACAAGGCGAATCTTTCCGACTATTTAGGCAAGAAGCTGTATGTGGAGATCGTGGATAATGCAACCTCGGACTGGGGAGTGATCTTTGCGGACGCCTTCTTCACGTACCATGAATCCGAGCCGGCTGAAGGAATTGTCGCCAAGGATATCAAGCCGGATTTCAAACGTTATCAAGTTCAGAATCCGGGATTTGAAACCGGGGATTTGACCGGATGGACGGTCCAAAAAGGCGAAGCGTTCGGTCCAAACAGCGTATCGGATGAAACCACCTGGTGGGCAGAAAAGTTACCGTACAACCAGGAAGGCGCCTATCATCTAAACGGCTGGAAGTATCCCGAATCTGCGACCGGTGTGCTTCGCTCCAGCACCTTCGAGCTGGGCGGGACAGGTTGGATTTCCTTCAGACTCGGTGGAGGCAAGCATACTGACCAGGCATATGTGAACGTCATTGATGCGGATACGGGAGAACTCATTGCCAGGTACGGCAATACCGAATTTAACGAGTCCGGATTCCCGGATCCGGCAAAGGGCATGAGAATGGCGAATATGGTGGAGTATAAGGCCGATCTCTCTAAGTATATCGGCAAAAAACTGTATCTTGAAATCGTCGATAATGCCACCTCAGATTGGGGAGTGATCTTTGCGGATGCCTTCAATACCTTTAATGAACTCGTGCCTGAGGATGGGGTTATGGCGGATAATATTATTCCGACCGAAATCCAGAATCGCAGTTTTGAGACAGGAAATCTTGGCAGCTGGACTGTTGAAGGCAATGCTTTCAAAGTGACCGATGAAGCTAAAGAGGGTAAAGACGGGAAATTCTTTGCTAAGTCCTCTGTGGAAGGCCAAGGCTCCATTACCTCGAGTACCTTCACGCTTCAGGGAACCGGAACCATTACCTTCACGATGTTGGACAACCAGAATCCGGAAGGCGCCTACGCGGCACTTTATGACGCCAAGAGCAACAAAATGATTATGAAGACCGGAGCTGCCAGTGCGAACGGGAAAATTTCATGGAAAGTGCAGGAACAATACAACAAGGAGCTCTATGTTAAGGTAGTCGATCAATCTGATCAAGCAAGCATTGCTGTGGACAATTTCCAAGCTCACGGATATGGCACCATGTTCTACATGAACTTTGATGAAGGCGCAGGTAAGAAGGCGCTTGAGGAAGTACGCAATATTAAGCATGATGTGAACTATGTTTTTAATAACGCCAGATATATGACATCTAAGGATCCAAGATGGACCCCGCGCGGAGTTAAAGGCGGCGCTTTGCTGTTCGATGGATACTCGAATTATATCGAGGTCAATGACAAGGACACCGTCCCTGTAAGCGACGCGTTAACCATCGAATCGTGGGTTGCACCGCGCAGCTACGAATGGGGAGACGGTAGTAAGCTGTCTACCATCGTGAGTCAGTCCAATCAGGATAAAGCGGAAGGTTTTTCTCTTGGCATGTACCGGTTCGGCACATGGTCGATGCAGGTCGGCATTGGCGGACAGTGGATTCAGGTATGGGTTAAGGATCACCCGCTGGAGAAATATAAGTGGAATTATGTGGCCGCTACCTTTGATAAAAAAGATGCAATGATTAAGTTATATCTGAACGGTGAGGAAGTTGCTTCTCAGGCGACCCCTGCCAATGTTCCAATCACGTCATCTACCGAGAAACTTATGATAGGTAAAAATAATAAACCTGTAGAATTGGCAGGGCTATTCTCCTTCAATATGTTCAGCGGACTCATAGATGAAGTAAAGCTGCAAAATAAAGCTCTGACCAGCCAGGAGATACTTGCTGAATTTGAGCATGTGAAGTCGCTTCATGGAGGTTCTGTTCCAGATATTCCGAATGGTGACATTGATGAGGACCCGAGTGTGTTTGACGGAGATCAGCACCGTCCGCAGTATCATGCAATGCCTCCTCAAAACTGGATGAATGAAGCTCATGCGCCGATTTACTATAACGGTAAATACCATTTGTTCTATCAGCATAACCCGCAAGGTCCATATTGGCATCAAATTCATTGGGGACATTGGGTAAGTGACGATATGGTTCATTGGGAAAATGTAAGACCTGCTCTTGCACCCGAAGCGGGCACCCTTGATCCGGACGGCGACTGGTCAGGCAGTGCGGCATATGACCGTAACGGAAATCCCGTTCTGTTCTTTACCGCGGGCAACGACTCTCTGTCCCCGAACCAAAGAACAGGGCTGGCAACTCCGGCCGATTTGTCTGATCCTAATTTGGAGAAGTGGATAAAGTATCCTACTCCGGTAACGGAGCAGAACGGGAACGGTATTCACAACGAATTCCGCGATCCGTTCGTGTGGTATGACAAAGAAGTGGATAAGTGGTATCAGCTCGTGACTTCTGGACTTCCGGACTTCAGCAGCGGTACAGCTTTGGTCTATGAATCTGACGATATGTACCACTGGGAGTACAAGGGGCCTCTATACACGAGCAACAGAAGCCTTTATCCAGAGCTTGGGACAGTCTGGGAACTGCCGGTATTACTGCCTTTAGGCAAGGATAGTACAGGCAAGCAAAAGTATATTTTCATGATTAATCCTCATGAGAAGCCGGAGCAAGTTCCTCCAGCAGATGATGTTCAAAGAGATGTTGAGGTCTTCTACTGGATCGGCACTTGGGACCGGGATAACTACAAATTTATTCCCGATCAAGAGGCGCCATCCAAAATGGATGTCGGTGACAGCTACTTAACCGCAGAGAGCGGTATGGTCACCCCTGACGGAAGAACGGTTGTGTTCTCCATGGTGCAAAATGTAAGAACGCCTCAGGCCGAATATCAATCCGGATGGGCACACAATTTGGCGTTGCCAGTATCCCTGAGCCTTAATAAGCACGATGAACTGCAGATCGAGCCGATTAAAGAATTGCAAAGCCTCCGAGGAGATAAAGTAGTTGATTTCAAGGACAAAAATCTGGAGGCAGCAAACCAAGCAATTAAGAATGTCAAAGGCGACATGTTGGAAATTGTGATGGAAATCGATCCGCGCGAGGCTCAGAAATTCGGTATAAAAGTACGCCGTTCTGAAAAAGGTCAGGAGGAAACACTGATCTACTACGACAAGACAAACGGGACTTTTAATGTGGATCGGACCAAGAGCAGCATCGACCCGGATGTGCGTGTAGATGGGATTCAAGGCGGGTACGTGGATCTTGACGGAGAGAACTTAAAGCTTCATATTTTCCTCGACCGCTCGGTTATTGAAGCCTTTGCCAATGACAAGAAAAAGCTTACAACCCGCGTCTACGTAGGAAGGTATGACTCCCTGGGCTTGCAGGTTTGGGCTGACAAAAATATTACTGTCAAATCGATGGAAGTATGGAATATGAATGCTTCAACAGGTAAGCCGGCTGCTCCTGTCGCTGTGCCTGAGAACTGGGATAACTCTGTATATAAAGATATTACGGATCTTCCTAACCATGATTTTGCTACCGGCGACTTAACGGGCTGGATTACGGAAGGAGACGCTTTCCAGAATATCCATGTGACGAATCAGCAGTTCTTCGGGAACAACGTATACTTTAACCCGTCACATAAAATTCCTGGCGGTTATCACCTGTGGGGCTTCAATGAGAAAGCCGGCGGCGACAGCCTGACGGGAACGCTCAGATCGCACAATTTCATCCTTGGCGGCAACGGCCAGATCAACTTCCTTCTTAGCGGCGGTCACATAAAATTCCTGGCGGTTATCATCTGTGGGGCTTCAATGAGAAAGCTGGCGGTGACAGCTTGACGGGAACGCTAAGAACGCAAAACTTCACCCTTGGCGGGAACGGCCAGATCAACTTCCTTCTCAGTGGCGGCAGGGATATAGACCACCTGTATGTCGCGCTGGTTCGGGCGTCGGACGGCAAAGAGCTATTTAAAGAAACAGCGACTAATTATGAGGAATATCAGCGGAAGATATGGGATGCGTCAGCGTATATCGGCCAAGAGCTTTACATTAAGGTGGTTGACCAATCGACAGGTGGTTTCGGACATCTTAATGTCGATGACTTCAACGTACCGGTTAAGGTAACGAAGGGGAATGCACCAAGTACCTCCAGTACCTCCAGTACCCCTAGTTCCGCGGTTACCCCAAGCACACCGAACAAGGGGAGCGACTTGTCATTTGAATTGGCAAAGGGAGAACGGCAGGTGCTGATTCCAGTAAAAGGTTTGGCGAACGACGGTAAAAGTGTTTTGAAGATTAAAAGCAGTGATGCAGAGGTTGAGGTCCCCGCAGAGGTATTGAAGGAGCTGCAGGGATTGGTTGCGAACGATGAACTTGAACATGCGAGTATCTCTTTTGAATTGGACGCCTTGCCTGGAGACCAAATCAAAGATTTGATGGAGCGTGCCGGCAGCAAGAATAAAGCGAGTATTAGCACTTTAGGCGGGGTATACAACTTCAAGCTGTCTATTGTGAAAGCTGATGGAACAGCCCTGCAGCTAAAGAATTTCTCCAAGCCGGTCACGATCCGGCTAAATGCCAAAGAGGATGCCGGGCAGGATCTGACAGGCATCTATTATATCGCCGATGACGGAAGCCTGGAGTATGCGGGCGGAACGTATGCAAGCGATAAGCTGACTGCTGCAGTGAGTCATTTCAGCAAGTATGCTGTTCTCAAGTATGACAAATCATTCGAAGATGTTAGTACATCTTACTGGGCTCATAACGTGATAAAAAAGATGGCGGCCAAACAAATCATTCTCGGTGTAAGCGAGGCGGCATTCGCACCCAATCAAAACGTGAACAGAGCTGAGTTTGCCTCGTTTATTAGCCGGGCATTGGGACTGAAATCCTCAAAACCAGCCGCTTTTAAGGACGTGGATCCTACGAAGTGGTATGCTTCTTCCATTGCCGCTGCATTCGAAGCGGGAATTATTAACGGAACAAGCGTGGATACTTTTGCGCCGGAGGCAACCTTGAGCCGGGAAGAGATGGCGACCATGATTCTTAAAGCTTACAGATTCCAGACAGGGCAAAAAGCTGTGGCTGATGGAGCGGGTAATTTTAAAGATATCGGCACGATCAGCAGCTGGGCTAAGGATTCAGTCTCTGCCCTGCAGGGGCTTGGCATAATCCATGGCCGCAGCAACCAATTTTTTATGCCTCACGAAAAAGTAACTCGTGCAGAAAGTGCGCAAATCCTCTCGCTATTAATAGAAACGATCAACAAATAAACGGGATTAATAGCAGAATCTTATGTAATGAAGCTTACGCTGGGCAAATGCCGGGTGTAAGCTTTATTTTTTGTCACAACTTGGAAATGAGCTGCCGAAATGTATGATAGAGTTATTTACGCGAAAAAGGAGGCTGTGGAATGTCTTCAGATAACCATAAAACCAAAATACTCGGAGACTTTTTGAAATCTCGCCGCGAACGGATCAAACCGGATCATATCGAGATGATAGGGCGCTTTGGAAGAAGAAGAGGTGGCTCACCTGGGAGGCTTTGCATCCATGGCGAACGTGCGGCCAGATTTAACGGTTCCACTGGATCAATTAGGAGCCGACCTGGACTTAGCGACAGCAGCAGCCTCGATTGTGAATCTGACGACGGCTTACCTGGCCATAAAAGAGCTATGACGAATTATTCCTCCGAACCGATTTTGTAGAGCAAACCCTTCGGGCAACTGGACAAGAAGGCGTTCATGCTGTCTTTGACCCTGTAGGGGGAAATATGCGTAAACAAAGTTTAGAGGTGCTTCGCCCGTTGGGGCAATTGGTTGTAGTGGGAAATGCAAGCGGTGAAGAGGATGTTATGCATTCTTTTAATCAAATATGGTTCTCCAATCATCAGATAGCAGGCTTTACATTAGGTGGATATAGCGACAGTAATCCTGTGGAGACCGGGAATGCGGCGCGGGAAGCGTTAGATATACTGGCAAGAAATGAGATACATGCAGAGATTCAAGAGGTGTATCCTTTGGAAAATGCTGCTTAAGCCCTCGCTTTCCTGGAAAAGAAAAATACAGTCGGAAAACTCGTTTTGAAAATGTAAGCCTGACCTCCAGCCAAAAATACCTTTTATTGTTCAATAGTCCACTTCTCAGCACTGGATAAATGGTTTTAGACTTTCTTTTAAAGTAGTTACTGGACGTCCGATTAACTGTTCAAGATCGCTTGAAGTCGATGAAGTATCTATCTTGTTTAAGAACCCGTATATCCAATTACGAACCTGGGGGTCTTGATGAACAGAAATGGTTGTGCCTGTAAGATCGGAGAGAGCTGCTGCCAGATCTTTAAAAGTCCATGAATTAGGCGCAGTTAGCTCATATGTCGTGTTCATGTGGCCGCCGGGCTCAGAAAGGATCGCTGCAATTGCTAACGCGAGATCAAGACGGGTAACGGAGTTGAACTTCCAATCTCCAGGGGAGATGCTGAGCTGCCCTTTCTTTATAGCTGTCTCTAGATCAAGAACTTCTACAAAATCGGTATAGAGTGCATTCCGAAGAAAAGTATAAGGGATACCCGTGGTCCGGATCGCATATTCTGTAGCCAGATGCAGATGAACGGGCGAGCCTGATCCATGCTCAGGAAAAGCAAAACTCGTGTAAAGTAGATGTTCCACTTTTGATTTCTTAGCGGCTTCGATAGCATGGGCATGTTGGCGTAATCGAGTTGTATCATCGTGATGTGAGCTTGAAATCAAGAGCAGCTGGGAGGCTCCAGCAAATGCTTGCTCAAGCGATTCGGGCTCATCGTAATCGCATTGACGGACTGAAATTCCATGCTGCTCAAATGATTCTCCAGATTCGAGACGGCGAACGCAAGCAATGATTTGATTTGGGGGTACTTTTTGGACGAGCTGTTCAATGATTAAACTTCCTAACTTGCCACTAGCGCCTGTAATTACGATCGACATCAAATATCATCCTTTCCCCTTTTTAATTTATTTAATAAAGCAAGAAGCTGATTCAATTCCTGCTCTTCCAATACTTGCATTTTTTCCGTAATGCCTTGCCGATTTTCGGGCAAATATTGCAGCAAGAGACTTTGACCTTCTGGTGTAATCGAGATTACCCATTTCCGGCCATCTTCGGGATGGGGCTCCCGGCGGATATAACCCTCATTTTCTAAAGGGCTGAGCAGCAGACTAATATTCGATTTGGTTACTCCGATTTTTTTTGCGAGAGTCGATGGAAGTAATGTGCCCCCTTCTTTCATTATTTCTACTAAAATTCGTATTCTAGCTCCATTAAGACCTTTTGACTGCCAATACTTTTCTGAGACATCGACGAGTTTGGCCGTTGTTTCCACCAGCGTGAAGAACACTAGATTATGCAGCGGTAAATCAATTACGTATTCTTGCAGGTCCTTCATAAAGTCACACACCATTTCTATATAGTTAAGTGCTTAACTAAATTTAATTTAATAAATTTTCCGGTATTTGTCAATTGAATCTTTATGAATGTATAATTATTCCATTAAATATTAAGGGAGGCTGCTGCGTCATGTTGAAGAACAAAATTGTGAGTACACTTATGGATGTACTAGATGAGTCAAACCCATATTTAGTACTTGTTATGGTCTATATGGCTTTATTCGTTTCCGGAGGTGTATCCATGGTAGTAAATATGGTGCTGCTTACCTTATTGTCATTTAATTTTGTAGTAAATTTGTTCTTCGCTAAACCCAAATAATAGAAGTGGGTCACAAAAGCCGATTTCGCGAAAGGGAAGCCTCTTCAATCACTTCCCGTGTTGTTGTTGACAGGTATCCAACCAGTTAGCAGAGCTCCCCCTTCCGAATGGTTCCCTGCGGCAAGTTCACCACCGTGTTGTCTAACAATTCTTTGTGAAATGGTTAGCCCTAATCCGCTACCTCCAGTTGAACGATTTCTGGAGATATCACCACGATATAAAGGTTCAAAAACCCGCTCTAATTCTTCCGAAGAGAAACCCGGCCCTGTATCGCGTATCGTAAACATTACTTTGTTGTTATCGTTGTAACATTGAACCATAATTTCACCATGGGAAGGTGTGTGTCTGACGGCATTATCCAAAAGATTGTTCATGGCACGCTCCAATAAGTGCATGTCGCCGCTAACGATGCAATCGCCTTCAGAATGGTTTGAGATCGAGATGCATTTTTGCCGAGCCATGGGGTTTAGACTATCAATCGCGTTACGGAGTACGAGTTTAAGATCAACAGTATTGTTGTGAAGTTCGGTCTCCAAATACTCTATCTTGGTAAATGTGAAAAGGTCCTCTACCAGCCGATCCAATTGTGCCGATTTATCCTTGCAAACCGCCACATATTTGGTTATTTTTTCCGGGGATCGAGCAATCCCTTGTTCCAAACCATCCAAATAACCTCGTAAGGCGAACAATGGTGTCCGTAAATCATGCGCGACGGCAGCAATCACAAATCGGCGTTCATCTTCCAATTCCGCTTGTTTCTGATAAGACTGTTGAAGCCCCTTTACCATAACTTCAAATCCATCGCGTACTTCAGCGATTTCTGTAATCCTGGACCAGGGTAGCAGCACATCCCAATTTCCTGCGGCAATTTGTCTAGCTGCAATGCTCATCCTCTCGAGGGGTCTTAGAAGGAATCTTCTCATTCCAACTCCAATTATAAAGAAAGCTAGCAATAGTCCGGCAAACGCCGAGATCAATTGAACCATATTTGACTTGGGCAGGTAAATGACAACCTCTCCCAGTAAATGACCGTTCTCCATGAGAGAGAAGCGTTCCGTTGATGATAAAGTGCCACTACGTCCAGGATTAGACTGATAAATTACCTGATCTGACGCAGATCGAATAACCACGTCCATTTTTGCTTGCTGTAATTCGGTATGCAGTTGGCTTTGCCAGTTCGGATCTATCCATTTGTCCGAGTTCGCTTCAATCATGTGAATCGTATCCGTCAAATGTCTTTGTAGAATCTCATCTTGCGGCTGGTTTTTTGAGAAGCTAAGCGATTTTGTGTCCATGAAGTGTGCTGTAACCAAGAAGATCCATGGCACCAAAAGAATGAAGAGGAGGCAAAGCATAGTAAATGTACGAATGCGAAGTGTTCTCATTTTTATCCCCCCTCGAAGCGGTACCCTATGCCCCATATGTTGATCAGGTATTGCGGATGGTTCGGATCGGATTCGATTTTCTCGCGAAGCCGGCTGAGGTGGACCCGTATCGTATGCCGATCGCCCACCCCATCCCAAAATTTAGCAAGTAATTGTTCATATGTAAAAACATGTCTTGGGTGTTCGGCAAATAACCGCAATAGCTCATATTCTTTCGGGGTGAGCGCTACGGTTGTCCCATCCACTACCACTTCTCTTGTGGACAAATTCAGCTTCATGCGGCCATATTCCAAGATCCTGTCATCCATTTGCTGCTGGGAAGCAGTACGCCGCAATACGGCTTTTACTCTAGCCACTATCTCTCCAGGTGAAGCGGTTTTTACGATATAATCATCACCGCCGAGCGTCAGCCCTCGTATCTTATCCACATCATCGCTGCGAGCGCTCAAGAATAGGATAGGGACGTTGCTCTCCGCCCGAATCCGACGACATAATTCAAAACCATTTTGCCCCGGCATCATAATGTCAAGGACAATGCAATGAATTGAATTCTCCTCAAACATAGTCCATGCTTGAACGGAATCGCATGCGGTTATCACGTGAAAATGTTCGTTCTCTAAAAAGTCCCTGAGCAGTTCGACGATACTAAGGTCATCATCTACAACGAGTATCGTATTTGCTACGTTCATATCAATCCCACCTTTGCAATCCTAGTTTATCATTTTTACTTCAAGAACTGGCGTACCCCTATGTATTGTGATGGTTTGTTTATTGTTTTGTGACCTTTATACAACTTTGTTTGAGATATTCGTTTGTTATTATTCTTTCAAAATAAAAGATAAGGAGGCTTTATTTATGTTGAGAGTTCAAATCGTGCTTTTTGACGGCTTTGACCTTCTGGATGCCATAGCGCCCTACGAGGTTTTTTGCGCCGCCGCAATCAATGCTAACAACACATTAAGCGTAGAATTTGTCACCGCCGAAGGGCCCAGGTTCGTGACTAGCGGCATCAATGGGTTGAAAATTGAAGCTAGCGGCAGGCTTAGCCCGGAACGTGCGGGCATCATTCTCGTGCCTGGCGCGTCCGGTGACGCCGGAGGCGATGGTCCTGATTCGATCCCTCCTATTCTGGGCCGTGCAATGAATACAGAATTGACCGGGTTGATCGGGCAGGCCCTCGGGCTTAAAGACATCGTAGTCGCCACGGTATGCGGCGGTTCCCTGCTGTTAGCCATGGGAGGGCTCATGGAAGGAAGACCGGCTGTAACGCATCACCTGGGCATGGATTTACTTGGAGCAACTGGGGCGATTCCCGTCTCAGCGCGCGTAGTGGACGCTGGCAACCTGGTTACCGGCGGCGGCGTAACTTCGGGGCTCGATGTTGCTCTGTATCTGGTGGAACGTGAGCTTGGACCGCGCATCGCACACGCGGTAGAGCAGCTGTTCGAATATGAACGGAGGGGGACGGTCTGGAGCGAAACAGGAATGGTGCCTGGCAGTCATAAGGCATTGACGGGCGATGAACCGAACAACTCAGGGGATAGAGTGGCGATGACTCATGACGCCCAGCATAACAAATTCATACAGGCATCTGTTTTTGACGGGGATTGGGATACGACAATTGCTACGCCCGTTGGGAAATTACAGGTCAAGCTCTCGATATCAACAAGGGATGAGATGATCCAAGGCAAGGCAACACAAGGGGATGAGATAGTCGAGTTTATTAACCCTGAACTTGAGGACAACAAGCTTAGCTGGTCGCTGCGAATCACGAAACCGATGCGCTTAAATCTAAAATTCGAAGTTGCCGCCGACGGAGATCTCATGACCGGATCAGCCAAGGCCGGGGTACTGCCGGCATCCAAATTAACAGGCAAGCGGGTTTCCTGACACATGAAGAAACGGAGAACATTATACAGAATCTTGGCTTGTATCAGTATTTTATTTATCCTTTACGCCTTGGTGGACAATTATATGATCGATCCTGGCGCCAAGAGATTTTTGAGCCATAAAACCGGACTTAAGCGAGAGCTTAATCTCCTGGTCTGGCTAAATATTATGCACGTTCATGTCGCGTTTGCCTGTATCGCCATGGCAGCGGGGCTGATCAACTTTTCTAATCGTATTTTTGAAAAAAGCCGCAAGTTCCATCGTATAAACGGTTATGTTTATTTGTTATCTGTGTTTCTTGTTGTGCTGACTTCAGGTTACATGGCTCCTTATGCCACCGGAGGAAAAATAACCAGTATGGGATTCAATGTGCTAAATATAATATGGCTGTTAATCACCATTATGGCGCTTGTTCAAATCAAAAGGAAACGGATCGTCCGGCACCGAAACTGGATGATCCGAAGTTACGCTTTTTGTTTTACGAACATGTTGATTCACCTCATTACCTCCCTTTTTCATCAGGGATTTGGTCTCGTGTACGCTACCAGTTATACCATTGGCGTTTACGGCTCCATTGTGCTGCTGCTGGTCATCCCTAACTTCATTATCAGAACGATCGGTCAATCCAAGAATGCCGAAAAGTAAGGAATCGCGGATACCGAAATTGAACTTCACGATTATGTCTACGCCCTCCGCTTTTGCGGGGGGCATTAATATTTGATGAGTGACATAAAGAACTTAGGGTGGCTTATAGTGGTACCTCCACCTGGAGACCGATATGTACATCATTCTCCGGCTGGTTTATTAGCTGCATGGAATTTCTTACAATACAATAAGATGCTAGAAATCAGAGTTTAAACTCAATTCATCATTGTGAGATAAGATTCTTATGTAATGAGTTAATAAGGGGGAGACGGAGTGGATAATCAACTTAGGAAATCTGTATCAGATCATGAGGAATGGGCTGTAGAAGCCCACGGGCTCATTAAAACATTTGGCAGCAATCACGCTGTGGATGGCGTGGATTTGAGAGTGCGCACCGGTTCGATCTACGGGGTACTTGGTCCAAATGGAGCGGGCAAGACGACTACAATAAGAATGCTCGCGACTTTATTACGACCGGACGCAGGTTCAGCACGAATCTTCGGGCATGATGTGGTGAAAGAGTCACAGATCGTTCGTCAATTAATCGGGGTAACAGGTCAATACGCCTCGGTCGACGAGTCACTTAGCGCTACCGAGAATCTGGTTATTTTCTCCCGGCTGCTCGGACTGAGCCGCAGTGAGGCACGTCGCAAGGCAGCGGACCTGCTGGAGGAATTCGGCTTGACTGAAGCGGCGAGTCGTCCACTCAAAAATTTCTCCGGGGGTATGCGCCGCCGGCTGGATTTGGCTGCAAGTCTCATCGCGCAACCACCGCTAATCTTCCTGGACGAACCCACAACGGGACTCGATCCGCGCACGCGTGCGCAGATGTGGGATACGATCCGTCGGTTGGTGAAAACGGGATCGACGGTATTGCTAACAACCCAGTATCTTGATGAGGCTGATCAACTGGCCGATCGCATCGCGGTTATTGATCGTGGCCGGGTCGTCGCTGAGGGGACGGCAGATGAACTGAAGTCATCAGTCGGCAACTCGTCACTGCATCTGAGAGTCCAAAGTACTCAGGACACTCAGGCAGCGCGCCAGATCGTAGAACAGGTGCTTCAGGTCCGCTCTAACGTGTCGGCTGAAGCGGGGAAGATTACTGCGCCGATGGCAGATGCTGACCGTGTCACCGATCTGCTTATCGCCCTCCGTAATGGAGGAATCCACCTGGCCGAGATCAGTGTGCAGAAGCCTACCCTTGACGAAGTATTTCTGACGATTACCGGTAAGGGTGTACAAGAGAACGAATCGCAAGTAGCCGAACAATCGAACGCACCAGAGGAGGTAAGAGTATGAGCAGTGCATCCATAAAACCGGCTTCCGAGCGCCAACTGAAAAACCACACGAGTATTGGCCAGACGGTTCGCAACTCACTCACGATGGCCTATCGGGGATTGCTGCGGATTAAGCGCACTCCTGAGCAATTGTTTGATGTTACGCTCCAGCCGATCATCTTCACTCTGATGTTCACCTATATTTTTGGAGGTGCCATATCGGGGGACGTACTTAATTACTTACCGGTTATCATTCCAGGTATCCTTGTTCAGACTGTAATTACTACTTCCATTGTCACCGGTGTCCAACTGCGTGAAGACATGGATAAAGGTGTATTCGACCGGTTCAAATCATTACCTATCGCTCGCATTGCCCCTTTGGCAGGAGCCCTGCTGGCAGATACCATTCGGTATACGATTGCCACGGTACTTACTTTAACTATGGGATATATTATGGGCTATCGGCCTGGTGGAGGCTTGGGGTATGTCGCTATCGCCGCGCTTCTGGTCATTGTGTGTTCATGGGCGATCAGCTGGATCTTTGCTTTCTTCGGCGTGATTGCACGCACGGCTTCAAGCGTTCAAGGGATCTCCATGATTGTGTTGTTCCCACTTACCTTCCTGTCCAACGCTTTCGTACCTGTTGACACGATGCCTGGGTGGCTCCAGTGGTTCGTGAACATCAACCCTATTTCGCATCTGGTCACTGCCGTCCGGGATCTTGCCAATCACGGAACGGTTGGGATGGACCTTACTATCTCCCTGATAGGTGTTGCTGTTATTGTAGCGATCTTCGCACCCTTGACGGTACGTGCATATATGCGCCGGACATAGCCCGCTCTTTAAAGCGAAGTGGGAGAGTTACGAAATCAGGGAAAAGTCGGGTCTCTCTTTAATTCATCCGAATAGGGGCGGGGATTTATTCTTGTTCTTGTGTACGCCTATATAGTGAAAAAATCCATCTAAGCTCGTCGTGACTATGAGCTTGGATGGATTTTTTGTACTCAGACAACAAGAATTGCCTAGATCGCTTAGCGCTGAACAGCTTCTCCTGCAAATACAGCCACATTCATCGGAGCAGCCATAAATTCGGGAGCTTGCTTAACAAAAGCCTGAAAATGCGCACTGGTATTATGAGCAGCTGTAGCGGCTTCATCTTTCCACAGCTCAATCATCGTATAGTGATGCTCGCGTTCTGTGCTTTTTGTAAGATCATAGCTGATGTTGCCTTCTTCATTACGTGTTGAAGCGATCAGTTGTTTGGCAGCATCCAGAAACACGACCTCCTGATCCGGTTTAATTTGCAGATGTGCGTGAATGATAATCATGTATTCAACCTCCATAGGGTAAGTAAGTTGATGGAACTGTATTGAATCTCCCTGACCTTATGCCCAGGTAGTAATAGTCTCTACAGGCAGACGGTAGGAAGGATGTCCTTCTTTCGCTGACTTACCGATCGAGATCAGCATGACCGGCTGATAGCGTTCTTTGTCCATACCGAAAGCTTCAGCAATTTGGTCTTTCTCGTAACCACCGATTGGATTAGTATCATAACCGTGCGCGCGTGCCACCAGCATCAGCTGCATGGATGCAAGCCCTGCATCAATCAGGTTCACATCACGGAGATCAGCCTTAGAAATGTTTTCGTAATAAGGTTTGACCACGTTCATTTGCATGTCTTTGATCTCTTGCGGCATATATCCGAGTTCTACGGCTTTCCCGAAGATTTCTTCTATATATTCAGCATTGTTCATGTCGATGAACACCGCAATGACTGCGGATGAGGTCAACACTTGGGTTTGGTTGAATTTAGCGAGTGGGGCAAGCTTCTCTTTGCCTTCAGCAGTATCAACAACCAGGAAACGCCAAGGCTGCATGTTAATTGAAGATGGAGCTCTTGAAGCTTCAGCCAGAATCTCGGTCATTTCTTCACGGCTGATCTTGATTTCGGGATCATAAGCTTTGACCGAACGGCGGCCAAAAGTAATTTCGTTAAAATCGTTGGTTCTTAGGGTTGTATTCATAATGATTCTCTCCTCTATCTATGGGTTTAAAAATAATTGTTCTGCATGCGTTCCAGGAAATCTGCCAGAGAGTTAATCTCTTCCTTACTGAAATCTTTGAGAATCTGATTAATGAAGCTTAACTTCTCGACTTTGTAGCCTTCGATATGTTTCCGGCCATCATCCGTAAGACGTACAAACGTGACGCGGTTATCTTCCGGATTTTTGCGTCTGCTCACCATGCCATCTGCTTCAAGCTGCTTCAAATGACGGGTGATGGCAGCACTGTCAATATTAATGATCTTCTGCAGCATGGACTGGTTAATCTCGTCGACCTGATCCAGCTGATGCAGAATCTCGAAGCGGGAAGAACTGATTCCTGTACACCGTTCGAACTTGGGGCTGATTTTGTTGCCCAGTGCGTTCAGCAGATTAATGATCTGCTCTTCTTTGGAAATAATACGTGTCATGACTAGACCTCCCGGGTGAATCTGGACATGAACAATGGGGAATGCCATTGCTTAATCAAATGCTGGACACCTCAATCATTGACATATCAATCATTGATGGCTCAAATAATATATCATGTCTTTTTTGATTTTGCAACAGGGTTAGAAATAGAAGGTAAAATCATTACTTTGTTTCCATAGGATATCCAGTTACCGGGCAATATATTGAAATTTGGCTCTGGTAATTGAGAGGGGAATTGAATGATAAGGGTAAAAGAACAACGCCCCCGAGCTTGGTCCAAGTTCGGAGGCGTTATCACATCATCGAATATGCTCAATTCTTGAAAATGTTACTATTTGATCGAAGCTTCATAAATGTCCTGAATCGATTTGGACAGTATGCCATCGAATTCATCGTTGCTCTGTCCGGCGTTCAGCCCCTCAGATAAGGCGCGCGAGAAGCTGGCGATCAGGCCGTGATTGCGGGCGAGCTTCTCATTCGCTTCTGTCTGTGAGTAGCCGCCTGACAAGGCCACAATTCTTACAACGTGTGGGTCCTTCATTAATTCGCTATAGAAATTGTCTTCGGACGGTATAGACAGTTTAAGCATGACTTGTACATCTTGGCCCAGGGCGGATAATTGCTCGAGAAGTTCAGCTTTTAATAGCTTTTCCGATTCAGCTTTGTCTGGGCTGGTAATGTCGACTTCGGGTTCAATTATCGGGACAAGTCCCATTTCTACGATCTGCTTAGCTGTGTCGAACTGCTGCTGAACGACTTTCTTGATCCCGGTAGGGCTCGCTTCCTTGATCACCGAGCGCATTTTCGTACCGAAGATACCGCGCTCGGTTGCCCGCTTCAGAAGATCGTCCAGGCCAGGATTCGGTTTCATAAGCTGAACCCCATCTTCAATCCCGGCGAGCCCCTTGTCGATTTTTAGAAAAGGAACGATCCCTTTCTTTTCCCAAAGATAATCGGCGGTAAGTTGTCCGTCAATGTAGCGGTCCATCGTATTCTCGAACAGAATAGCTCCCAATATGTACCGGGAATCAAACGCAGAACTCTTGATAATTCGTGTTCTCATCTCATGAACCAGTTCATACATCTCTTCTTCATTCGAATAGCGGTTTTCTTCAATCCCGTAGTGCAGCAAAGCTTTAGGAGTACTTCCGCCGCTTTGGTCCAGGGCTGCTATAAAGCCTTTTCCCGTACGGATTCGCTCTAATTGCTTCGTGTTCATGGATATCGCTCCTTCTTTGGGCGGGAATAAACGAATGTTGGATTCAGGCTCCTTATACCCAATATTTGCAGCTTTGAAACCTACCCTAAGAGATTTCCCCAATAACCATGTATTTAGTGAGCTTGCGAATCCTTGTTATACACTGTAAATACTCTTAGGTTCATGGGCCTCTTGCAATTCCACGCCTTTTTGCATTTTGCGGAGCAGGTAGTAAGAGAGCATAACGAATAAGAAGACCACGATTGACTTAATACTGCCTTTAGGATTGCCTACAGCCATTTCTGACCAGAAAGCGGATATGCAATCAATTGTAAAACCGGCATAGGCCCATTCTTTAAGCCTGAAATATTTGGGAATCACAAGTACAAGGATACCTATGATTTTTGCTACGCCCAGAAGGGTCAGAAAGTAAGCGGGGTAACCCAGCAGCTGTGTTGTTGAAATTAGTGTTTCTGGAGATCGAATGAGCTCATTGACGGCACTGAGCAAGAACCCGATCAGGGTGCACGCGGTGATAATCCAGTAGGCTATTTGTATTTTTCTCATCTTCATAACTCCTCCTCAAATTTCTTACACTTTGATTGTAATCAGAAAGGTGTGTAAGCAAATCTGTGAATAGTAATGGATTCCAAGCAAAAAAGGCAGAACGTTTGATCGCTAAAGTATGCAGATTCGCATACTCTATGCCAAAAGTCATGCCCTTGTAGTTATACTTGAATTTGATGGCGAACTGAAAAAATAGCTGCTTGTGTCCGGTCACGCATCCCAAGCTTGGCTATGAGATTCGAGACATGATTCTTCACAGTACCCTCCGTGATATGGAGCAAATCTGCAATTTCTTTATTGTTCAACCCTTGACCGAGCACAGCGAGTACTTCTCTCTCCCGTTCCGTAAGCAGCATGAGTCCTTGGGGCTCATTCAGGCTTAAGGGATGAGTCTCCCGCTGATTGGATTCGGATAAAGTTTTGAGTTCCTTGAGAAGCAAAGCGGTTATATTGGGTTGAAGCACGGTTCCACCATTGTATACCGTTTGAACCGCACTTACGATGGCTTCGGATGGCATATCCTTTAACAAATATCCATGGACGCCTGTGTCCAATACCCGCAAAATTAACTCTGCGTCATCAAAGGTGGTAAGAATCAGGATCTTCGTCTCCGGTAAATGCTTCAGAATGAGTTCCGCTCCCTCGACACCATCCATACCCGGCATCCGGATATCCATCAATATTACCTCCGGCCGCAGCTCAAGCGCTTTGGAATAGGCGTCTATTCCATCTACAGCGGTTCCAACGACTTCGATATCCGGTTCCAAACCGATGAGGGTCGCAAGACCTTCTCTCATGAGCCGTTGGTCGTCTACGATCAGAACTCTCAATTAAGCACACGCTCCATTTCCGTTACAGAATAGGGGAGCTGCACCTCGACAGCAAAGCCTTCATGGCTATCCATACAAAAACGCACGTCTCCGTTACACTCCTTCACTCTTTCCTGCAAATTGATTAATCCAAACCCCGGCTTCAATTCCGCAGGAATTTCTCCATCGTTGTATATACATAAAGACAATCCATTCGCAGCGTAGGTTAATGAGATTTTTGCATGTTTCGCTTGACCGTGTTTTTGAGCATTCGTAAGTGATTCCTGTGTAATTCGATAGGCCGTTAATTGAAGATTAGCAGGAAGGGGCATGGGATTCCCATTTACTTCGAAGACGGTCTTGACCTCGGCGAATTTAGTGAACTCCTCGCATAATTTTCTAATGCTGTCATTTAGTGAAGTTGACTTGAATGGCTCATCCCGAATAGTCCGAACTGACAGCCGGACCTCCTGCAGAGATGAGCGGACTAGATCTTCACACTCCAGATAGGTCTGCTCACTGCGTGCTGAATCCACTGGGCTTAGCTTGCGGGCCGCTTGCATTTGTACCAGTAGGGCGGTCAGCTTATGACCTACGGTATCATGAATTTCACGGGCGATTCGGACTCGTTCCCTTGCTGCAGCCCATTCCTCCGCTTTGAGAGCATAGATCTGAAGCTGCTCATGCGACTCCATTAGCTCTGTATACAGCTGCACCGTCTCCTGGCGCGAGCGTTGATAAATTTGGATGAGCGAGCTCACAATGCCCGCGAAAATAATAAATGAGCAGGAAATAAAGTAGCTAACTTGATCAAGTCGTTGATATAAGAACCAATCAATGCTTCCCATCGTAATTAAATACCCAATCAATAATAGGATGCAGGTAATAATTTGCATTCGGATGTTCCTAATTAACATCAAAATGGCTAAGGCTGTAATTCCAATAAATAAATGATTGGGGAAATTTCCAGCGATATAGACATAACCGTAAGAAGCAGATAGAAGGAAATCAAGGATGAGGACATGAATAAGCCAGTTCTTCCTATCTCTCTTGCTAAAGTAATAGAAATTGATTAATAGGAAAATCGTCAATGAAATGATTACAAAACTAAGTCTCCAAAAGATCGTGAGCGAATTCTGGAAATAGAAGACACCGGATAACGTTAAATCAATGAATAGTTTTGTGCCAAATAGAATTTTCCATAAAAGAGTAAAATCTCTTGCTCTGATCGTATCCGCGATCATTCTGCTTGAATCACCTCGCGATTAGTAAATCCTTCCTGTAAAATCAATTATAGTACATATAATGGACCATTTGCAGAATAAAAACCACGTCCTCTGAACGTGGTTATAGGTATGCCTATCTAGAGTTGTTATTGATCATGGATGCTTCTCGGCTCCTCTCCTTATATTTTCGCAAGCGTCTTTGCTTTTGTTCTCCCAAAACGATTCGCTCCTATGACCCCCGCTATAATCAGCATCGAACCGATAATATGGTACAGCTTAATTTCTTCTCCCAGGAATAACGCCCCGGCTGCAATAGAGACGACTGTCGAGAGATTGCTGAATACACTCGTTTTTGAAGCTTCAATCTTGGACAAAGTATAATTCGCTGTCAACGCAGAGACCAGTGAGGACATCACCCCAAGATAGAGAATGGATACGATAAAAGTACGGCTCCCGAGGGGGGCGGTTAAGCTGCTTAACGTCCCGGCGATCGTATGTTGGGTGAACGAGATAATAAGAAACGTGACGAAGCCAATTCCGAGCAATAAGTAACTGATCTCCGCGGGGCTAAAAGTCTTCAGTAATGACCGGGCCAATACACTGTACCCGGCAAAAGCCAGAGTTGAGAAGAATAACAGGCAAATCCCCGTTAGGTTCGACAAATCGATGCTGCTTCCTTTCATCATCAGGATGAATATAACACCGCCTACAGATAGGAGAATTGAGAGCTTCTGCAGGCCGGTTGTTGCTTCCTTCAAAAATACGAAGGCCAGTAACATCGTCAAGATGGGTGAGAGGGCGTACAAGATGCCTCCCTCGGAGGAGGTGGCGTGCTGCAGTCCAAAAGTCTGCAGGGTAAAGAACCCAAGTGGGTACATGGTTGCCAGAAGGAACAATTTGAGTAACGGTTTGCCACGATAGTTCAGATTAACTCGGCCGAGCAGCACGGGGATCGACATCACCCCAAATGAGAGACCGAAACGGTACGTTAGCGTGTCAATAGGGTGGGCGAATTCGAGCGCCATTTTGGTGAATAAAAATGATAGTCCAATGATAGCGGCGTTCAGTACAGCGGATACATAGGCAAGTTTAAGTCCTGATTGTTTGATAAATGTGTCCTCCTTATCTTTAGCAATCGCGATTGAATTGTTGAACAGCTGTCCTCTACTAGTAATGCTAATGCTAAGGTTATTGGATGATCGGGACAATGTCGTTTTCCTCGTACTGTACCGATACAGTTGGTGGATTATGAATTATAATGATGAGTAAGAGGTAAAGGGGGGTCCGTGTGAATAAATACTTGTCTATCCTTTCTGATATGGAACAGAAAATAAATGAAGGACAATACCATTCAGGCCAAAAGCTGCCTTCCGTTCGGAGTGCCGCGAAAATTTACGAATGCAGCATCAGCACAATTCTGCGGGCATATACAGAACTTGAGAAGCGCCATGCGATTTACTCGATTGCTCAAAGCGGCTATTACGTTGTGCATAAATCGGAAGATTGGCCCGAAAGGAAGGAAAGCAAGAGGATCGATTTTGCCTCTGCATCGCCGGATTCTTACGTCTTTCCTTATTTGGATTTTCAGCATTGCTTGAACAAGGCGATTGATACATACAAATACCAACTGTTCACCTATGGAGACTCCAAGGGGCTAGAGAGGCTCCGGCACACGCTGGCTTCCCATTTAGCCAGCGATCAGGTGTTTGCGAATGCGGATCGGATTGTGGTTACTTCAGGTGTACAGCAGGCGCTGGAGATTTTGTCTAAAATGCCGTTTCCGAACGAGAAAGCTACCATCTTGGTCGAACAGCCGAGCTACGATATTTATTTGCGTTTTCTTGAGACCGAGGGCATCCCGGTTCAGGGAATCGCCAGGTCTACGGCAGGTATTGATTTGCAGGAGTTAGAGGAGAAGTTCAAATGCGGCGGAATTAAATTTTTTTACACCATGTCGAGATATCATAATCCACTGGGTACCTCGTATAGCGTGGCTGAGAGGAGAACGATCGCGAGACTGGCCAGCAAATACAATGTGTACATTGTAGAGGACGATTACATGGCCGATCTCGGTGAAAGCCGGGGATTCGATCCCATTTACGCCTATAACCGAACTTCCCATGTTGTGTATTTAAAAAGCTTTTCAAAGATCATATTTCCGGGCTTGCGCCTCGGGGCTGCCGTTCTGCCGGAACCCTTGCTGGAGACGTTCCACACCTACAAGAGATACGCAGACACCTCGCTGTTGTCCCAGGCCGCACTCGAAGTGTACATCAAGAATGGCATGTATGAGCGGCACAAGCACAAAATATACAGCCAATATGCAGCGCGGATCCATGCTCTGAATAAGTCCATACAGCGGCATAACGATGATGATTTAATAGAAGTTTCGAAGGTAAACTCAGGTGTATATATGCAGTTCAAGCTTCCGCAGAGGGTGAACATGGAGCGGCTGATAAAGCGACTTGAGAAGCGGAATGTCAGCGTTGTATCTGGAAAAGGATTTTATTTATCGGGTTATCTAGAGCGTGAGAAGTTTGTGCGGATCAGCATTTCGCGGGCGCAGCTGGAGCAGATCGATGAGGGAGTAAGGATAATAGCCGAGGAAGTAAGGCGTGAAAGCAGGCAGCCATAGGCAAGCATCGTATTCACCCGGCTCCCATGTTCGATTGAACTTTTGGTTGAAGGCTCGGGATTTCACTTATTATAATCAGGGTATGACAACTCCAATCCTGTATACCAAACTATATATTCCCCCGCTTCGGCCGAGCCTTGTTGCCCGCCCACGTCTGATAGAGCGTCTGGATAAGGGTCTGCCGGGTAAGCTGACGCTTATCTCTGCTTCTGCCGGTTTTGGCAAGACCACACTGGCCAGCCACTGGCTTACAGGCAGCGATCGACAAGTCGCCTGGTTATCGATGGATGAAGCGGATAACGATTCCACCCGCTTTCTGACTTATCTCTTCGCTGCGCTGAAGCCGATAGGGGCGAATATGGAGGAAGGGCTGATTGGACTACTCCAATCGCCACAGCCCCCGCCCATCGAATCTATTCTAACCGTTCTGATCCAGGAAATTACTATTCTTTCAGACCCTTTCGTCCTTGTTCTGGACGACTATCACGTCATTCATGACAGACAGATTGACCATGCTCTCAGCTATCTGATCGAGCATATGCCCCCGCAGATGCACCTTGTCATGACTACACGTACGGATCCGCGTTTATCTCTGGCCCGCCTGCGCGTCCGGGGACAACTAACTGAACTGCGGGCGGCGGACTTGCGCTTTACCCCTTCTGAAACGGCAGAATTTCTAATCCGGGAGACGGGCTTGACCCTTACAGCCGAGCATATCACCGCCTTGGCGACCCGGACCGAGGGCTGGGCTGCCGGGCTGCAATTAGCCGCGATTTCCATGCAGGGGTCTGAAGACATCGGCAGCTTTATCCAATCCTTCACCGGAAGTCATCGCTTCGTTACCGACTACCTTATGGAAGAAGTCTTGGAGCAGCAGCCCGAACATGTTCAGGACTTCCTACTGGGTACATCCATCCTTGATCGATTATGCGGCCCTCTGTGTGATGCCGTACTTGGCAGAGAAGCCCGGGCTGATTCCACGGGGCAGTCTTCTGGACAGGATGTCCTTGAATATCTTGAGCGCGCGAACCTCTTCCTCATCCCGCTGGACCAGGAGCGCTGCTGGTACCGCTATCATCATCTGTTTGCCGATTTTCTGAGGCAGCGGCTGCCCCAAGGCAGCAAGTCTTCATACCATCTTCGTGCCAGCAGATGGTATGAAGACCACGGGCTTGCCATTGAAGCCTTTCACCATGCCGTATCGGCCCATGATATAGACCGAGCTGCTTACCTGGTAGAGGGGAATGGAATGCCTTTGCTGTTCCGCGGAGCGGTGGCTCCTGTCATGAATTGGCTTGAGTCTTTGCCCGGCAAGGAAATGGATGCCAGACCTTCACTCTGGGTGATGTATGCTTCGGGCCTGTTATTGAGAGGCCAAATGTCTGGCGTGGAGCAGAAGCTTATAGCCGCTGAACAAGCTCTGCAAGCGGCCGAGCAGAACGATAAAGTCCTTGATCTAATTGGACATATCGCCTCCATACGCGCCACGCTGGCAGTCAGCAAGCACCAGGCCGAGGTGATCATGGCCGAGTCGCAGCGTGCGCTGGAATATCTGCATCCTGACAACCTGCCTGTCCGCATAGCAACGACCTGGACGCTCGGCTATGCTTACCAGCTTCTTGGGGATCGTGCCGCGGCCGGCAAGGCCTACGCCGAAGCGTTATTGAACAGTCAGAGGATTGGGCATGTGATGATCACTATTATGGCAGCCCTGGGCCTTGGAAACATACAGGAATTTGACAATCAGCTTCATGCCGCGGCTGAGACTTACCGCCTTGTTCTGGATATGGCAGGAGATCCGCCGCTGCCGTCTGCTTGTGAAGCGCATCTGGGGTTAGCCCGCCTCTGTTATGAATGGAATGACCTGGAGGGTGCCCAGGAGCACGGACAGCGGAGTGTAGAGCTCGCTCAACAGTTCGAACAGGCAGATAGAGTCGTTGCGGGTGAAGTGTTCCTTGCCCGAATGAAGCTTGCACTTGGAGAAGTGAGCAGTGCTGCCTTTATTCTAGCCAAGGCTGATCATTTCGCCCGGCAGCACAACTTCGAGCACCAGATACCCCGCATTGCTGCTGCACAAGTGCCGGTGCTGCTTCGCCAAGGCAATCTGGAGGCAGCCGCCCAATTGGCCCAGAAGCACGAACTTCCTCTATGCGAGGCTCGGTTGCACCTGGCACAGGGAGACACCTTTGCCGCACTGTCGGTGCTTACGCCACTGCGGCAGGAGGCCCAGGCAAAGGGAATCCAGGATGAACGGCTTAACGTGATGGTGTTACAAGCGGCTGCCCTGTATGCGCATGGGGATAGGTTAACAGCTGTACAGGTTCTGACAGACGCTCTGACGATGGCCGAGCCGAGTGGCTTCATCCGGATTTTTCTTGACGAGGGAATTCATATGCAGAGGCTTCTTCGCGAAGCCGCTACGCAAGGAATAATGGAGAGTTATGTGGGTAGACTGCTGACTGAGTTTGAGGGAGAAAGACTGAGTCATGACTTCACTCCTCCTGATCGCTCAGCCAACCCTGTCCCTGCTGGAACCCTGATCGAGCCGTTAAGCGGAAGGGAGCTCGAGGTTCTTCGCCTCATTGCAGAGGGCCTCTCGAACCGGGAGATTAGCGAGCGTCTCTACATAGCGCTGACAACGGTTAAAGGGCACAACCGGATTATATTTGACAAGCTGCAGGTATCTAGGCGCACCGAAGCCGTAGCACGTGCCCGAACGCTGGGCCTACTCTGAGATCTGTTCACATTACAATGTGCGTAGTTCTAAAACCATACTTTAGTAGCTATGTGGCCATACCGTACTGCGAATATACTAGTTGCAAATTCAGGTTTGGAGGCAACGTATGAAGGCGATAATATGCACACAGTACGGAACAGCGGATGTACTCAAGCTGAGGGAAGTAGATAAGGCTGTTCCAAAGGATAATGAAGTGCGGATCAAGGTTCATGCAACGACCGTAACCGCGGGGGACATCAGGGTTCGTGCTTTTCAAAGCCCTCTCTTGCTATGGATTCCGATGCGCTTAGTTCTGGGTCTTCGTAAGCCTAGAAAACCTATTCTCGGAGTCGAGTTAGCAGGGGTTGTTGAAGCCATAGGCAAGGAAGTTAAGCGGTTTAAGGTAGGCGATCCGGTGTTTGCATTGACCGGGATGAAATTTGGAGCCTATGCCGAGTATGCCTGCCTTCCTGAGAATAGCTTGATGGAGATCAAACCGGACAATGTGTCCTATGAAGAAGCCGGTTCTATTTTGTTTGGAGGAACTACAGCGATATATTTTCTGGGAAAAGGGAATATTCAGCAGGGCCAGAAAGTGCTTATCTATGGCGCCTCTGGAACAGTAGGGACTGCGGCGGTACAGCTTGCGAAGTATTTTGGGGCCGAGGTTACCGGGGTATGCAGCACTACAAATTTGGAATTGGTGAAATCTTTGGGAGCCGATAACGTCATTGATTATACGAAAAAGGATTTTACCCGTCAAAATGAGCACTACGACCTTATCTTTGATGCGGTTGGGAAATGCTCAAAATCCAAATGCAAGACTGCATTAACGCCTGGCGGGTCTTATGTAACCGTGGATGGACAGGGAATCGCCAAGGTGCGCCCTCAAGATATCCTGTTTATCAAAGAGCTTATGGAGCAAGGGAATCTGAAATCCGTCATCGATAGACACTATCCGCTGGAACAAATCCCGGAAGCTCACAAGTATGTCGAGAAAGGACACAAGAAGGGCAGTGTAGTCATTAAGGTGAGCCAGAATAACAATGCCTGATCCTCCATGATCTGTGCTGAAAATTCTAGACATATTCAAAGAAGAGATAAAACATGTAAGTAGATTCATTTATTTACCGGAGGAAGACACAACAGCGGAAGTAACACTCGAATTCCTGGAGCTTGTATCGGTAATTTTCCCGACAATGATAATGATAAGGTCAATAAGTGTCCAAATACCTAAACCGCCAAAAGTAAGCAAGTTAAGCAGATCGATGGAAACATCTGTGACCAACGTAATGAAGAAAACCAGCCGGGCCAGGAATTATCCTGATCCAGCTGGTTTTTGATTTTATGCGGATAAATCAGATACAAGGTTTTTCATCCACTTCTTGGAACGGATACGCGCAGCACCGACAAAGAAACGAACGACCTCTTCAAGAGACAGGATAAGATAAACCCAGTAAATAGGCTGATTGAAGACAAATGACAGCAGTAAGGCGGATGGCACGCCGACGATCCAAGTTGTAGCCGACTCCATGACAAACACAAATTTGCTGTCTCCGCCGCTGTTCAGCACGCCGCCAGCTTGGATCATGTTGGCAACCTTCACCCAGAGGAAGCCGGCGAACACCCATACGAGATACATCCCCAGACGATGTGATTCATCGGAAATGTTAAATGCGGACACATAGAGCGGAGAGATCACTGCAAGAATGACACTGATCACCAGTGAGACCATTACACCAAGTCTAATCAGTCGCCGGGCAAAATCATATGCAGCGTCGTTGTCACCTGCACCCAATTTTTGCCCAACCATAATACCAGCCGCACTAGCGAGTCCGGCCAAGAGAGCAATACTTAAACCTTGAAGCGGGAAAGTAATGGTCATTGCGGTCATCTCCGCTGTCCCCATCCGGCTGTAGACGACAGCATAGGCGGTCTCGCCAAGCACCCAGATTAGCTCCGTCAGAATAATGGGGTAGCATGTTGCGAAAAACTTGCGCAGCAGCGGTTTTGACACGCTGAACAGCTGCTTAAACCCATCTGCGCCAGGAAGCCGGAACTTATATACTGTGCCGATAATAAGAAGGCATTCCACTGTCCGTGCCATTGCCGTCGCGGCAGCTGCTCCCATGAGTCCCCATTCAGGCATACCAAGCTGGCCGAAAATAAGTCCATAATTGAGAACGATATTAAGCCCTACGGCGATGAGGCTAATGTACATTGGCAGTTTGGTGTGTCCTGTGCTGCGCAGTATGGCCGAGTACATCATGGTTAACATGGCAGGTATAAAACTTAGCGCAAACACCTGGACAAACACCGATCCCTCGGTCTTTACTGCAGTATCTGAAGTGAAAATACCGAGGAACATTTCCGGCATGAAAAATACGAATATGGTGAACAATCCGGACAAAACCAGGCCTGCCCCGAGGCCAAGACCGAGAAGCTGGGATATACTCTTACGATCTCCGCTGCCCCAGAACTGGGACGCATAGATGGATACCCCCGTCGCAAGACCCGCGAGAACGACGGACAAGATTCCGTATATTTTCACCGACATGCCTACCGATGCGATGGCCACGTCACCAAGCTGCCCGACCATCAGCTGATCCGTGAGGTTGAGCAAGGACATAATTAAACTTTGCAGCGTCACGGGTACGGCAATTTTCAACATTTGTTTATAAAAATCGTCAGACTTTTTCATGATGTGTTTTTCCTCCTATTATGATTAAATGGGTTGCTGATCAGCCATTTCTGCACAAAAAAAGGGTACAACCCAATAAAATCAGCTCGGGTTGTACCCATAACAGGTAACATGGCCATCAAATTGTAAGAGAAGAACCTTATCTATCAACAGCACTATAGCACACGGGAGTTGTCGAAGTAAGGAAAACAGTGTCGAATTCGCAATAATTCAAAATCAATTTTCACGGCTTTCAATGACACTCAGCAGCATGTATCTGCCACACTGCTTAGATTTTATTTTAGTACCGAAAAAATTTGGCCGTCCGAAAATTGTAATTGATGATACCTTGCATGTGTATGGATTTGTGAGACATTTTGAGCCTCCTGAAACCCCGTCTTTTGGAGCCTAGTGTTTCTTTTTCTTTTTGTCAAAAAAGCCGCCCAAGGCCAGTTAAAGGGGGGCCTCCGTTCTTACTGAGATTCAATCATAGGAGTGTTTTGGTCATTATAAAGTCCGTTTGTTCTTCATCACCCATATAAAAAGAGTGGGCTCCAGTTTGAAGAAAACCCATTTTCCTATAAAAGGAAATGGCGTTTTCATTTTTCTCCCATACGCCTAGCCAGATTTTCTTTTTATGACGTTCCATCGCAATTTCCATAACTTTATTTAGCAGATATTTACCAAGCCCATGCCTTTGAAATTTGTTCTTGATATAAATCCTCTCGATTTCAAGTGATTCATCACCCATTTCTTCAGACTGAGCCTCATGGGTATTGACCTTTAAATATCCAGCGACTTCATTGTTAAAATACACAAAAAAGAATTGCGAAGAAATATTGGATAATTCTTTTTCTAATTGATTTAAGTTAAAAGCCTTTTCCAAATAGGCATTCATATTTTCGGGTGAATTTTGATGCATAAATGTCTCATTAAATGTTTCATAACTGATTTCTTGAAGCTTGCGTGAATCTGCCAAGGTACACTCTTTTATATTTACAGTCATTTAAATATGTCGCTCCTTCCTGCAATCAATAATTTCTCTTGTTTCCCTTTTTTACAAATTCCCAGTCTTTTTCAATATTGTTTCTTACTCTTTGAAGAAGATTGAAAATGGTTTCTGCTTCTTTTTGGGAAAATCCCTCTAATGCAACAGCATTGGAATAATCATTTTCTTTTTTTATAAAAGGATAAACATTTTCCCCTTTCTCTGTTGGAAAGAGTTTTTTAATTTTTTGGTTATGTGTATCTTCTTTCTTTTCAATAAAGCCATTAACTTCAAGTTTCTGGATAGCACGAGCTGCCGTGGTTCGATCTACTTTTATCATCTCAGCCAACTTTTCTTGAATGATTCCCGGGTTCTCACATATTCGCACAAGGTACAAATACTGCCCTTTGGTAAGGTCGTATTCTTTAAATTCTATATTACTAATGGAATCTAATGCCCTTGCTATCACTCCAATTTCACGAAGAATTTCCTTCATAATTAACTCCTTAGTACATATTTTTGTTGCAAATGCAATAAAACGGTACAAGATGAATGTAACCTAACTTTATTGCATTTGCAACAAAATAATAAAGAGTTTCCCCAGATCGGATTCAGCCGCCCCCTCCAACAAACATCAAAGAAGAGGTTGATCCACTCAGATCAACCTCTCCTTGTGAACAAATTAATGGCTTACAAATGTGAGCCGCCGGAAGCATCGATGAGCTGACCGGTTACCCAGCGGCTATCTGAAGAAGCCAGAAAAGCTGCGATGTCCGCAATATCTTCGGGCTGTCCTACCCGGTTAAAGGCGGAGAGGCCAGAGGCGTACTTTTCGCCATCAGGATCTTGCAGTGTCCCGGCGTTCATATCTGTATTTGTGATTCCCGGCTGAATGGCATTAACCGTAATATTTCGTGGTCCGAGGTGTTTGGCCAAAGCCAGTGTGAATGTATTGATCGCGCCTTTGGTCATGCTGTAACCGAGCACTTCAGGGTATGCCACTCTGGTCACTACGGATGAGAGGTTGATGATTCGTCCGTCATCTCTCAGACGCGTCAGTGCTTGCTGGGTTAGAAAAAGGGGGACCTTAACATTTACGCTCAGAATCTCCTCAAAGGACTCTTCTGTCAATTCCTCAATCGGTAAGACCAGGCCTACTCCTGCGTTGTTCACAAGAATATCGAATTGTGCGCTCCCGGTCTGTTCAGTTAGCTCGTCGTCTAATAACTTGAATAAAGCTTCCACACTATTTTTTGTGCTTAATTCAGTGCCGATCGCGAATGCCGTTCCTCCGAAATTCCTGATTTCTTGAACCACTTTCTCCGCAGCGGATTTGTTCCTGGCATAATGTACAGCAACCAACGCCCCCTCCTGAGCTAGACGCAGTGCAATGGACCGGCCAATACCGCGGCTGGCCCCTGTGACCAGGGCTGTCTTACCTTTTAACATGTTCATATACTCATCTCCTTGTGATTGTCTCATTCCTAGTTCTATCACAAGGTGAGTTTCAATTTGTTGCTCTCTCATTCGAGATTAATCAAGCTGATGTTCCTAATCATCTGAATTTAATATTTTACAAGTTTAAGATTGTTGTAAGAAAGTTCTTAGGATGGTGAAAGATTACCCTGCTATAAATGAGCGGCTAGTTGTTGGGATGGGGGAGAGAGTGAGAGAATGAACAGAAAAACAGGCATGAGATATGCTCTGGCCTTGTTGCTGATGATTGTTATCATGGCTGGATGGTGCACGGTTTTCTTTGTCCGAGGTCTAATCGGAGCGGCAGCCTGGTGGTTTATGATAGGCTTCAGTTTTGTGGGGATAGCTATTGGGGTTGTATCCGTTATTGTCTTAATCAGGCATATTTGGTTAAAGCGTAGTGTCAAGAGGCTGTGGTTCCTTGTTCTAGTGCTGTCCTTCGTGGCTGCTTCGCCAATAGGGGTGCTGCTTGGGATCTGGCCAGCTGCTTATTCTGCGGATATGGACTCCGCCAAGCCCAATGCTACGGTACGACTTCCGTTCAGAGAGGCTGCGATTACCGGTTGGGGAGGCGACGACCTGAAGCATAATCAACACGCGTTATGGCCCATGGAACGATGGGCGTATGACTTTATGATGGGGCCAGCTCTAACCGGGAGCAAACGTCTGGAGGATTACGGAATTTTCGGAGCAGATGTGTTGGCACCGGCCTCGGGTACTATTGTGGGCGTATATGACGAAGAGGAGGATCAACGGCCCGGGAATGAGGACTACAAAACTATGCAGGGCAATTATGTGTATCTGAAAATGGACAGTACGGGAACCTACTTAGTTATGGCACATCTGAAGCAGGGAAGTGTAACTGTGAAGGAGGGGCAGCATGTGAATGAAGGGGACCTCCTCGCTCAGGCGGGGAACTCAGGCGCATCCAGCGAGCCTCACCTGCACCTGCATCATCAGAGACAAGACCCTTCCAAGGCCAGTATGTTTTTGACAGAAGGACTACCGTTATTTGTCCGCGATGTGAAAGGTCCTTCGATGCCTAAGGGCGGTGTAGAGGTAATCGGTGGCAGAAAGGTTCTTATTGGTGATGTGCTGACTCCTCTGGAAGCCTCCAAAGAGTAAACTCACAATAAGGGTCATGGATTTACTGACTTTCGGTGTGCCATTGGCTTGAAGATATAGTTATAGTAAGCTTGTGGAATAACCGAAATTGCTGAGGATTAGAAAGGAACAAGATGATGACCAAGAAGCTCTATTACGATTCCGCCTATACTACCAACTGGGAAACGGGCATCAGCCAGGTTCTTGAAAGGGAGGACGGGCTCTACATCGCTTTGGAGGAGACCGCTTATTATCCGCATGGCGGCGGACAGCCCTGTGACCTGGGATGGATTAATGAAATCCCTGTTCTGGATGTGATCCTTGAGGGGAATGCGGTTCTGCATAAGCTTGAACGACTGCCCGAAGGGAACCGGGTCAGCTGCCGGGTGGATTGGAACCGGAGGTTCGATCATATGCAGCATCACAGCGGCCAGCATCTGCTCTCGGCTGTATGTCTGAATCTGCTTGGAGCTGTAACCGTCAGCTTTCACTTGGGTAATGACAATGCCACGATTGATGTGGACAAGCTGGAGCTGTCGAACGAACAATTGGCATCCATCCAGCATGAGGCTAATCGGCTGATCTACCTGAACCGCAGCATCTCCAGTTATTTCGTCACAGAGGAAGAAGCGGCGAAGCTGCCGCTGGTTAAGCAGTCTAAAGTGACTGAGAATATTCGGATTGTGGAGATTGCAGGTGTAGAATACAACGCCTGCGGAGGGACCCATGTTACCTCAACAGGGGAGATCGGGATCATCAAGCTGATGAAATCGGAGAAGCAGAAGGGGAATACCCGGATTTATTTCAAATGCGGATACCGGGCGTTGGAAGAGTTCAATACAAGCATGCAGATTCTCGCAAGCCTCTCCTCCAAATTCAATACCGGTAAGGATGAAATTCTGGATCGTGTGGAGAAATGGGAGCTTGAGCAAAAGCAGCTTCAAGCGGAATTGGCGGCCGTAAAAGCCGAGAATGATAACTATTTCGTGCAGGAGCTCCTAGCCAGAGCAGAGGGCAATCTGATCATGCATGTCTTTGAGAACAAGTCCATGAAAGATATGCAGACTCTTGCGGTCAAGCTGAGTGAACGCAGTGAACTGTATGTGCTGCTCGCTGCCGAACAGGATCATAAGGTTATTTTTGCCCAGGGCGGGAATCAGGAGCTTTCCTGTGGGGCTTTCTATAAAGAGAACCTTGGAGCATTCCATGGAAAAGGTGGAGGTAGTGACAAGATGGCACAAGCGGGATTCCCAAGCTGGGAGGACGCTTCTGCTTTTATTGAATTTGCGAGACAATTCCTAAGCTAATATTGCGCTGGGAAGGCTGTTCCGCTGCTTAAGCCAGACAAGCATATATTCATTTCATAGTCCAAACAAAAGCCGTGCAGAATACAAGGTTATCCTTGTAGCTCACGGCTTTGTTTGTGTGCCTTCCTATTCCTATTTGTACAAATAATCCACAATCATACGGACGAGTTCGTTCTTCAGGCGATCAGCCGAAATATTCCTGGGCGAGAACACAATCATATCGACAATACTGTTCAGGGCCTCGAATATGACCCAAGAGGCAGCTTCCAGATCGTCAACCTTCAAATCCTCATGCCCCTGCTGGAGGTAGCTCAAAGTTTTGCGGCGACCGAGGTCGAACTGTTCATCCATTAGCGACTGAATTTCTTTATCTGAGTTGTACATCACAGCCAGCTCCTTGTGGAACTCGGAGTAGACCCGGTGCGACTCAAGAAGGCTATCCACCATATGAGCAATAGCAGCATGCTTGTTCATGCTCTTGAAATCTACTTCACCAAGCGAAGCATCAACCCGGGTTAATAGACTTTCGTTATACAGCTTCAGTGAATCTATGAATACAGCCCGTTTATCTGTGAAGTAGGAGTAGAAGCTTCCGGTCGATACGGAGGCTTCAGCTGAGATCTGCTTCGTATTGGTATTATGATAGCCCTTCTCGGAGAAAAGCTTCATGGCCGCTTGAATAATGGCTTCTTTCGTCTTGATGCTGCGTTCCTGCTGCGGAGTTCTTACTTTATCTTCAGCCTCACTCATTACGTTCCGCCCCCTTATGTATATCGATTGTAGAGGAGAGGATTTTGACTGTCAACGAAAGTTGAACTATAGTTCATAATTTCGATTGACAAATATGAACTATAGTTCATATAATTACAAACATGAACTAAAGTTCACATTATTGGAGGGTTAACGAATGAGTATGCGACTGAGAAGAGTGTTTATTTTTACAGCGATTGTGCTGGGTTATTTCATGGCTCTGTTGGATACGACCATCATCAACATCGCTTTACCGGAGATGACACGTCATTTCGGGGGGACGGTCTCGGAGATTTCCTGGGTAATGAACGGGTACAATTTAGCCTTTGCTGCCCTTATTCTGACTGCATCCAGGCTGGCAGACCAATTCGGACGAAAGAAAGTATTTATTATCGGCGTTGCTCTATTTACCTTTGCCTCACTGCTTGCCGGTTTCTCAACGAGCCTTGAAATGCTTATCGCCTTCAGAGTAATTCAAGGGCTGGCAGGTGCGATTATTGTCCCTGTGACCATTCCTTTAACGACGACGTCTTTTCCGAAGGATCAGCATGGGGTGATTATTGGCGTATGGGGGGCTATTGCTGGACTGGCCGCTGCATGCGGTCCCTCGCTGGGCGGGATGATTACTGAGAAGCTGAGCTGGGCCTGGATTTTCTTTGTGAATGTGCCCTTGGGGCTGCTTAGCATCCTGTTAACCCTGCTGTTTATTAAAGAATCCAGAGATGAGTCGGCTAGCAGGTCGATCGATTACGGGGGAATGCTTGGGATAACCGGGGGAATGCTCTTCATCACATATGCCTTAATTGAGGCTAAGGATTACGGCTGGAACTCAGGCTTCATATACAGCTTGATGGGTGCCGGGTTGATCTGTCTGCTGGTGTTCTTCTATACGCAGTGGAAGGTGAAGGAGCCTATGCTTCCTCTTATGCTGCTTAGAATTTCCGCTTTTAACGGTTCATCACTAACCCTGCTTATCGTAGGAGCTGCGCTATCCAATATTGCACTACTAACCTCATTCTTTCTTACAAGTGTATTAGGAATGACTGAACTGAAGGCCGGGCTGGTCTTGTCCATGTTGGCAGTAGGGTCCATCGTGAGCTCGGCAGTCTCGGGAAGTCTGTCAAATAAGTATGGCAGCCGCTGGTTCGCCGCCGCAGGGGTTGCTGTATTAGGCGGAGCTTCTTACTCCATGAGTAGTCTTGGTGCGAATTCTACAATAGGTGATGTGCTTATCCGGCTTGCGGCAGCAGGAATCGGTGTGGGCCTCACCATGGCGCCGGTTATGTCTTCGGCAATCCGTAATGTTCCCGAGGAGAAGGTGGGGATATCTTCAGGAGTCATCAATATGAGTAAGGCATTTGGAAGTATGCTTGGAGTGGCTATCATAGTAACCTTGCTTCAGCAAAATATCAGTGATCAGGCGGAATCCGCCAAGGTTCGCAGTACCGAGGCCATTCAGAAGGATCAAAAGCTGCTGCCGGCTACCCGGGAGATTCTGGTCGGCGTCATGAACCAGCTCCAGCACCAAGGCAGCAGCGAAGAGGGAGTAACCGGTCAGGATACTACCGCGGTGAAAGAGGTGATTGAACAGAGGATGAAAGTAGCAATCCGTGCGCTTAAGCCTGAGGAACAAAAGGCCTTTGACGGTGATCGTCAAGGTCAGATGAAGGAAATAGAACTGTTGTTGTCCAAAGCGGCAAGCCGCATGCAGGACGTTTCGGTCCATGCCTTTAGCGATACCTTTATACTTGCCAGTTACATGGTTGTGCCCGGGGTTCTATTTGCACTCATGAGTGATGGGCGCAGGGGCCGCAAGAGGAGGGAAGTCTTGGAGGGGCTTCAGAAAGCGGAAGTCTAAAAGGAATTAATGAATCTCTGATAAGAAGTGTTCAACAGTCTTATTAAATTCATAAGGCTTATCCGCATTGGCACAGTGCCCCGCTCCCGGAAGAAGCACGAGCTGAGAATTAATTTCTAACCTATGCAGCTCATCAGCAGCTGCCAGAATGATGGGAAGATCATGTTCGCCAACGATAATAAGAAGGGGATAAGGCATCGGGGTGTCTTTGCTAATGAAAAAAGTGTTCATACCTGCCATTGCCCTGAACGACCTTTTTCTAAAATGCTGACTCCCCTGTGAGAATAAAGCCCTGCATTCTGCCGTATAGCAGGAGACTGAGGTCACATATTCTCTGAACTTTCTCATGGGCTGCAGCATATAGAATAGCCACTTCAGCCCTTCTTTTCGTTGTCCTTTTAAAATGATGTCATTTGCCTTATGTATGGAGTAACCGCCAACCATGATGACCGACTTTACCTGATTCGGGTAACGATCAGCAAAGGCCTGGGCGACAAGAGATCCCGCAGAGATGCCCATCAGATGGCAGTCACTTATATTATTATCAGTTAAGATTTGGTGCAGCAGCTCTGGAACATCTTGCATAGTGACCTTGGAACTGAGGAGTGAACTGTTCCCGTGACCGGGCAAATCCAGAAGAATCAGCTGATAGCTCGTCTTGAAATAGGCGATCTGCTGCTCGAACATCGTATGGTCAGCAAAGGCGGGGTGCAGCATCAGAATCGTTTCTTTTCCCTCATTGGCGATCCATATATAGGAATAGTCAGTATTCTTAAAATTCAGCTTACGCATGCTCATCTTTCTCTCCATTCAGCTGTTCCTCCAATTCTTTCGAGAGTTTCGTGAACCATTCCAACATGCTCTGGTGATAATAGAGCCCAAGCTCCAATGTTTTGAGTTGATAGGCTGCTATGTCGTTCAGATGGTCAGGTATTTCCTTCTGATTAGCCTCTAGAAAGGCGGCTTCGAACTCATGAACAGAGGCTTCGAGCTGGAGTATCACTATATTTAGAATGGTCAGACGCTCTGCCTTGGTCATTAACCCCAAGAAGAACAACCGGGTAGTCACATCCTGCTCCAAACGGCTGGGTGCGATCTGGGATAACATCCAATCCATAAAATACTGTGTTCCTGATTGGTTGATGGAATAGATCTTCTTCTTCCGCCCATTCTCAGTTACTTCATGACATTCAATATGGCCCTGGCTCTCCAGCTTCTTCAGAGCGGCTTGGATACTACCAAGACTTGCACTGAAAAAGGGTGAAACCTTCTGCCTAAGCACACCCCGAATATCATATTGGGACAGCCTCCGAATCATCAGTAGTCCAAGGATGACATAGACCATGGTTTAACAACTCCTATTGAAAAGTAATTCAAGTATAATACACCTAATAGGTATATTCAAGTTGAAATTTAGCGGGGTACTTTTGAAATATTTAAAATTCATGAAACAAATCTAAAAAATGAGAATAAAGGTAGGGTTATTAAAATAAGTTAATATAAAACTTCTTGTAAGCGCTTTACGAGGCTTCCCTGAAGCGAAGATCTACATACAAAAGGGAGGGTAAGCAATGGCAAACGGAAAAAGAAAATTTTTATTTCTAATGGCGGTTCTATTATGCACTTCTTTAGTTTTTGGCTGTTCCAGCAGTTCCACTACTCCTGCGGATTCAGGTAAGACTACGGATCCTGCTAAGACCGGAACGGATGAGGGAAAGGCTTCGCCTGAGAAGACAACGGTCACCATTACTTATAGAGATGATGGAATTGGCGAGAAAGGTGTGCTTTTTAAATGGATAAAAGACGTCGCAGCCAGTTATCCGGACAAGAGTGTAGAAATTAAGCCGACACCGATTCAAGCGTCTGAAGGAGATTACTTTGCCAAGATTGCCCTGGCTCTGAAATCCAAGGATACGGCGCCGGATATTGTAACAGAAGATACCTTCATTCTGAATTCGGATGCCAGTGCAGGCTATCTTGAACCTCTGGATGAGAAGCTGAAAGGCTGGGAGGATTGGACGAACGGTTCTTTTATAGAGGCTATGAAAAAAGGGGTTACCGCCAGTGACGGTAAGGTATACGGTGTGCCTTATAACACAGATTCCAGAGGACTCTGGTATAACAAGGATATCTTTAAGAAGGCAGGTCTTCCAGAAGATTGGCAACCGAAGAACTGGGATGATGTCCTGAATGCAGCCAGAACGATCAAGGAGAAAGCCCCGGATGTGGTTCCGATCTGGATGAACATGGGTAAGGCGACCGGTGAAGCGACCTCAATGCAGACTTACGAAATGCTGCTCTATGGAACCGGCGAGAGACTGTATGATGATGCCAGCGGGAAATGGATTGTTAAGAGCCAGGGAATTCTGGATGCGCTTGGCTTTATTGAGACTGTGAACAAGGAGAAGCTCGGCCCGCCGCTGTCCAAAGTGCTCAATGGTCAAGCTGGAAATACGGCAACACGTGAATATTTACCTAAAGGCAAGCTTGCGATCTCCTTAGATGGTTCCTGGATCCCGGGTAACTATCTTGAAGGCGGGGCGTCACCTTGGCCTGAATATAAAGACGTGCTCGGTTTTGCCCCAATGCCGACAAGCAAAGGCCAGGCACCGGGCTCTATTACACTCGCCGGAGGCTGGGCATTGTCCATTCCAAGCAATGCGCAGCACAAGGAGGAGGCATGGAACTTTATCAAATTTGCGCTGAATAAGGAGAATACCGAGAAGCTGGTGATTGCATCCGGGAATATTACGGTTCGTGCGGATGTGGCGAAGGACCCGGAATATACCAAAATGCCATTTAATGAAATTTCCACAGAATACCTCAAGAACGCCGAATTTAGACCGGCTCAGGACAAATATCCTGAAGTGTCCACCCAAATCCAAACGATGGTTGAATCTGTGACCACGGGAACCTCACCTGCAGATGCGCGGAATAAATACGCGCAGGATGTAACAAGAATTGCTGGCGAAGACCACGTCACCCAGAAATAAATCAATCATGCCTGCTCAGGGCAGATGAAAGGTAACCGTGCTTGAGCAGGTGTTATTTCATCTTGAACGGCGGGAGGAGAAGTAGGGATGAGCAGTCTGACGGTTGATGGTGTCTATAAGAAGAGAAAGTCCTATACTTGGCTCTATTTTTTGCTTCCTTCGATAGCCATTATGCTCGTATTCTTTATCTACCCGATCCTGTTAACATTCTTCTATTCTTTTACGAACTTGGCGTTAACCGGAGAAGCAGCCAAGGAACTGAAATTCATCGGACTGGATAACTACTTTCGTATGTTCGAGGATCCTACGGTCAGAGTCAGCATTTGGAATACACTAGTCTTCCTGATCGGCTCCGCCGTGATCGGGCAGCAGGTGCTGGGATTCCTGATCGCTCTCTTGATGAAGCACAAAAATAAAATGTTTAGGCGTGTTGTTGGAACAATTGTACTGGCAGGTTGGGTAACCCCTGAAATTGTGTGTGCGCTTTGCCTGTACAGCTTCTTCGGGGATGAAGGCACTCTTAACGCGATCATTACCTCTATTGGTATTCCAGAAGTAACTTGGCTGTATACGGTTCCTATGATCACCATTATTCTTGCGAATATCTGGCATGGAACGGCATTCTCCATGCTCGTGTTCCAGGCTGCGCTGGATGACGTGCCAAATGAGATTGAGGAGGCGGCCGTCGTTGACGGGGCATCCAAATGGCAAATTCTTACCCGTGTCACCATTCCTTATATCAAAGAAACGATTACAACGAATATGATGCTGGTTACGCTCCAGACGTTGGGCGTGTTTGGTCTTATTTATGCCATGACCGGCGGTGGACCAGGAACATCAACCACAACCCTGCCTATTTTCATGTACAATCAAGCCTTTGTGAATTATCAGCTTGGTTATGGAACGGCAATATCCTTGCTTCTGCTTCTAATTGGAATAGTGCTGAGCTTGTTCTATATTCGCGCGATGAAAGAGTAAACTTACAAGGAGAATTCGTATGAATACGATACAACGTAAATGGGTATACCGAATCCTGCCGTATTCGATTCTTACCTTCATCGGTATTTGTTTTCTACTCCCTCTTTTGTGGGTTATCGTTGCATCCATCGATTCCAATGCCATGCAATCTCTGAAATTACCCAGTCAGGTCACGGGGGCCAACTACATCGACGTCATCACGAATCCAGAGAATCAGCGTGCTTATCTAATCGGTCTGGTCATGTCCGTTGGCCAAGCCCTGCTTGTCGTGATCCTAGCCTTACTTGCGGCGTATCCTTTATCCCGTTACCAATTGAAATTTAAGAAGCCGTTCATGCTGACCATCTTATTCATGACCTCACTGCCGATTACTGCGGTTATGGTACCTGTCTATCAATTGTTCTTAAGCACCAAGCTGTATGATCATATCTTCGGGGTGATTCTATTCTATGTAGCCTCTTCCATGCCGTATGGGATATGGATGCTTAAGAATTTCATGGACTCGGTGCCTTCTGAACTGGAGGAAGCCGCCTGGATTGACGGGGCGTCTGTATTTGTGGGCATACGCAAAGTCGTAGCGCCTTTAATGGTTCCGGGCATTTGTACGGTAGCGATCTTCACCTTCTCGGGAAGCTGGGGCAATTTCTTCGTTCCGTATATTCTCCTGCAGACACCGGAGAACTTCCCGGTTTCCCTTAAGCTGTATCAGTTCTTCGGGCAGTATGGCATGGTGGATTACGGTAAACTTGCAGCATTCTCCGTGCTGTATGCGATTCCTTCGGTAGTCATGTATATCCTCTCTCAGCAGTTCATGTCCAAAGGATTTGGTCTTCAGGGCGGAACGAAGGGATAAGCGGCACCGTCCTTGTTAACCGAGAGTAGAATTCGAAAGCGCCTTGAATAATTTCAGCTGCCTAAATGAGTAAAGTCGGCCTTCTCTGGTCGGCTTTTTGTTATTATAATAGGGAAAATATACACTTCGAACTGAGGAGAGGACGAGCCCGTGACCCTGCAACAGCTGAAATATGTCATCGAGGTCGCGAGCCGCGGGTCTATGAATGAAGCGGCGAAGCGGCTTTTTATTTCCCAACCGAGCCTGTCCAATGCGATAAAAGACTTGGAAGAGGAGC
>RCUH01000271.1_pt1 | contig 62211 bp, 53 predicted proteins | sample 2166191 | NCBI WGS metagenome assembly RCUH01 (sample SAMN09932848, study PRJNA488358) | compost metagenome | feature: garden; material: soil; isolation source: compost soil in an enriched community after 214 h of incubation | place: Germany: Experimental Botanical Garden Goettingen | collected... | reverse complement strand
GTGGGGTGTTGAACCGTGGGGCGGGTGGGTCGTGCAGCCACGCGTGGCGTGGCGCTACGCGGGTTGTTTAACCGGTAGCGCCGACCGTTGGTCGGCTGCCCTTCCGCCCGGCACCATGGGCATCCGACCTACGCCGGGCAGCGCCCGGCTCTGCGGGGTCACGCGTCCAGTTCTTCCCAGCGTGCGTAGGCCGCATCCAGGTCGGCCTGCACCTTGGCAAGCTTGGCATTGTGCGCGGCCATGTCCGCCGCGCTGCGCTGGTAGAACGCCGGGTCGTTCATCGCGGCGGTGAGGCCTTCGACGTCCTTCTCCAGGGTCTCGATCTTCAGCGGCAGCTGCTCCAGCTCGCGCGCATCCTTGTAGCTGAGCTTGCGCTTGGCCGCAGCCGGTTCGGCCGGGGTGGCCGCCGCGGTCGCCGTCGGCTTGGCCGCCACGACCGGCGCGGCGGCGGCAACGGCCGCCGCGCGTGCCGCCTGCCGCTGCCAGTCGCTGTAGCCGCCCACGTACTCGCCCACCACGCCATCCCCTTCCATCACCATCGTGGAGGTCACCACGTTGTCGAGGAAATCACGATCGTGGCTGACCAGCAGCAGGGTGCCGGCGTAGTCGCCGAGCAGCTCTTCGAGCAGCTCCAGGGTTTCCACGTCCAGGTCGTTGGTCGGTTCGTCCATCACCAGCAGGTTGGACGGCTGGGCGAACAGCTTGGCCAGCAGCAGGCGGTTGCGCTCGCCGCCGGACAGGCGGGTGATCGGCGCGCGCGCGCGCTCGGGGGTGAACAGGAAATCCTGCAGATAGGCGTGCACGTGCTTGCGCTTGCCGTTGACCTCGATGAAATCGCGGCCTTCGGCCACGTTCTCGATCGCGGTCCAGTCTTCGCGCAGCACCGAACGGTACTGGTCGAAGTAGGCGATCTGCAGGTTGGTGCCGGCGCGTACTTCGCCGCTCTGCGGCTGCAGGTCGCCCAGCAGCAGCTTGAGCAGGGTGGTCTTGCCGCTGCCGTTGGGGCCGATCAGGCCGATGCGGTCGCCGCGCAGGATCACGGTTTCGAAATCCTTGACCATCGTGCGTGCACCGAAGGCGAAGGAGATGTCCTTGACGTCGATGACCTTCTTGCCGGAGTTCTCGGCCTGGGCCGCTTCCATGCGCACGTTGCCACCGAGTTCGCGGCGCTGCGAGCGATCGTTGCGCATCGCCTTGAGGCGCCGCACGCGGCCTTCGTCGCGGGTGCGGCGGGCCTTGATGCCCTGCCGGATCCAGATTTCTTCCTGCGCCAGCAGTTTGTCGAAGCGCGCGTTTTCCTGCGCCTGCGCATTGAGGCGTTCTTCGCGGCGGCGTTCGTAGTTGGCCCAGTCGCCCGGCCAGCTGGTGACCTGGCCACGGTCGATCTCGACGATGCGGGTGGCCAGTGCGCGCAGGAAGCGACGGTCATGGGTGACGAACACCACGCTGCCGTTCCAGTTCTTGAGGAACATTTCCAGCCAGTCGATGGCCTCGATGTCCAGGTGGTTGGTCGGTTCGTCCAGCAGCAGCAGGTCCGGCGAGGACACCAGCGCGCGGCCAAGCAGCACGCGGCGCTTCATGCCGCCGGACAGGCGCGCGAATTCGGCTTCGCCGTCCAGGTCAAGTTTGGTCAGGGTTTCGCTGACCCGCTGGTCCAGGCCCCAGCCGTTGGCTGCGTCGATCTTGGCCTGCACGGCCGACAGGGCATCGCCGTCGAACTCGTCGGCGACGCTGAGATGGTGGAATTCGGCCAGCCATTGGCCCAGTTCGCCCAGGCCATCGGCGACCACGTCGAACACGCTGCCGGCGGCACCGTGCGGCACCTCCTGCTCCAGCCGGGTGACACGCACCCCCTGCTGCACGCGGATTTCTCCGTCGTCAGGCTTGTGGTCACCGGACAGCAGCTTGAGCAGGGTCGATTTGCCAGCGCCGTTGCGGCCGATCAGGGCGATACGCTCACCCGGTTCGATCGACAGTTCGGCTTTTTCCAGCAACAGCGGGCCGCCGACGCTGAAGTCGACGTTTTGCAGAGTAATCAGAGGCATCCGACCATTGTACGGTGTGGCGGTGCGCGGCGTCGCTCAACCGGACGCGAAAGCGTCCGCAGCCAGCCCCAGCAGGGCGCGCAACGGCGGCGGCACGTGCTTGCCGGGGTGGTGGACCACCCACAACTGGCGCGACAGTGGCGGCAGCGGGGTGTCCAGGATGCGCAGGCTGCCCAGCGCCACCAGGTCGGCCACCGCATGCGCCGACAGGCAGGCCACGCCCAGCCCCGCCGCGGCGGCCTGCTTGATGGCTTCGGTGCTGCCCAGCTGCATGGCGCGCGCGAAGTGGTGCAGGTGCGGCAGCAACGCCTGCTCCACCGCCTCGCGGGTGCCCGAGCCGGGCTCACGCAGCAGCCAGCGCGCGGCTGACAGCGCGGCAAGGTGGGGGCGGGCGCCCAGCGGGGACGCAGCGGCGGCCACGATCACCAGGGCGTCCTGCTGCCACGGCAGCACGTTCAGCCCGCTCTCGTGGCACGGGCCTTCGATGAGGCCCAGGTCGACCTCCAGCCGCTGCACCGCCGCGACCACCTCGGCGCTGTTGCCGATGCGCAGGTCCACGTCCACGTGCGGCTGGTCCGCCAGCAGGGCAGCGACCCGGGCGGGCAGCAGGTAATTGCCGATGGTGGTGCTGGCCCCGATCCGCAGTTGCAGCGGCACCCCGGTGGCGGAAGCAGGACGCCCTGCCCCGGCCATCGCCTCCAGATCCGCGGCCGCGGCCAACAGCCCGCGCGCCGGGTCCAGCAGGGCCCGGCCCTGCGCATTGAGGATCAGGCGGCGGCCGATGCGGTCGAACAGCGGCGACGGCAACTGCGCCTCCAGTTCGTTGAGCGCCGCACTGGTGGCCGACTGCGACAACGCCAGCTGCTGGCCGGCGGCAGCGGTGGTGCCCACGTCGGCGACGGCCACGAATACCTGCCATTGGCGAAGGCTGATGCGCATGGCGCCATTAACCCATAAAACCGGTTGAAATCACATAAACAATACGTTTTACAGGTTTATCGGTCGGGCGCAGGCTGGAAGCCATCCAAACGGAACCACACCGTGAACGCCTCCCGTCCCACGCTGTACCTGCCCACCCTCGCCTACCGTTGGCGGGGGCGTCTGCCCGGCCTGCTGCTGGCGGGCGGTGTCGCCCTGGCGGCGATGGCGCTGGCCGCCCTGCCCTGGCTGCAGGCGCACGGCATCAGTGCGCTTACCCTGGCCATCGTGCTCGGCATTGCGCTCGGCAACAGTGTGTACCCGCGCCTGGCACCGCAGGCGGCGGCGGGCGTGGGCTTTTCCAAGCAGTGGCTGCTGCGCGCCGGCATCGTGCTGTACGGCCTGCGCCTGACCTTCCAGGACATCGGCCAGGTTGGCGTTGGCGGTGTGCTGATCGATGCGCTGGTGCTGACCAGCACCTTCGCGCTGGCCTGGTGGGCCGGCACGCGCTGGTTCGGGATCGACCGGGAGAGCGCCCTGCTGATCGGTGCCGGCAGCGCGATCTGTGGCGCAGCGGCGGTGATGGCGGCCGAGCCGGTGGTGCGCGGGCGTGCGGAACAGGTCACCGTGGCGGTCTCCACCGTGGTGGTGTTCGGCACGCTGGCGATGTTCCTGTATCCGGCGCTGTACCCGCTCACCCTGGCGCACGGCGTGATGCCGATGAGCGAGCAGGCCTATGGTGTGTTCACCGGCTCCACCGTGCACGAAGTGGCGCAGGTGGTCGCGGCCGGACGTGCGGTCAGCGAAGGTGCCGCCGACACCGCGGTGATCGCCAAGATGGTGCGGGTGATGATGCTGGCCCCGTTCCTGGTGGCGCTGTCGTTGCTGCTGGCCCGCGGTGGCAGCGCCCAGCCCGGGGCGGCACGCGCGAAGATCGTGGTGCCGTGGTTTGCGTTCGGCTTCGTCGCGGTGGCCGGGTTGAATTCGCTGCACCTGCTGCCTGCCGCGTGGGTCGCCATCGCCATGGATGTGGACACGGTGCTGCTGGCCATGGCCATGGCGGCGCTGGGCTTGACCACACACGTGTCGGCGCTGCGCCAGGCCGGCATGAAGCCGCTGCTGCTGGCCCTGCTGCTGTTTGGCTGGTTGCTGGCCGGGGGCCTGGGCATCAACCTGGGCGTGCACGCGGTGCTGGGGTGAGCGCGGGCCGCATGCCACACTGGCGCGATGAAGCGCGCGCGTGTTCCCCCCGTCGATCGCCGTCGTCTGCACATCCCGTACCGTCAGGTGCTGGAGCGCTACGGGGCGATCGATGACGCCGAAGACGACCTGCTCGACCTGCTGCAGCGGGTGCTGGGCCCGGAGGTCGTGGTCCGCTGGGAGCAGGACGTCAGCCACCCCAATCCCTGGTTCCACACGCTGATTCTGGATGTCAGCGACGGCCCGGGCGAGTTCAGCCAGGCCCAGCACACCGCGTTGATGGCGGGGTTGCGGGCGCTGGATCTGGCCTGAGCAGCGCCGGCACGCGCCCGACAGGCGGCCCAGCGGGTAGAATGCGCCATGAATGAATTCTCCGAACTGCCCCTGTCGGCCTCGCTGGCGGCGGGCATCGACGCGCTGGGCTATACCCGCATGACACCCGTGCAGGCCCAGAGCCTGCCGGCCATCCTTGATCGCCGCGACCTGATCGCACAGGCCCCCACCGGCAGCGGCAAGACCGCCGCCTTCGGGCTGGGCCTGCTGCAGGCGCTGGATCCGGCAGTGATCCGCGCCCAGGCACTGGTGCTGTGCCCCACCCGCGAGCTGGCCGACCAGGTGGGCAAGCAGATCCGCAAGCTGGCCACCGGCATCCCCAACCTGAAGCTGGTGGTGCTCACCGGCGGCATGCCGCTGGGCCCGCAGCTGGCTTCGCTGGAAGCGCACGACCCGCACGTGGTGGTGGGCACGCCGGGGCGCATCCAGGAACTGGGGCGCAAGCGCGTGCTCAAGCTCGGCGGGGTGACCACGCTGGTGCTGGACGAGGCCGACCGCATGCTGGACATGGGCTTTGAAGAGCCCATCCGCGAGATCGCCGGGCGCACCAGCAAGGACCGCCAGACGCTGCTGTTCTCGGCCACCTACCCCGATGAGATCCGCACGATCGCCCGCGAGCTGCTGCGCGACCCGGTCGAAGTAACCGTGGAAGGGGCCGACAACGCGCCGGCCATCCGCCACCTGTTCTGCGAGACCGACCTGGCCAGCAAACAGAAGGCGCTGGCCGGGCTGCTGCTCAAGTACAACCCGGAATCGACGGTGGTGTTCTGCAATACCCGCCGCGATGTCGATGAGGTGGCCAACTCGCTGCAGCAGTTCGGCTTCTCCGCACTGCCGCTGCATGGCGAGATGGAGCAGCGCGACCGCGATGAAGTGCTGGTGCGCTTTGCCAACCGCAGCTGCAACGTGCTGGTGGCCAGCGACGTGGCCGCGCGCGGGCTGGACGTGCAGGACCTGGCGGCGGTGATCAATTACGAGCTGCCCACCGATATCGAAACCTATGAGCACCGCGTGGGGCGCACCGGGCGTGCCGGCGCGACGGGCCTGGCGATCAGCCTGGTGACCGGCCGCGAGCGCAACCGCGCCGACGCGCTGGAAGCGGCGCAGGGCAAGCCGCTGGACTGGCAGAAGACGCCGCTGGCGATCGCCCGCCCGGCCGTGCTGCCGCAGGCAGCGATGGAAACCCTGCGCATCGACGGCGGCAAGACCGACAAGCTGCGCCCGGGCGACATCCTCGGCGCACTGACCGGCGAAGCCGGGCTGTCGGCCAAGGTGATCGGCAAGATCGACATCTACGCCACGCGTTCCTACGTGGCCATCGCCCGCGAGCACGTGGGCCGGGCGATCGCACGGCTGGAAGCGGGCAAGATCAAGGGCCGTCGTTTCCGCGTCCGCCAGATGTAACCGGGGGTAGAGCCGACCGTTGGTCGGCTTGCACCCTGCACAACGGCCGACCCACGGTCGGCCCCGCGTCAACAGCGCTCGGCCTCAATACACCAGGTTGGCCAGCAACGGCACGTCCGCGGCCCAGCGCTCGCGGCCGCCCAGGCCACCCAGTTCGACCAGCACCGCCGCGCCTACCACCTCCACCTGCAGCTGGCGCGCCAGCGACAGCGCGGCCAGCAGCGTGCCGCCGGTGGCCAGCACGTCATCGACCACCAGCACGCGCGCACCGGGCGGCAATGCGTCGGCGTGCACTTCAATGCTGTCGGTGCGGTATTCCAGGGTGTATTCCTGCTTGAGCGTGCGACCCGGCAGCTTGCCCGGCTTGCGCACCGGCACGAAGCCCACGCCAAGCACGCGCGCCATCGCCGCCCCCAGGATGAAGCCGCGCGATTCGATGCCCATCACTGCCTGCAGGTCCGCCGTACGCCAGGGCGCGACCATCGCGTCGATGGCAGCCGCGAAATCCGGGCCGTCGGCGAGCAGCGGCATGATGTCCTTGAACAGGATGCCCGGCTTGGGGAAATCGGCGATGTCGCGCAGGCGGCCGGCCCAGGCGGGCGTGGCGGAAGACTCGGTCATGGCAGGGGAAATCTACGGGGTGGCATAGGGTAAACGCTTCGGCCCGGCATCGCCCGCGCCGGGCCGATGCGTTGCTGCGTTCCAGCCATGGCATGGTCGATTCACGCCGAAATCGCACATTGGTGCGATAATCGCCCTAACCGGTCGTTCACCCCGTTTCCGCGATAAGCAGCGGAGCGTCCGTCGCGCCGTCGCCCGGCGACGCACGCCACGAAGGTAACGCCCGACGGTCCCCGCCACGCTGGTCGCGCGCGGGCCTGCCCGATGCCGCGCGGCAGCGGGTTTCCTCTGTAGAGGTTCATGCAACGTGGACGAGAACAAGAAACAGTCGGCAGCGTGCCGGATCCTGGTCATCCTGCCGGGCGTGCTGATCATGCTGTTCGGCCTGGCCCTGCTGGTCGGGGGCATCCGCCTGGTGCAACTGGGCGGCAGCTGGTACTTCCTGCTGATGGGGGCGGCCTCGCTGGTCGCCGGCGGGCTGCTGGCCGCACGCCGCCCGCTGGGCGCGGTGCTGTATGGCGTGGCATTCGTGGCCACCGTGGCCTGGGCGCTGGCCGATGCCGGCCTGGAATTCTGGCCGCTGGTCTCGCGCCTGGTGATGCCGGCGGTGCTGGCGCTGCTGGTCGCGCTGGCCTGGCCGGCGCTGAAGCGCGGCCGCGGGCTGCCGGGCGGACGCGGCGCGTACGCGGTGTCGGCGGTGCTGCTGGTCGGGCTGCTGGCCACGGCGGTGTCGGCGTTCCAGCCACGCCCGGTGGTCACCGCCGGCGCTGATCGACCGGCGGTGGTGCCGGTGGCCAGGGAGCGCCAGCAGCGCGACTGGATGCACTGGGGCAACACCACGGCCGGCACCCGGTTTGCCGCGCTGGACCAGATCACCCCGGACAACGTGGACCAGCTGCAGGTGGCCTGGACCGCGCATACCGGCGATGTGCCGCAGAGCGATGGTTTCGGTGCCGAAGACCAGGTCACGCCGCTGCAGATCGGGCAGACCCTGTTCGTGTGCACCCCGCACAACCGGGTGGTCGCGATGGACGTGGACAGCGGCCAGCAGCGCTGGTCGTTCGATCCCAAGGCGACCGCGCCGAACTGGCAGCGTTGCCGCGGCCTGGGTTACTTCGATGCCAGCCTGCCCCCGACTGGCGTGCCCACGGTGGCCACGGCGGCGGCGCCGGTGCCTGCCGCGCCCGCCGCGGCCGTGCCCGGTGCCGCACCGGCGGTATGCGAAAAGCGCATCCTGATGACCTCGATCGACGCGCGCCTGTTCGCGCTCGATGCGGCCACCGGCAAGGCCTGCCCGGACTTCGGCGTCAACGGCGTGGTTGACCTGAAGGTCGGCATGGGCGAGATCAAACCCGGCTTCTACACGTTGACCGCCGCGCCCCTGGTGGCCGGTGAACTGGTGATCATCGGCGGCCGCGTGGCCGACAACATCGAGGTCGGCGAGCCGTCCGGCGTGGTCCGCGCCTACAACGTGCGCAGCGGCGCGCTGGCCTGGGTCTGGGACCTGTCCAGGGAAACCCCGGACGTGCCGCTGGATCCGTCGATCCACTACACCCGCGCCACCCCCAATGTGTGGACCTCGATGGCCTACGACCCGCAGCTGGGCCTGGTCTACCTGCCCACCGGCAACACCACCCCGGACCAGTGGGCCGGCGAGCGTACGCCGCAGGACGACAAGTACAGTTCGGCGGTGGTCGCGCTGGATGTGGCCACCGGCAAGGAGCGCTGGGTCTACCAGACCGTCCACCACGACCTGTGGGACTACGACCTGCCCGCCCAGCCGACCCTGACCGACGTGCCCGACGGCAAGGGCGGCACCCTGCCCGCGCTGCTGCAGATCACCAAGGCCGGCCAGGTGTTCATGCTCAACCGCGCCACCGGCCTGCCGATCACCGAGGTGCGCGACATCCAGGCCCCCCAGGGCAAGGCGGCGGGCGAGCGCTACTCGCCGACCCAGCGCCTGTCGGTCGGCCTGCCGCAGATCGGCGCGCAGACCCTGACCGAGGCGGACATGTGGGGCGCCACGCCCATCGACCAGATGCTGTGCCGCATCCAGTTCAAGGGCTTCCGCTACGACGGCATGTTCACCCCGCCGGGCGAAGACCTGGCGCTGCAGTGGCCCGGATCGCTGGGCGGCATGAACTGGGGCAGCGCATCGGTGGATCCCACCACCGGCTACCTGTTCGTCAATGACATGCGCCTGGGCCTGTGGACCAAGCTGATCCCGCGCGCGCAGATGACCACCGGTGCCGGCGGCGTGGAAATGGGCGCAGCCTCGCAGACCGGCACGCCGTACGGTTCGCTGCGCGACCGCTTCCTGTCCAAGCTCGGCATCCCGTGCCAGAAGCCGCCATTCGGCACGTTGTCGGCGATCAACCTGGCCACCCACCAGCTGGTCTGGCAGGTGCCGGTGGGCACGGTGAAGGACACCGGCCCGATGGGCATCAAGATGCGCCTGCCGATCCCGATCGGCATGCCCACCCTCGGCGGTTCGCTGGCCACCCAGTCCGGCCTGCTGTTCTTTGCCGGCACCCAGGACTACTACCTGCGCGCCTATGACAGCCGCAGCGGCGAGGAAGTGTGGAAGGCGCGCATGCCGGTAGGCAGCCAGGGCACGCCGATCACCTACGTCTCGCCCTCCACCGGTCGCCAGTACGTGGTGATTTCCGCCGGCGGTGCGCGCCAGTCGCCCGATCGCGGCGACTACGTGATCGCCTACGCGCTGCCGGCCGCGCACTGAGCCACGCGCGCCACGGTCACCCACCGTGGCGCGTCGGCTTCGCTTCGCCGCGTGCAGCCTTTACCATGCACGATCACCGAGCACGACACACCATCATGTCCGCCGCACCTCCCAGCCGTCGCCCCAAGCGTGCCCCTGCCCCGCCGCAGGATCGCGGCCTCAGCCATGAGCTGATGCAGCAGATCCAGGACAACCAGGGTAATCCGGATTTCATGACCTCGCTGGGCCGTGGGCTGGTGGTGTTGAGCGTGTTCTCGCAGCACCCGCGCGAGGTGACCATGTCGCAGATCAGCACGGAAACCGGCATTTCACGCGCGGCCGTGCGCCGCGTGCTGTACACGCTGGAGAAGCTGGGCTACGTCGGCGAGCAGGGGCGCGGTTTCGTGCTGCTGCCGCGCGTGCTGGGCATGGGCGGCGCCTACGTGGCTTCCTCCTCGATGACGGCCGCCGCGCAGCCGGTGCTCGATGCCCTGCGCGACGATGTGCACGAGTCATGCTCGCTGGGCGTGCTCGACGGCGATGACGTGCTGTACGTGGCGCGTGCCGAAACGGTGCGGATCATGTCCATCGGGCTGCGCGCGGGCAGCCGTCTGCCCGCGTATTGCACGTCGATGGGCCGCGTGTTGCTGGCCGCACTGCCGCGCGACACGCTGGAAAGTTACCTGGAACGCAATCCGCTGCGGCCGCGCACCGAGCGCACCGTGACCCGCATGGACGACTTCCTGGAAACGCTGGAACGGGTCCGCCGCGAGGGCGTGGCACTGGTGGACCAGGAACTGGAGATCGGGCTGCGCTCGATCGCCGTGCCGGTCCACGCGCGCGGTGGCGCGGTGGTGGGTGCGTTGAACATCGGCACCCAGGCCGGTCGCATCAGCCTGGGGGTGATGCAGTCGCAACTGCTGCCGCGCCTGCGCGAGGCGGCGCAGCGGTTGGGGACGCTGCTGCACTAGGCGCGCGCCGGGGCAGTGGCCGGTGGCCGACCTGCGGCCGGGACTACCGGGTGGGTTCGTTGGCCTGTTCTTCCAGGATCGGCTTGGCCAGGGCGAAGGCATGGTTGGCCGCCGGCACGCCGCAGTAGATCGCCGCCTGCAGCAGCACTTCCTTGATTTGGTCCGGGGTGACGCCGTTGTTGCGCGCCGCGCGGATGTGCAGCTTGAATTCTTCGTCATGGCCCAGCGCCACCATCATTACGATGGTGAGCAGCGAGCGGGTGTGCCGTGGCAGCCCGTCGCGGGTCCAGACCGTGCCCCACGCGGTCCGCGTGATGAAGGCCTGGAATTCTTCGGTGAAATCGCTGCGCGCCTGCAGTGAGCGCTCCACGTGCGCGTCGCCGAGTACGGCGCGGCGTACTGCAAGGCCGGCTTCGTATCGTTCCTGTTCGTCCATTGGGTGCCTCTTGGGGTGGGGGCGTGCCGGCCAACGGCCGGCAGCAGCCGTAGGTTCAGGCGTGACCCGGGGTCACGGCGGCGGCGTGCAGGTGGCGCGCCAGTGCGGCGGTGAATGCATCGGCCGATTCGAGGTTGCAGATGTGGCGGCCCGGCACGGCGATGGCGTGCCCCTGCCCGACGCCAGCGGCGATCGTCTGCAGATCGGCCGGCGGGCAGACCGGATCGTCGTCGCCGGCGATGGCCAGGGTCGGCACGGTGATGCGCGCCAGCGTGGCGCGGAAGTCGGCCGTGGCCACGGCATGGCAGCACCCCACGTAGCCGGCCACGCTGGTGGCGACGAAGCGCTGCAGGATGTCCTCCACCTGCGCAGGCTGTGCGTGGGCGAAGGCCGGGGTGAACCAGCGCTCGGCGGTGCCCTCGCGCAGTGGTTGCAGGCCATGCGCCTGCACCTGCGCGATGCGCGCCTGCCAGCTCTCGGCCGTGCCGATCTTCGCTGCGGTGGCCGCCAGCGTCAGGGTGCGCAGGCGCGCGCCGGCGTGGATGCCCAGCCACTGCCCGGTGAGGCCGCCGATCGACAGCCCGCAGAAGTGACTGCGCTCGACCCCGAGGTGGTCCCACAGGGCCAGCACGTCCGCGCCCAGGTCAGCCACCCGGTAGGCGCCCGGCGGTGCGCTGGACTGGCCATGGCCGCGGCGGTCGTAGCGCAGGATGCGGAACTGCGCTGCCAGCGCCTGCACCTGCCGGTCCCACATGTGCAGGTCGGTGCCCAGCGAGTTGCAGAAGGTCAGCCAGGGCGCATCGACGGGTCCATCGACGCGGTAATGCAGGCGGTGCGATTCCAGCGCAAGAAACGGCATGCAACACTCCAGAAAATTGGCGGATCAACGCTGCGCCAGCACGCGGTCGATCCAGGTATCGGCCATGCCGCGCCAACTGTCGGCGGCAAACAAGGCCTGCAGCTGTGCAGGCGACAGGTGCGCGGTCACCTCGGGCATCTGCTGCAGTACCTCGTGCAGGTGCCGTGACTGGTCCAGCGCGCGGCGCGCGGCCTGTTCCACCAGCGCGTGGGCGGCGGCCTTGCCGAGCATGCCGGCCAGGGTCACCGTCACTGCTTCGGCGTAAAGCAGGCCGCCATGACTGTCCAGGTGCGCCTGCATGCGCGCGCGATCCAGTTGCAGGCCCTGCACCACCACGCTCACCTGGGCCAGGCTGCCGGCGCACAGGCGCACGATCTCCGGCACGGTGTCCCACTCGGCGTGCCACTGGCCGGCGGCGCGCTCGTGCGGCTGCGGCATCGCCGTGAACAAGGTGGACAGCAGGCCCGGCACGCGGGTGGCCGCGGCGATCGCGGCCACGCAACCGACCGGGTTGCGCTTGTGCGGCATCGCCGACGATCCGCCCTTGCCCTCGGCGCTCGGCTCGAAGGCCTCGGCGACTTCGGACTGCATCAGCAGCACGATATCGGTGGCGATCTTGCCCAGGGTTCCGGTGAGCAGCGCGAAGCTGCTGCCCAGCTCGGCGATGCGGTCGCGCGCGGTGTGCCAGGGCAATGCCGGAACCGGCAGGCCGAGTTCCTCGCCCAACGCCTGCGCTACCTCCAGCCCACGCGTCTGCAGCGAGGCCAGCGTGCCGGCGGCACCGCCGAACTGCAGCACCAGCGTATCGGTGCGCAGCGCCTGCAGGCGCCGTTGGCTGCGCTGCAGCGCATCGAGCCAGCCCGCCGCCTTCAGCCCGAACGTGACCGGTACCGCGTGCTGCAGCAGTGTGCGACCGGGCAGCCCGGTGTCGCGCTCGGCTTCGGCCAGCGCTGCCAGCGTGGTGCACAGCCCATCCAGCCGCGCCTGCACGTCGCCAAGCGCGTCACGCAACTGCAGGATCGCCCCGCTGTCGATGATGTCCTGGCTGGTGGCCCCCCAGTGCACCCAGCGTGCCGCCTCGGCGTCGTGGCGGCCCACCTCGGCGGTGAGCGCCTTGACCAGAGGGATGGCCGGATTGCCGGCCAGTGCGGTGGCCTGGCCGAGCGCATCGAGCCGATAGCGCCCGGCCTGGCAGGCCGCCTCGATCGGCGCCAGGGCGGCAGCGGGGATCACCGCGCAGCGCACCTGCGCGCGGGCGAGCGCGGCCTCCACGTCGAGCATGGCCTGCACGCGGGCGTGGTCGGTGAACCGGGCGTCCACCGCCGGATCGCCAAACAGGGCCCCCAGCAGGGAGTGCGAATCGTGCATCAATCCAGCTCCATCCAGGACAAGGACAGCTTACCCGCGCCGGCCGATGGCAGGCGTGGAGGCTGCATCAGTAATCGAAGAACACGGTTTCGTGCTCGCCCTGCATGCGCACGTCCCAGTGGTACAGGCCGTTGCCCTGGGCCTGGGCGATCAGCGTGGGGCGCCGTTCGGCCGGCACCAGGGCCAGGATCGGGTCGTCGGCGTTGCCCGGCGCGTCGCTGAAGTACAACCGCGCACTGGCCGCGCGCAGCAACCCGCGCATGAACACCAGCACCATCAGGTGCGGCGCCTGCGGCTGCCCCCTGGGACCGGCCACGCTGCCCGGGCGCACGGTGGTGAAGGCGAAGCGGCCCTGCGCATCGGTCGGCACCCGGCCCCAGCCATCGAAGGCCGGGTCATGCTCGGCGTGGCGCGGGTCTTCGGGGTGGGCGTAGATGCCCTGGGCGTCGGCCTGCCAGATTTCCAGCACGGCATCGGACACCGGTACGCCGACGCCATCGAATACCTGGCCCTGCACCTGCACGCGCTCGCCCTGCGCCTGCGCCGGGGCGATGTCGGTGCGGTACAGCGGCTCCAGGCCCAGCCGGTAGTACGGGCCCACGGTCTGCCACGGAGTGGATTGGAAACTCATCTGCTTACTCCCACACGGTCATCTTGCGGCCACGCAAGACGATGTCGAAACGGTAGCCCAGGGCGAACTCGTTGGCGGTGTTCTCCCAGTCGAAGGAGGACACCATGCGCGCGCGCGCCTTGGCATCGTCCACGCAGTTGTAGATCGGGTCGTACTCCAGCAGCGGGTCGCCGGGGAAGTACATCTGGGTCACCAGGCGCTGGCCGATGCCATCGCCGTGCAGCGAGAAGTGGACATGCGCCGGCCGCCACGCGTTGTAGTGGTTGCGCCACGGGTACGCACCGGGCTTGATGGTGGTGAAACGGTAGCGGCCGTGGTCGTCGGTGAGCACCTGGCCGGTGCCGGTGAAGTTGGGATCCAGCGGTGCATCGTGCTGGTCGCCCTTGTGCAGGTAGCGGCCGGCGGCGTTGCACTGCCATACCTCGACCACGCGGTTGCGCACCGGGCGACCGTTTTCATCGAGCACGCGGCCACTGACCACGATGCGCTCGCCCAGCGGCTGGCCCTTGAAACCGGCGGTAAGGTCGGCCGCGTGTTCCCCCAGGGTGATGCGGTCCAGGGCCGGCCCGGTCACCTCCGACAACGTGGCCGGGATCCGGATCGGATCGCGGCCCGGGCCGCGCAGGCGCGTGGACGCGTACGGCAGGTGGATGCGGTCCGGCTGGGTGCCGGGATACGGCCTGCGGTAACCGCGCAGGTCGGTGGGATCGCTCATGGCGTACTCCAATTGGCGGGCGGCCGGAAGACCGCGGCTGTGCTGCCCCGGCACGCTGCCACGCGGAGGTGACAGCGGCCGTGAAGCGGAAAAGGGAAAGGGGTGTCAGACGCGCTCGATCGCCAGCGCCACGCCCTGGCCGACACCGATGCACATCGTGGCCAGGCCGCGGCGCCCGCCGCTGGCCTCGAGCTGGCGTAGCAGGGTCAGCGCCAGCCGCGCCCCGCTCATGCCCAGCGGATGACCGAGCGCGATGGCACCGCCATTGGCGTTGACATGGGCAGCAGCGTCGGCCAGCCCGAGTTCGCGCAGGCAGGCCAGGCCCTGCGAGGCGAATGCCTCGTTGAGCTCGATCGCATCGAAATCGGCGATGCCCAGGCCCAGCCGGGCCAGCAGCCGCCGCGTCGCCGGTACCGGACCCATGCCCATCACGGCCGGCTCCACGCCGGCACTGGCGAAGCCGAGGATGCGGCCCCGCGGGGTCAGGCCCAGTGCCTGCACCTGTGCGCCGGAGGCCAGCAGCAGCGCCGCGGCACCGTCGTTGATGCCCGAAGCGTTGCCGGCGGTGACGGTACCCGGCTGACGGAACAGGGGTTTGAGCTTGCCCAGCGCCTCGATCGTGGTCTCGGCACGCGGGTGTTCGTCGTGCTCCACGCGCACGCTTTCGCCGCGCTTGCGGCCCGGCGCGTCCACCGCGACGATCTCGCCAGCGAAGAAGCCACGCTGCTGGGCCGCGGCGGTGCGCTGCTGGCTGCGCAGCGCGAACGCATCCTGGTCCTCGCGCGAAATGGCGTAGCGCTCGGCCACATTCTCTGCGGTCTGGCCCATGGTTTCCACGCCGTGCAGCTCACGCAGGCGCGGGTTGATGAAGCGCCAGCCCATCGTGGTGTCTTCCAGGATCTGGTCGCGTGCGAACGCGCTGCCCGGCTTGCCCATCACCAGCGGCGCGCGCGACATCGATTCGACCCCGCCGGCGATCGCCAGCCCCAGCTCGCCGGCAGCGATCCCGCGGGCCACCGTGCCGATCGCATCCAGTCCCGAGCCACACAACCGGTTGACGGTGCTGCCCGGCACGCTGACCGGCAATCCGGCCAACAGCAGGCTCATCCGCGCCACGTTGCGGTTGTCTTCGCCGGCCTGGTTGGCGCAGCCCAGGTACACCTCCTCGATCAGCGCCGGGTCCAGCTGCGGCTGGCGCGCCAGCAGCGCCTTGATCGGCAGCGCGCCCAGGTCGTCGGCGCGGATGCCGGACAGCGCACCGGCGTAACGGCCGATCGGGGTGCGGATACCGTCGACGATATAGATTTCCTGCTGGCTCATGTCAGGCTCCCTCACTCATCTGCAGCGGCAGGCCGGTCAGCTCGCGCAGCTGCGCCAGCGTCATCCCGTCCACCATCTCCAGCACGGTCGCGCCGTCCTTGCCCAGGTCGAACACGGCCACATCGGTATAGACCCGCGAGACGCAGCGCAGGCCGGTCAGCGGATAGCTGCACTGGGCCACCAGCTTGCTCTGCCCCTGCTTGGTAAGCAGGTCCATCATCACGAACACCTGCTTGGCACCGATGGCCAGGTCCATCGCACCACCGACGGCTGGAATCGCATCGGCCGCACCGGTGCTCCAGTTGGCCAGGTCGCCCTGCGCCGATACCTGGAACGCACCCAGCACGCAGATGTCCAGGTGGCCGCCGCGCATCATCGCGAACGAATCGGCGTGGTGGAAGTAGCAGCCACCGGTCAGCAGCGTCACCGGCTGCTTGCCGGCGTTGATCAGGTCCGGATCCTCATCGCCGGGCGCGGGTGCCGGGCCCATGCCCAGCAGCCCGTTCTCGGACTGCAGGAAGATCTCCTTGTCGGCCGGCAGGAAGTTGGCCACCGTGGTTGGCAGTCCGATACCCAGATTCACATAGGCACCTTCGGGGATGTCCCGCGCGACGCGGGCGGCCATCTGTTCGCGGCTGAGGCGGTTCATGCGCGGCCTCCTGCAGCGGTGGGCGCAGGAAGTTCGACCACCCGCTGCACGAAGATGCCCGGGGTCACCACGGCCTCCGGGTCGAGCGCACCCAGCGCCACCACCGACTCCACCTGGACGATCGCGCAGCGCGCGGCCATCGCCATCAGCGGGCCGAAATTGCGCGCGGTCTTGCGGTAGACCAGGTTGCCCCAACGGTCACCCTGGTGGGCCTTGATCAGCGCGAAGTCGGCGTGCAACGGGTACTCGAGCACGTAATGGCGGCCATCGATTTCGCGGGTCTCCTTGCCCTCGGCCAGCTCGGTGCCGTAGCCGGTGGGGGTGAAGATCGCGCCCAGCCCGGAACCGGCGGCGTGGATGCGCGCGGCCAGGTTGCCCTGCGGCACCAGTTCCAGTTCGATCTCACCGGCGCGGTAGGCGGCATCGAAATGCTGCGAATCGGCCTGGCGCGGGAACGAACAGATGATGCGGCGCACACGCTTGTGCCTGATCAGCGCGGCCAGCCCGCTGTCGCCGTTGCCGGCGTTGTTGTTGATGATGGTCAACCCGGTCGCGCCCTGCGCGATCAGGGCATCGATCAGCGCGTCGGGCATGCCGGCGGTACCGAAGCCGCCGATCATCACCGTGGCGCCGTCGTGGATATCGGCCACCGCTGCATCAGCGCTGGCCACGGTCTTGTCGATCACTGCAATGCTCCTTGCCACGCACTGCGATGCGTGGCCACGTGCGGGAAGACTCTGGAAGCGACCATGGTGCGGAGCGCACTGGGCACGGTCAATCCGATATTCGGCCAATCGATTCGATAATCGCACATCATTGTCGGTCTCCGCGTGCGCTCAGGTACGCGTCTGGCCAACGCCGACACGCAGACCCAGGCAGGCCCATGCGGCCAACGCCAGCGGTAGCGCGCACAGCACGTACAACGCCGCCGGCGACCAGCCCGCGTCGACCAGCAAACCAACGCTCAGCGGCGAAAGAATCGCGCCGACCCGACCGATGCCGATCGCCCAGCCCAGACCGGTGGTGCGCACGTCGGCGGCGAACACCACCGGGGCGGCGGCATACAGCCCGGCCATCGCACCGAACAGCGCCGCGCCGATCACGAAGGCGATCGGGAACGCGATTTCCAGCCGGGTGTTGAAGGCGGCAAACAGCAGCATCGCCAGCATGGCCAGCACCAGGCTCGCAGCGGTCAGCCGCGACAACGCCCAGCGCGAGGCCAGCCAGCCAAACAGGCTGCCGCCAACGATGCCGCCGAGGTTGAGCAGCACCCCGCCGGTGATGCCCTGCTGCGCCGAGACACCGGCCGAAACCAGCAGCTTGGGCGTCCAGCTGAGCACGAAATAGAACGCGAACATGTGCAGGAAGAACGCCATGGCGATCAGCACGGCCACCTTGCGCAGGTCACCGACGAACAGCGCCGCGTAGCCCTTTCGCCCATCCCCGCGCACCGGTGCCGGCGGCAGCGCCTGCAAAGCGGGCATGTGCATGCGGGCCAGCAGTGCGTTGAGTCGCGGCAACGCATCGGCCGGGCGCCGCGCGACCAGGAAATCCAGGGATTCGGGCAGGCACTTGAGCACCAGCGGGATGCACAACAGCGAGGCGCCGGCCCCGATCAGGAACACGCTGTGCCAGCTGAAATGCTCCAGCATCCAGGCCGCCAGCAGGCCACCCAGCGTGGCGCCGATCGGGTAACCGGTGGCCTGCATCGCCACCGCCGTACTGCGCCATTTGGCGTTGGCGTACTCGGCGGTGATCACCCCTACCCCGGCCAGCATGCCGCCGATGCCGATTCCGGTGAACACGCGCAGTGCGCCGAGCTGCCAGGCGTTGGCCGCCAGCGCCGAGGCGACCATGCCGATGGTGAGGATCACCAGGCAGACGATGATCATCGGCCGGCGGCCCCAGCGATCGGCCAGCGGCGCCAGCAGGAACGAGCCCAGCGCCATGCCGACCAGCCCGGCGCTGAGCATGACCCCCAGTACCTTGCCCGACAACGCCCAGTCGGCCGAGACGTGCGGCGCGGTGAACGCCATCACCATCACATCGAAGCCGTCGAGCATGTTCAACAACACGCAGATGGCGATGGCCGTCCATTGGAAGGAACTCATGCGCTCCAGCACGAGCGGTGGGGCGGCGGCGGTGGCATGGCTCATACGGGGGTCCTGCGACGACGGGGTACGGAAAGCATCCGGCGGGGAGGTCTCAACGACCGGCCTGGCTGGAGGCATGGATGACCTGGAGCACCGACTGCAACTGCTCGACCTCGACCTGGCCCGGCGCCGACGGCGTGCCGATCATGCCGAAGGTCAGCGCCTGGCCGAAGGTCTCCCCGGCCAGCCGCGAGACCACGCCGGTGCCGCCCATGGACATGGTCAGCAGCGGCTTGCTGCTGCGCTGGCGCACCTCCCAGGTGGCCTGCAACAGCGTGAGCACGTCGCCGGCGTCGCGTGGCATCACCGCGATCTTGAGGACGTCCGCGCCCAGCGCATCCTGCCGAAGCAGGCGCGCAACGATCTCTTCGCGCGCCGGCGTGGCATGGAAGTCGTGGCTGGACATCACCACCTTCACCCCCGCCTTGTGCGCCTGGGCTACCAGCGCGGCCACCCGTGCCGGATCGCGGAACATCTCCACGTCGATCAGCTGGGCGAAGCCGCCGCGCAGCAGCGTGGCGTAGAGCGCGGCATAGTCGGCGTCGCTGATCGGCTTGCTGCCGCCTTCGGCCTGGGTGCGGAACGTGACGATCATCGGCTTGCCGTCCAGCGTGCGTGCGATGCGCTTGCCGAGTGCGACCAGCGCCTTGCCGTCGGTGGCGATGTCCAGGTAGTCGATGCGCCATTCGGCGACATCGGTGGCGGGGCTGGCGGCGATCGCCGCGGCCTGCTGCAGCGCCAGCTCCGCGCTGGCCCCGGTGATCGGCACGATGGTGCGCGGCGCACCTTCGCCGATGCGCAGCGCGCCGACCTGCAGCGGTGTCACCGGCAGCGGCGCGGCGTGGGCGATGGACGCGGCGCCGCCGAGCAGGGCGGCCAGAACGAAGGCAGTGGGAGCGCGCATCAGAAGGTGACCTTGGCTTGCACGCCCAACGCCCAGGCGTTGTCGGTGCGGGTGTAGGCGAACGTGCCGGGATTGACGATGTACTGCACGTCCGGAAGGATCATCAGCCAGGGATTGACCTGGATGCTGTAGGACAGTTCGAACAGCTCTTCGGCCTGGCTGAGGTGGTACAGCGGCGAATCCAGTGGCACGCCCATGCCGGTGAGGCTGGCCCGACGCGCATCGACCAGGCGGCGGTTGATGTCGGCCCCCACGTACCCCAGTGCGATGCTGTCCTGCGCACGCCTGCCGATGCCCTGGTAGACACCGCCCAGCGCGTACCAGCGGCGGATCTGCGCGGTGTCCACGTCCGACACCATGTACTGCGCGAACGCGGTGAGCCCGCGCTGCGGATCGCCCGCTTCGCGGGTCAGGCGCTGCTCGGCCAGCACATACGCGCCATGACGGCCGGTGGTCGGCGAGGTATCCAGCCCGCGCTGGTCCACCCGCGAGGTGTCGTAGTAACCGCCGAACTTGTAGACGCCCGGATGGGTGCCGCCCTTGTCCGGGGTCCAGGTTACTTCCAGCGGAATCAGCGACCCGGTGGTGCCCGAGACGAACGGCCGGAACGCGTTGCGCTCGATGTTGCCGCCCAGGTTCGGATTGACCTGGAACCAGCCGGTGCGCACGTTCACTGCCGGGCTCACCTGCTGGGCCACTTCACCGCCCCAGCGCGCGGTCGGATAGTTGTACCAGCCGCTGTTGCCGGACATCGCCAGCGGATGGGCGCAGAACGCGGCATTGACGAAATGGGTCAGCAGGCTGTGCAGGCCGAACTGGTTGCCCATGGCGTAATAGCCCAGCTTGACGTACGACTGCCCGCCATTGAAGGTCTGGTCGTAACTGGCCTCGGTGAGCCGGGTGTACTGACCGCCGTAAGCCTCCTGGATCGGGAAGCGGTTGCCTACCAGGTCGGCCGAGGTGCTGTTGCCGCGGCGGTCATTGAGGGTGACGTGGAAGGCGCCGCCGTCCCAGCCGGCGAGCCGGCCCATGTCCAGGTCCACGCCGATGCGCAGCTGCTGCGCGTAACGGGCGCCGGTACGGCCATACCCGCCGTCGACCACGCCCATCGCCTCGCCCACGTAGTCGCCACGGAAACGGATGCCCTGCGCGTCCAGCGCGCTGCGGGTGCCGCCCCAGTCGCCGGTCATCGTCTTGCCGTCGTAACGATTGCTGTCCTGCGCGTGCGCCAGTGCAGGCGCCAGCAAGGCCAGGGACAGCGTCATGGCCAGGGAGGTCGGGGTCGGAGTACGCATCGGGATCTCTCGGGGTGTGCTCAGCGCAGCGACAGCGGCGCGCTCAACGGGGAGGTGGCGCCCAGCGCGGAGGTCGCGGTGGCGGTCAGCGTGGCGATATCGGGGGTGGCCGGCAGGGTCAATGCGAAATGACCCTGCCCCTGCGCATCGGTGACCGCCTCGGTACTGCCGAGCAGGCGCTCGGCGTCGCTGCCGTTGGCGGCGCGGTTGCCGAACACCTCCAGCAGGTAGCGCTGCCCGGGCACGCCCTGGACCACCCCGCGCACGCTGCGCGCGCTGCCCTTGCCCTGCACGGTCTGCAGCACCGGGGCGGCCTGGCCCAGGTTGGGCGGCGGCTGGCAACCCTCACTGTCGGCACCGGCGCAGATGCGCGCACGCTTGGCTGGATCTCCCTCCACGCCGCGCCCGCGCGATCCCACGAAGACAGCATGCTCCAGCCCGGGAACGCCGAACACGATCGCGCCGCGCCGCTGGCCGGTGACGCAGGCACCGCCGGCTTCGCAACGCTCGATCGGCAGGCCGTTGCCGACCATCTGGTTGGCGCTGAAGCGGTTGGGTGCGCTCACCGGCTGCGGCCGCACCGCGATGCCGATCCCGTTGCCGGTGATCGTATTGCCGTCCACCACGTTGTCGCTGCCGGTGATGCTCAGCCCGATCGAATTGCCGGTGAAGGTATTGGCCGCGATGTAATTGCGGTTGCCCCAGTTGATCTGCAGGCCGTCGGAGTAATCCACGAAGCGGTTGCGCACCACGGTGTTGTCGTTGCCCCACAGGATCTCGATGCCCTGCGACGGTTCCGGGTTGGCTGCGGTGGACTGGAACAGGTTGTCGGCCACCAGGTTCCAGGCCGCGCCGCGGGTGAGCTCCAGGCCGTCGCCGTTGTCCACGAACTGGTTGCGCACGATGCGGTTGTGCACGGTGGTGGTGGCGGTGGACTGGCCCTTGCCGTCGTCGCCGGTGAGCATGATCCCGGCACCGCCCTTGTTGGCGACGATGCGGTTGTCGTGGATGTCGCTGTGGCTGCTGCGGTTGATCAGCACGCCGATGCAGAAGTTGCGGATTTCCAGACCGCTCAGTTCCACCCCGCGGGTGTCGCGCAGGACCAGGCCGGGCAACGTGGTGGTGCGCACGTTGGTGCCGGACTGGCCCGGCTCCGCGCCGGGGCAGGCATCGGTGCCGGTCCCGGTCACATACGCCGATCCGTCGATGGCCACGTACTGGCCCTCGCCTGCCCAGGGCGTGCCGACGATCTGCACCGGCCCGACGATCTCCGGCAACGGCGTGGCCGGCCGGATCACATACGGCGCATGGCCGACGGCAGCGATCTCGATGCGATAGCGCCCCGCGCCCTGGTTGGCGGTGTTGATCGCCCAGCGCAGCGAGCCGGGCGCGGCGTCGTCGGCATAGCGGTCCACGTGCAGCACCTGCAGGGCGTGGCGCGGCGGTTCGGCCTGGTAGGCCAGCGCCAGCGACGGCAGCACGGCAAGCAGGGACAGGGAAACGACAGACAGACGGCAACGCATGCGCAGGCTCCGCACAGGAAAAGGGACTCCGGCGGTCTTCCCCTGCACCTGGCTTCAGTGCCGTCCGGCACTGCCCTCGCCCGCCAGAGGTGGATCGCTTGGAACGGGATTGAAAGTAGGTTTATCGCACTGCACCATTCAAGTGCGTTTATCGACTACGTGTGCGATTATCGAACTCAACGGCTACGACCATTGTCGTAGCCGCACCCGCAGCGACGCCCACGGCGCCACGCACAGCCAGGCAAGGCAGCGCCGTTGGCGTATTCAGCCGAATCCAGCGCCGCTCAGGAGCTGCAGGACAGCGTCGAGCACCCTGCCTTGTCGCGCGCCCAGTCCGGGCGCTTGCCCGCGTAGTGCTCGCGGCCGGGCTGCAGCGCGTAGGGCTGGCGCAGCACCTCCTGCAGCGCGTGCACCCCGCCCAGGTCGCCCTGCTCGGCCCGCTCGATCGCTTCCTGGGCCAGCCAGTTGCGCAGCACGTACAGCGGATTGGCCGCGGCCATCCGCTGTTGCCGCGCCGGTGCCGACAGCGGGTCGCCACGCAGTCGGGCCGCGTACTGCTGCAGCCAGGCCTGCAAGGCCGGCTGCACGGCCTGGCGCCGCCCGGCGCTGTAGAACGCCTGCGCCAGCACCTGCTCCGCCGGCGCCTGCGGGTCCAATGCCATCAACCCGCGGAACGCCAGGGTCATGTCCATCTCGCCGTCCTGCAGGATCTGCAGCCACGCGGCCATCATCGCCACGTCTTCGTCGCGGCAGTGGGCCAGGCCGAACTTGGCCGCGATGTCCTCGCGCTCGCAGCGTGCATGCACCGCCTGGAAATGCGCCAGCCCGGCGTGCAGCGGTGCCACATCCTCGAACAGCGGTGACAGCGCCTGCGCCAGGCGGGTGAGGTTCCAGTAGGCCACCTGCGGCTGGGTGCCGAAGCGATAGCGGCGGCGCTGTGCATCGGTGGTGTTGGGGGTCCAGTCCGGATCGTAGTCGTCCACCCAGCCATACGGACCGTAGTCGATGGTCAGGCCCAGGATGGACATGTTGTCGGTGTTCATCACCCCGTGCACGAAGCCCACCCGCATCCAGTGCGCCACCATCACCGCGGTACGCTCGCAGACCAGGGCAAACCACCGCGCGTGGCGCTGTTGGCCGGCCTCGGCCAGTTCCGGGAAGTCGCGCGCGATGCATGCATCGGCCAGCTGCCGCAGCAGCGCCACGTCGCCGCGCGAGGCCGGCAGTTCGAAACTGCCGAAACGGACGAACGAGGGCGCGACGCGGCAGACGATCGCGCCCGGTTCGGCACGTGCATTGCCGTCATAGAACATGTCGCGCACGACGCTGTCGCCGGTCCCGACCAAGCTCAACGCACGCGTGGTCGGCACGCCGAGGTGGTACATCGCCTCGCTGCACAGGAACTCGCGGATCGACGAGCGCAGCACTGCACGCCCGTCGGCCCCGCGCGAGTACGGGGTGCGGCCGGCGCCCTTGAGCTGCAGCTCCCAGCGTGCGCCGTCGGCGCCGAGCAGTTCGCCCAGCGAGATTGCCCGGCCATCGCCGAGCTGGCCGGCCCAATGCCCGAACTGGTGCCCGCCATAGTTGGCCGCCCACGGCGCCATGCCCGCGTACAGCGCGTTGCCACCGAACACGCGGGCGAAATCGGCACTGTCGGTAAGATCCGGGCCGAAGCCCAGCAGGTCGGCGACCTCGGCCGACAGCGCCAGCAGGCGCGGATCGGTGACCGGGGTCGGCAGCACCGACGACCAGGCCGCGCCACGCACCTCGCGCACCCGCGGGCCGCTTTCCTCGTCGCCGGGGAGATCGCGGATGAAGCGGTTGTCGAAACGCAGCGATGGAGTACTCATGGTGAGCAGATGGGGGCGCCCGGGCGCCCCCGCAAGCTCATGTGGCGCCGGCGGCCAGGTCCAGCGCCCCGCCGCGTTCGCTGGCCCGCTGGTACGCCGGGCGCTGCGCGATGCGCTGCAGGAAGCCCTGCAGCTTCGGGTAGGGGTCCATGCTGCCGGCGCGCGAGGCGGCGGCCTGGATCGGGAAGCTCATCTGGATGTCGGCGGCGGTGAAACGCTCGCCGGCGAACCACGGCGACTGGCCCAGTTCATTGTCCATCCACTGCAGGTGCAGCTTCAGCTGCGGGCCCACGAAGCCCTTCATCACCTTGTCCACGATGCCGCGGGCGATCGGCCGGGCGAAGAACGGCATCGGCGCCTTGCGCACCCGTGCAAACACCAGGCTCATCAGCAACGGCGGCATCGCCGAGCCTTCGGCGTAGTGCATCCAGTAGCGGTAGCGCAGCCGCTCGGTTGCCTGCGCCGGCAGCAGTTCGGGCGAGAGCTGGCGGCCACTGTCATAGCGGTCGGCCAGGTATTCCAGGATCGCCCCGGATTCGGCCAGCACCAGCGCGTCGTCCTGCAGCACCGGCGATTTGCCCAGCGGGTGGATCTCGCGCAGGGCCTGCGGGGCCAGCCAGGTCTTCGGGTCACGCCGGTAGCTGACCACCTGGTATGGCAGCCCCAGCTCTTCGAGCATCCACAGCACGCGCAGCGAGCGCGAGTGGTCCAGGTGGTGCACTTTGATCATCGACGCGTCCGCAGGTTCAAAGCGTCATCGTAACCGGCGCCCTGCCACGGTGACGTGGTTGCCCGGGATACGGGCAATAAAAAACGCCGGAAGCTTTCGCTCCCGGCGTTTCATTGCAACCTGACGGTAGCGGGGGGTCGATTAGACCGCCTGCACCTGGTCAGCCTGCATACCCTTCTGGCCCTGCACGGCGACGAAGGTCACCTTCTGGCCTTCCTGCAGCGACTTGAAGCCGGTGCCCTGGATGGCACGGAAGTGCACGAAGAGGTCCGGGCCGCTTTCCGGGGTGATGAAGCCGAAGCCCTTGGCATCGTTGAACCACTTGACGGTGCCGCTCTGACGATCAGACATGTACAAACTCCTGAAACAATAGTTGAAATAATCGCGGCCGCCCATTGTGGGCGCCGAGACTGAGTTGCAGGCGTTGGTAAAGCGGATCGATGAGCAGATCGTGAGATCAACTGCACCAGGCCACGATTCACGGTGACCCTAGCAAACACAGTGTGGGGGACGATACTCGTGTTTTACCGAAAAAGCGATAGCTGGTTTATTCAGCCATCCCCCCGTCCCGCCTGACGCGACAAGGGATTGGCGCATCCTACACGAATTCGCACCCCCTATTCAGACTTTTCTTACCTTAAGATCAGCCAAATGCCCGATTCAAGTTCTGCCAATGGCCGCATCTGGGTAGATGCCGACGCCTGCCCCGGGGTGATCAAGGAGATCCTATTCCGGGCCGCCGAGCGGGTGAAGATCCCGCTGACCCTGGTCGCCAACCATTGGCTGCGGATACCGCCCTCGCCGGTGATCCGCTTCCTGCAGGTGCCGCCGGGGCTGGACGTGGCCGACAGCGCCATCGTTGAACGGGTTGCCGCCGGCGATCTGGTGGTCACCCAGGACATTCCGCTGGCCGCGCTGGTACTGGCCCGGCAGGCCGTCGCCCTGAACCCGCGCGGCCAGCTCTACACCCCGGACAACATGGCCGAGCGCCTGTCGATGCGGAACTTCATGGAGGAGTTGCGCGGCGCCGGCGTGCAGACCGGCGGCCCGCCACCACTGGGCCCGCGCGAACGGCAGGCATTCGCCGCCGAACTGGACCGCTGGCTGGCGAAGCGTTCAGCGCGCTGAACCACGGCCGTGGAATGCGGGCTGGCCTGGTGGTGCCGGCCGCTGGCCGGCCCTGCAGGGCGCTTCGGCATGGCCGGTGCCCGGCCCTAGCGGCCTGCGAGCTGCCGGGCGCTGCTGAAATGACGCGGTTCGCCGGTCAGCGGATCGATGAAGGCCAGCGCCCGGGCCAGCAGCTGCAGCGGTGGCGCCGCAGCGCCCTCGCCCGGCGGGCGTAGCGTGGGGTACAGGTCGTCCCCAACGATGGGCGCGCCCAGCGCGGCCATGTGCACGCGCAACTGGTGTTTGCGGCCGGACTCGGGGTGCAGCCGGTAGCGCCAGATCGGCCCGGCGGCATCGATCACCTCTACCCGGGTGCGCGCGTTGGGCTCGCCGGCCACCTCGGCCATGCGGAAGAACGGTTCGCCCGCTACCAGCCGGGTATGCCGCTCCAGCGGAAAGCTGCGCCCGGGCAGCGCCGGCGCCAATGCCTCGTACGTCTTGCCGATGCGCCGCTCTCGGAACAGCCGCTGGTAGGCGTCACGGGTATCGGGGTGGGTGGAAAACAGCACCAGGCCGGCGGTGAGGCGGTCCAGCCGGTGCAGCGGCACCAGGTCGGCATTGCCGGTGCGCGCCACCAGCCGCGCCAGCAGGGTTTCACGCACATGGCCACCGGCCGGGGTCACCGGCAGGAAGTGCGGCTTGTCGGCCACCAGCAGATGCGCATCGGCATGCAGCACCGTTTCCAGGAACGGGATCACCGGTTCCTCGGCCACCTCACGGAAATACTGGATTTCCAGCCCCACCTGCCACGCCCGGTCCGACGCCAGCGCCCTGCCCTGCGCGTCCAGCACCCGCCCCCGTGCGAAGCGGCTTTCCCATTGCGCCCGGTCGATCCGCGGGAAGCGCGCGCACAGGCCGTCGAGCAGGGTCGCCCACGGGCCCGGCGGCAGTTGCAGGCGACTGGGCGTGGAGGCGCGGTCGATGAGCAGACCGCGTGGCGGGGAACGTGACATGCAGGGCGACAACCGGAGCGCGAAGTGTCCAGCGTGCCACCAAACGCCCTCCTTCAGAAGCATCGCCCCGGACACCCCGGAGCCAAACCACTATCATGGTCCTCTTTGCTCCCGGTATCCCCATGGCCCTCACCGCCACCATCCGCAAGGCCGAACTGCAGATCAGCGACATGGATCGCGGCTACTACGCCAGCCATTCGCTGACCCTGGCCCAGCACCCCTCCGAGACCGATGACCGGTTGATGGTGCGGCTGCTGGCGTTCGCGCTGAACGCCGACGACCGCCTGGAGTTCGGCCGCGGCCTGAGCGTGGACGACGAGCCGGACCTGTGGCGCCGCGATTACACCGGCGACATCGAGCTGTGGATCGAACTGGGCCAGCCGGACGAGTCGCGCCTGCGCAAGGCCGCCGGCCGCGCGCGCGCGGTGCAGCTGGTCACCTACGGTGGCCGCGCGGCGGACATCTGGTGGGATCGCAATGCCTCGGCACTGAAGAAGCTGGCACTGCTGGAGGTGATGGACCTGCCCGGTGAGTTCGTCACCGAATGGGGCGCGCAGATCGAGCGCACCATGCGCTGGGACGTGCTGATCCAGGACGGCGAGGTGCAGCTGATGTCCGACAAGGCGCAGCTCAGCGTCATCCCCACCTGGCGCAAGCAGAAGCCGCAGGCCTGAGTCCGCTGCGATGTCCGTGATCCGATGCGATGTACTGGTGATCGGCGCCGGCGCGGCCGGGCTGATGTGTGCGCTCACCGCCGGCCAGCGCGGGCGCATGGTGCAGGTGATCGACCATGCCAACAAGGTGGGCAAGAAGATCCTGATGTCCGGCGGCGGGCGCTGCAACTTCACCAACACCGGCACCACCCCGGCCAACTTCCTCTCGGCCAACCCGCACTTCTGCAAGTCGGCGCTGGCCCGGTACACGCCGTGGCACTTCATCGAGATGGTCGAGCGCCACGCCATCGCCTACCACGAGAAGGAACTGGGCCAGCTGTTCTGCGACGTCTCCTCCAAGCAGATCGTGCGCATGCTGATGGACGAATGCCAAGCCGCCGGGGTGCAGGTGCGCACCGACTGTGCGGTCACGCAGGTCGAGCGCGGCAGCGACGGTTTCCATGTCACCACCGCGCAGGGGCACTTCCATGCCGCCTCGCTGGTGGTGGCCACCGGCGGCCTGTCCATCCCCAGCCTGGGCGCGACCGGGTTCGGCTATGAGCTGGCCCGCCAGTTCGGCCACGAGGTCCTGCCGACCCGCGCCGGGCTGGTTCCGCTCACCCTGAGCGGCAAGCACCAGGAGCGCTTCGACGACCTGGCCGGGGTGGCGCTGCCGATCACCGCGCGCTGCAACGAGGTGGCCTTCAGCAACGCCATGCTGATCACCCACCGCGGCATCAGCGGGCCGGCGATCCTGCAGATCTCCTCGTTCTGGCAGCCCGGCGACGACCTGCGCCTGGACCTGCTGCCGGGCCAGGATGCCGAGGGCTGGCTGCGGGCGATGAAGCGCGAGCGCGGCGCGGCCGAGCTGCGCACGGTGCTGTCCGAGGTGCTGCCGCGGCGCTTGGCGCTACGGCTGTGCGAGCACTGGCTGCCGGACCGCCCGGTCAAGCAGATCGACGAGCCGCAACTGCGACAGGCCGCGGCACTGCTGCAGGCCTTCCCGCTGGTGGCCAGCGGCACCGAGGGCTACCGTACCGCCGAGGTCACCCTGGGCGGGGTGGACACCCGCAAGGTGTCCTCCAGCACCTTCGAATCACAGCTGGTGCCCGGCCTGCACTTCGTGGGGGAAGTGCTGGACGTGACCGGCTGGCTGGGGGGCTACAACTTCCAGTGGGCCTGGGCCAGCGGCCATGCCGCCGGCCAGGTGGTCTGACCGCGCGCTGGATACGTGACCGGCTACCGATTGCCGCATGGACGTATCCGCACGCATCGTGTATCAAGTTTGCAGTCCGGGGAGTAGTGAATGCAGAACGCGAATGACATCACCGTCCGCCTGCTGATCGTGGATGACAGCGGGGAGAACGCTGAAACCATCGTCAGCACGCTGCGCAACAGCGGCATCGCCGTGCGCCCGGCGCGCCCCCAGCACAGCGAGGAGCTGGCCCAGATCCTGGGCAGCCAGCCGATCGACCTGGTGCTGGCCGCGCCCGCGCAGAGCATCCCGCTGCTGCAGGTGACCCAGCAGATCGCGGCCAGCGGCAAGGACATCCCGATGATCCTGCTGGCCGAGTCGATCGACGAGAACGAATGGGTCGAGGCTGGCGCCAATGGCATCCGCGCCATCGCCCTGCGCCATCGCCCCGAGCACCTGCTGGCGGTGGTGCGCAACGAGTGGACCGACCTGCACGCGCGCCGCGGGCTGCGCCGCATCGAAGCGCAGATGCGCGAGACCGAACGCCGCTGCGACGCGCTGATCTCCTCCTCGCGCGACCCGATCGCCTACGTCCACGAAGGCATGCATATCCGCGCCAACGAGGCCTACCTGGAGATGTTCGGCTACGAATCCTTCGACGACGTCGAAGGCATCTCGCTGCTGGACATGGTGGCCCCGCAGCACGTGGACGGCTTCAAGCAGCTGCTCAAGTCGATGAGCAAGGGCGAAGCTCCCCCCCCGCAGTACCAGGTGGATGCGCGCAACCAGGACGGTGCGGTGTTCCCGGCCACCATGGAATTCACCCAGGCCAGCTACGAAGGCGAATCCTGCCTGCAGGTGGTGTTCCGCCGCCGGCGGATGGAGTTCGACCCGGAACTGGCCCGCGAGGTCGAGGACCTGCGCCAGCGCGACCAGGTCACCGGCCTGCTCAACCGCCCCACCTTCATGCTGCACGTGGAAAACGCGGTGGCCCAGGCCGGCCGCAGCGAAGGCCAGTTCGGCCTGCTGCTGATCGAGCCGGACCACTACGCGCGCCTGCTGCCGGACATCGGGCTGGATTCGGCCGATGCCCTGATCGGTGCGCTGGGCCAGGTGCTGGCCGCCAGCGTCGGCGATGCGGCCCAGGTGGCCCGCTTTGGCGAGCACAGCTTCGCGGTCCTGACCGAAGGCGCCTACGCGCAGACGGTGGCCCTGGCCGACCAGATCCGTGATGCGTTCGCCGCCCAGGTGTTCAGCATCGGCGAGCGCTCGGCCACGGTCACCGTCAGCATCGGCGGCGTGCAGGTGGGCGAGAAGATCGCCAGCATCGGCCAGGTCCTGGCGCGCGCCACCGAATGCCAGCAGGCTGCCTCGGAGCTGGGCAATACCACGCGCATCTTCGATCCGGCCGCCATCGACCGGGTGGAGGAAGAACGCATCCAGCGCTGGGTCACCCGCATCCGCGAAGCGCTGGGCGGCGACGGCTTCCAGTTGCATTACCAGCCGGTACTGAGCCTGCAGGGCGAGCCGCTGGAGCTGTACGAGGCGTACCTGCGCCTGGAGAACAATGGCGAGCTGCTCAGCCCGACCGCGTTCCTGGGCATTGCCGAGGAACACGGGCTGCTGGCCGAGATCAACCGCTGGGTGGTGGCACACGCCATCGGCGTGCTGGGCGAGCGCGAACGCGCCGGCCACCCCACCCAGATGATGGTCAAGATCACCCCCGAATCGTTCAACGACCCGCAGATGGTGGCCACCCTGCGCCGCGAACTGCAGGCCCATGGCGTGCCGGGCGAGCGCCTGTGGCTGCACGCGCCGGAAGCGAAGGTCTTCACCCACCTGCGCAATGCCCAGCAGTTCCTGGCCGAGGTGGCGCCGCTGGGCTGCCGGATCGGCCTGGAGCAGTTCGGCTCGGGGCTGGATTCGTTCCAGCTGCTGGCGCACTTCCAGCCGCAGTTCCTCAAGCTGGACCGCGACTTCACCCGCGATGTGGCCAGCACCCGCGAGCACAGCGAGAAGATCAGCGAGATCACCGCACGCGCGCAGTCGGCCAACATCCGCACCATCGCCGAGTTCGTCGCCGATGCCAACTCGATGAGCCTGTTGTTCAGTGCCGGCGTGGACTACGTGCAGGGCGACTTCGTCGGTCCTGCCGGGCCGGTGATGAATTTCGATTTTGCGTGAGGGACGTCACGACCAACGGTCGTGACCTGCCGGGCCCGCCGGACCCGGCCAGCGCCACCCGCTACCGGGTGGTCAGCAGGCCGCGCAGCAGCAGATCCAGCGCGGCCTGTGCATGGCCCAGGCGCTCGCTCGCCTCGGGCTGTTCGGCTATCCAGAACGCCGCTTCGGCCAGGCTGCCATAAATCAACGAGGCCAGCGGCTGCGGGTTGGCGTCGGCCACCACGCCCAGGTGCATGAGGTTCTCGATCAGGCCCTGCATCGAGGCCACGCAATGGCGCTGCGCCTCCGGTGATGCCCCGCCCAATACCGCGCGCGCATCGCGCAGCACGATGCGCTGGATGTCCGGCTCCAGGGCCATCTGCAGATAGGCGTGGCAGCGGCTGCGGAACCCGTCCCATGGATCGGCGGCCGTAGCCGAGATCGTCTGCAGGCGCGCGTCCATGGCGGCGTCCAGCTGCGCCACCAGGGCCTGCAGCAAGCCCTTCTTGTCGCCGAAGTGGTGATACAGCGCGCCACGGGTGAGCCCTGCCTGCGCGGTCAGATCGTCCATCGAGGCGTCCGCATAGCCCTGCGCGGTGAACACTGCATGCGCGGTGGCCAGCAGGGCGGCGCGGGTCTGTTCCATCTCGGCACGGGTACGGCGGGCCATCGGCTCAGCTCCTTACATACGGTACGTATGATTATTTACATTCGACCCGTATGTATATAGGATTTTATTCATACGTTCCGTATGTATATTCATCAGCCCGTCCGGATCGACGGTCGAATCCTGGAGAAACCCCCGATGCTCACCCCCTACCGAACCCTGTTCGCCGTTGCCGCAACCCGGCGCTTCGCCCTGGCTGGGCTGCTGGCGCGGCTGCCGCTGCCGATGACCGGCATCGGCATCATCACCCTGCTCGCGCAGCTGCGCGGCAGCTATGCCCTGGCCGGCAGCGTGGCCGCCACGTTCGTGCTTGCCTACGCGCTGCTGTCGCCGCAGATCTCGCGCCTGGTGGACCGGCACGGGCAAGCGCGCGTGCTGCCGATCGCCACGGCGATCTGTGTGTTCGGCATGGCGGTGCTGCTCGCGGCCGCCGCGTGGCAGGCGTCGGCCGGGATGCTGTTTGCCGGGGCGGTGCTGGCCGGGTGCATGCCGAGCATGTCGGCGATGGTGCGTGCGCGATGGGCCGCGCTGTACCGGGGGCAACCGCAGCTGCAGACCGCCTACTCGCTGGAGACCGTGCTGGACGAAGTAACCTTCATCGCCGGTCCGCCGCTGGCGGTGGGGCTGGCGGTGGCGATCGATCCGCTGGCCGGCCTGTTTGCCGCCGCCGTGCTGTTGGCCCTGGGCGTTGCCGCGCTGGTCGTGCAACGCGGCAGCCAACCGCCGTTGCAGCCCATCGATGCGGGCAACCGCCACGGGTCGGCGATCGGCGTGGCGAACGTGCGTCTGCTGGCGCTGCTGATGGTGGCCATGGGCGTGATTGTGGGCACCGTGGACATCACCAGTGTCGCCTTCGCCGCGCAGCGCGGCGTGCCCGGCGCCGCCAGCATGGTGCTGTCCGCCTATGCTCTGGGCTCGTGCGTGGCCGGGCTGGCATTCGGTGCGGTCGCGCTGCGCTGGCCGCTGCGGCGGCTGCTGTTGCTGGGTGGCCTGGCAACCGCGGCGTCCACCCTGCCCCTGCTGCAGGTGGACGGCATCGCCGCGCTTGCGCTGGCCGTGCTGGTGGCCGGCGTGTTCTTCGCCCCGACCATGATCGTGGCGATGTCGATCGTGGAACGGCTGGTGCCTGCGCATCGGCTGACCGAAGGCATGACCTGGCTGCTGGCCGGGCTCAACGTGGGCGTGGCGATGGGTGCGGCCGCTGCCGGCCAGGTCGTGGATATCGCCGGGGCGCGCGCGGGCTTCGGGGTCGCCGCGACCGGCGCTGCGATGGTGGTGCTCACCACGCTGTGGGTGCATCAGCGTCTGCCCGCGACACCGGACGCCGCACCCGGTGCGGCCCACGCGCCCGCCGCCCTTGCTGCAGGATCCGATCGATGAGCGGCGTCCTGGCTGCACCCGCCGGCGCACCGCGTGCCTGGCTGGCGGTGGTGGCCGCCGGCCTGGCCACGTTTTCGGTGGTCACCACCGAGATGCTGCCGGTGGGCCTGTTGTCCAGCATCGCCGAACAGTTGGGCACCCGCACCGGCACGGTGGGTCTGACGCTCTCGCTGCCGGCGCTGCTGGCCGCGCTGTTCGCGCCGATCGCGGTGATCGGCGCCGGTGGGGTTGACCGGCGCTGGATCCTGGCGGGTCTGCTCGCCCTGCTGGTGGTCGCCAACCTGGCCTCGGCACTGGCGGTGGACATTTACGGGCTGCTCGGCGCCCGGGTGCTGGTGGGCTTCTGCATGGGCGGCACCTGGGCCATCGCCGGTGGCCTGGCTGCGCGGCTGGTGCCGGCCGAGGGCGTGGGGCTGGCCACGTCGATCATCTTCGGTGGCGTCGCCGCGGCGTCGGTGCTGGGCGTGCCGCTGGGCACCTGGGTCGGCGACCTGGCCGGCTGGCGCTGGGCCTTTGCCGGCATGGCGCTGCTCAGCGCAGCGGTGTTGCTGCTGCATCTTCTGGCGATGCCGGCGCTGCCGGTGGCGTCCTCGCCCACGCTGCGCCAGTTGCGCGGGCAGCTGGGCAACCGGGCGTTGCAGGCGGGGCTGTTGTTGACGCTGCTGCTGGTCGGTGCGCACTTCATGACCTTCACCTTCGTGCGGCCACTGCTGGTCAGCGTGGCCGGCATCGATCCACGCTGGATGGGTGCGGTGCTGTTCGGCTACGGCATCGCGGGCATCGGCGGCAATTTCCTCGCGGGCGCCGCGGCTGCCCGTCGCACGGCCCCCACGGTGGCTGTCATTGGGTTGGGCCTGCTGCTCACGCCGCTGCTGTACCTGACCATCGGCGACACGGTCGCGGCGGGCACCGCCGTACTGCTGCTCTGGGGGCTGGCCTACGGCGGGGTGTCGGTCGCGCTGATGACCTGGGTGATGCGCGCCGCGCCGCACGCGCTTGAAATGGCCAGCGCGCTGTATGTCGGCGTCTTCAACGTGGGCATCGCGCTGGGCTCATGGACCGGCGGCCAGCTGATGGACGGACCGGGGCTGACCACCATGCTGTGGTCGTCGGCGGGCTGTGCCGGCGCCGCGCTGGCGCTGGCGGCAGTGCTGACGGCACGTGGGCAACCACCGCGGACGGAAACGACAAACGCCGGGTAATCCCGGCGTTTGCGGTGCAGCTCCGGCGTGCCCCGGGTGGGGCACACTGGCTCAGGCCAGGTCGACCAGGTTCGGGATCTTCACGTCGGTGGCGACGTCGGCGTCGTAATCCACGCCCTCCACCCCGAACCCGAACAGACGCAGGAAGTCGGCCTTGTAGCCGGCCAGGTCGCTGATCTCGTACAGGTTCTCGTTGGTCACCTGCGGCCACAGGGCCACCACTTCGCCCTGCACGTCCGGCGCCATTTCCTTGTAATCGGCGCGCAGGCGGCCGGCGTCGTCGATCAGCTGCACCTGGCGGTCGCCATCGATGAGCGCGTGGCGCAGGCGATCGGTTGCGGTGCCGGTGTCCTTGCCGCCGTAGACGATGTCGTACAGCGTATCGAGCTGCTCGATGCAGCCTTCGTGCGTGCCCTTGGCCTTCATCACCTTGAACAGCAGCGACAGGTACAGCGGCATGGTCGGGATGGCCGAGCTGGCCTGGGTGACCACCGCCTTGAGCACCGATACGCGCGCGTCGCCGCCGATCGCCTGCAGCTTCCCGCGCAGGCCCAGCACCTTGTCGTCCAGGTCCTTCTTGGCCGCGCCGATCGAACCGTTCCAGTAGATGGCCTGGGTGATTTCTTCGCCCACGTAGGTGAAGGCGGTGGTGGTGGCGCCGTCGGCCAGCACGCCCGCTTCCAGCAGCGCGTCGATCCACATCTGCCAGTCTTCGCCGCCCATCACCGCCACGGTGCCGGCCACTTCTTCCGGGGTCGCCGGTTCGATCGTGGTCTCGGTGATCACTTCCTTGTCGGTATCCAGGCCGCGCAGGGTGATCGGCGCGCCGATCGGCTTGAGCGTGGAGCTGATGATCTCGCCGGTCCTGGGGTGCTTGCGGCGCGGCGCGGCCAGGCTGTACACCACCTGGTCGACCTGGCCCAGGTCCTGCTTGATCAGTTCGATGACCTTGGCCTTGACCTCATCGGAGAAGGCATCGCCATTGACGCTCTTGGCGTACAGGCCCGCCTGCTCGGCGTACTTGTGGAACGCGGCGGTGTTGTACCAGCCGGCGGTGCCGGGCTTGGTCTCGGTCCCCGGACGCTCGAAGAACACGCCCAGCGTGGCCGCGCCACTGCCGAAGGCGGCGGTGATCCGCGCGGCCAGGCCGTAGCCGGTGGAGGCACCGAGCACCAGCACCTTTTTGGGGCCGTTGGCGCGCTTGGGCTGGGCCTGGATGTAGTCGATCTGCTGTTTGACGGCCGCATCGCAGCCGACAGGATGGGTGGTGACGCAGATGAAGCCGCGCACACGCGGTTTGATGACCATGGAAACCTCGTTTGGACTGGCGCAGGCCGGGCCTGCGCGATGAAAAGGGGCGGCGCGCGCCACCGGGGCGGCTGCGCGGAACGCATGGGATCGTAGTGTGCGGGGCGGTGTTTCACAACCGACGGGGGTGTATGGCGCGTTGCTTGCCCGGTGTTGCGAGGGGCGGGAGGGGAGTGGCGGGACACGCCGTAAACCCATCCCTGGGGCTCGTGGTCCACATCCATGCGGCCCAACGGTCCCGCCACTCCCCTCCCGCCCCTCGCCCGACAGTGGGCTGCGCGCGGAGAGAAAAGCAGCCGGGCAGCGCCGGGCTCTGCCCGGCTGGGCGTTGCGGCCGCCCAAAAGAAAAGCCGCGCGGGGCGCGGCTTTTCAGGTACTTCATGCAGCCGGTGGCTTATGGACGACGCTCGAGCGCCTCGATGTCCTTGGCCTTGGGCAGCAGGTCCTGCTTGGTCACGCGCAGGGCGCCGATGGTCAGCATCGGCACCGCCACCAGGATCGAGGACAACACCACGATCACCGCGCCCACCATGTGGGTCTCGGCCAGGCCTTCCATCGAGGTGCCGCCGTACAGGTACAGCGCCAGCGCCGACAGGAAGAACATCACCGCCGTGATCACCGTACGCGACAGCGTCTGGTTGATCGAACGGTTCAGCACTTCCAGCGGCTCCACCCGCAGGCTGCGGAAGTTCTCACGCACGCGATCGAACACCACGATGATGTCGTTGATCGCAAAGCCCATCACCGACAGCAGACCGGCCAGCACCGTCAGATCGAACTCACGACCGATCGCCGAAATGTAGGCCACCGTCACCAGCAGATCGAACAGCGCCACGATGCTGGCGGTGATCGCGAACTTCCATTCGAACCGGAACGCGATGTAGATCAGGAAGCCCACCAGCATGAACAGCGTGGCGTACAAGCCGTTCATGGCCAGGTCCTTGCCGACCTGCGGGCCCACGAACTCGTTGCGCAGCACGGTGGCCTTGTTGTCGCCCAGCGAGATCGCCTTGACCACCGCATCGGCGGTGCGCTGGTCACTGGCCGCGCCCGTGCCCGGGGCGTGCTCGCCCTGCGGCGCCAGGCGGATCAGCAGATCGGTGTTGCCACCGAAACTCTGCACCTGGGCGCCGTCGAAGCCATTGGCCTCGAGCTTGGCGCGGACGTCTTCAACGTCCACCTGACGCTCGAACCGGGCCTCGATCAAGGTACCGCCGGTGAAGTCCAGCGCGTAGTTGAAGCCCTTCGTGGCGATCAGCGCGATCGAACCGATGAACAGCAGCAGGGTGACCACCATGGCGGCATGACGCCAACGCATGAAGTCGATCTTGGTGTCGTTCGGGAGGATATGCAGCGGAAACAGTTTCATTGTGCGTGTCGTCCCGTCAGATGGCCACGTTCTGGAGCTTCTTGCGGCGGCCGTAGATCAGCGTCGCCAGCGCGCGCGACACGGTGATCGCGGTGAACATCGACGCGAAGATACCGATGATCATGGTCAGCGCGAAGCCCTTCAGCGGACCGGTGCCGAATGCGTACAGCGCCACGCCGACGATCAGGCCGGTCAGGTTGGCGTCGAGGATGGTGCCGCTGGCGCGGTCGTAGCCGGTCACGATCGCGGTCTTGCCCGGCATGCCGGCCCGCAGTTCTTCACGGATACGCTCGTTGATCAGCACGTTGGCGTCCACCGACAGACCCACCGACAACGCCAGGCCGGCGAAGCCGGGCAGCGTCATCGTGGCGCCGAACATGGACATCACCGCCACCACGATCAGCAGGTTGAACAGCATCGCCAGCGAGGTGATCACGCCGAACATGCGGTAGTACACGCTGAAGAACACCAGCGTGAACAGGAACGCGTACACCACGGCGGTGATACCGTTCTTGACGTTCTCCGCACCCAGGCTGGGGCCGACCACGCGCTCTTCGACGAAGTCCATCGGCGCAGCCAGCGAGCCGGACTTCAGCAGCTTGGCCAGGTCTTCGGCTTCCTTCTTCTCCAGACCGGTGGTCTGGAAGTTCTTGCCGAACACGCCGTTGATGTTGGCCACCGAGATCACTTCTTCCTTGATCCGGAAGCTGCGCACTTCCTTGCCATCGACCATGTTCACCGTCGGGATGCGCTCGGTGTAGACCACGGCCATCGGCTTGTTCACGTTGGCGCTGGTGAAGTCGAACATGCGCTGGCCGCCGACGTTGTTGAGCGTCACGCTGACCGCCGCGGCGCCGTTCTGGTCGGTGGTGGCCTGCGCGGCGACCATCTGGTCACCGGTCACGATCACGCGCTTGTTGAGCAGCACCGGGCCGCCGCTGTCACGGCGCTGGTAGACCTTGGCCTCCGGCGGGATGCGACCGCTGGTGATCGCGTCCTGCGCGTTGCCTTCGACCACGGCGCGGTATTCCAGCGTCGCGGTGGCGCCGATCATGCGCTTGGCTTCGGCGGTGTCCTGCACGCCCGGCAGCTGCACCACCACGCGGTCGGCACCCTGGCGCTGGATGATCGGCTCGGCCACGCCGAGCTGGTTCACACGGTTGCGCAGGGTGTTGATGTTCTGCTCGATCGCCCCGTTGGCGATCTGGTTCAGCTCGGCCTCCGGCACCTTCACCGCGATGCGGTTGTCGGTGACTTCATAGCCCAGGGTCGGCTGCGCCTTGGCCATCACCTCGCGCGCACGGGTCACCGCATCGGCGCCGGCGGACGGGCTGATGGTGGCGATGATGCTGTTGTCCGGGCGACGTTCGACCGACTGGTAGGCGATGCGGGCATCGCGCAGGCTGGTACGCACGTCTTCGGCGTAGGCATCCAGGCGCTTGTCCAGCGCAGCCTTCTGGTCGACCTGCAGCACGAAGTGCACACCGCCCTGGAGATCCAGGCCGAGCACCATCGGGCGACCGCCCAGCTTGGCCAGCCACTCCGGCACGGTGGAGGCCAGGTTCAGTGCCACCACGTAGTTCTCGCCCACGCTGTCGCGCAGGGTGTCGCTGGCGGCGGCCTGTGCCTTCAGGTCGGGCAGGCGGACGATCAGGCTGTCGCCTTCCTTCTCCGCGCCGATCGTGGTGATGCCGGCCTTGCCCAGGTCGGCCAGCACGCGGTCGCGCAGCGCGTCATCGATCTGCCCGCCACGATTGGCGGTGATCTGGACGGCCGGGTCCTTCTGGTAGATGTTGGGCAGCGCATACAGGGTGCTGAGCGCCAGCACGATCAGGATGACGAAGTACTTCCAGCGTGGAAATTCGAGCATTGCTTGGGTCCCGCGCGGCGCCCGTCCCGGCGCCGCGGTTGTGCTTCGGAAAAGGAGTGGCTCAGTTGGCCGACTTCAGCGTGCCGGTCGGCAGCACGTTGCCGACGGCGCCCTTCTGCACGCGGATCTGCACGTTGTCGGCCACTTCGATGGTGATGAAGTTGTCGCCGATGTTGGTGACCACGCCGGCGATGCCGCCGTTGGTCAGCACTTCGTCGCCGCGCTTGATCTTCTCCAGCATGGCCTTGTGTTCCTTCTGGCGCTTCATCTGCGGGCGGATCATCAGGAAGTACATGATCGCGATCAGGATGATCGGGAACAGCAGCGTGGTCAGACCCATGCCCTGCGGCTGGCCACCAGCGGTCTGGGCATGGGCGGCGGGAATCAGGAAGGCGAGCAGGTTCATCTTGTGTCCTTGGGTTGGGAGGCGCCCCGCCCAGGTGGGCCGGGGAGTCGCCGCGAAACGGGGGTCAGCCTCGAAGTATGCCACGGCCCCGGGAGTTCGTCCTTGGGCCGTTTGGCAGGGTCCGCGCGCCGGCCCAGGCCGGGGTGGAACCCTTACAGAGCCGGCGTGGCCATGCCACGGGCCGTGTAGAAGGACTCGCGGAAGGCGGTAAAGGTTCCCGCCGCGATGGCCGCGCGCATGTCGGCCATCAGCTTTTCGTAGTAATACAGGTTGTGGATGGTGCCCAGCATCGGCGCCAGCATTTCATTGCAGCGGTCCAGGTGGCGCAGGTAGGACCGGGTGTAGCCGCTGGTGCAGGCATGGCAGCCACAGCCCGGCTCGATGGTGTCCATGTCGCGCTCGTAGCGGGCGTTGCGGATGCGCACCGTGCCGAAGGACGTGAAATAGTGGCCGTTGCGGGCATTGCGGGTGGGCATCACGCAATCGAACATGTCCACCCCGCGGGCGACGCCTTCGACCAGGTCTTCCGGGCGGCCCACGCCCATCAGGTAGCGCGGGCGGTCGGCCGGCAGGATCGGGTGCATGTGGTCGAGCATGGCGTTGCGCTCGTGCTCGGGTTCGCCCACGGCCAGCCCGCCGATCGCATAGCCATCGAACCCGATCTGCTGCAGGCCCTCGGCCGAACGGCTGCGCAGGTCATGGTGGACTCCACCCTGGACGATGCCGAACAGGGCCGCATCGTTGCCCAGCTCATCGTGCGCGTTGCGGCTGCGCTGGGCCCAGCGCAGGCTCAACTCCATCGAGGTGCGCGCGACCGGCTCGGTGGCCGGGTACGGGGTGCACTCGTCGAAGATCATCACGATGTCCGAATCGAGCACCTTCTGGATGCGCATGCTCTCTTCCGGCCCCAGGAAGACCCGGGCGCCGTCGGTCGGCGAGGCGAAGGTGACGCCCTGCTCGGTGATCTTGCGCCGGTGCGCCAGCGAAAACACCTGGAAACCGCCGGAATCGGTCAGGATCGGGCCGTCCCAGCGGGCAAAGCCATGCAGGCCGCCGTGGTCGGCGATCACGTCCAGGCCCGGGCGCAGGTACAGGTGGAAGGTGTTGCCCAGGATGATTTCCGCGCCCAACGCCCGGATCTGCTCCGGCAGGATGCCCTTGACCGAGCCATAGGTGCCCACCGGCATGAACGCCGGGGTTTCCACGGTGCCACGCGGGAAGGTCAGGCGGCCGCGGCGGGCGCGCCCGTCGGTGGTCTGGAGCTGGAACTGGAGTCGGGACATGGAGCGGGATTCGGGCAAATAATTGCCGATTATCGCCGAAAAGCGACCGACATGCCCTGCCGCACCCGGCGCAGGCCAGACCGGCGCCACCCTCGCGCCCCCGGTACCGGGCAACGGCGGGCCCTACCCCCGACCCACGGCCGGCCCGCGCAGCGCCGACCGTGGGTCGGCTGCCCTCGGCTCACGCCTGCGGGAACAACAACATCGCATCCCCGTAGCTGAAGAATCGATATTTCTCGGCAATCGCGGCCCGGTAGGCCTCGAACACCCGCGCCTGCCCGGCAAACGCCGAGATCATCATCAGCAGGGTGCTTTCCGGCAGGTGGAAGTTGGTCACCATCGCGTCCACGCTGCGGATCCGGTAGCCGGGGGTGATGAAGATCTGGGTTTCACCGGCGTACGGCAGCAGCTCCCCATCGCGCATCGCGCTTTCCAGCGCGCGCACCACGGTGGTGCCGACGCCGATCACCCGCCCGCCGGCGGCCCGCGTGCGGCGCACCTGCTGGACCAGCTCGGCGCCCACGTTGAGCCATTCGCGGTGCATCACATGGTCGGTCAGGTCATCCACCCGGACCGGCTGGAAGGTGCCCGCGCCCACGTGCAGGGTCACATGGCCGAAATCCACGCCTTTTTCCTTCAACGAGGCCAGCAGGGCCTCATCGAAGTGCAGGCCGGCGGTCGGGGCCGCCACCGCGCCGATCTCACGGGCAAAGACCGTCTGATAGCGCTCGCGGTCATCCACGCCCGGCTCGCGCTGGATGTAGGGCGGCAACGGCAGTCGGCCGGCGTGCAGCAGCCACTGCTCCAGCGCCTCGGGCACGTGGAACTGCAGCACGTAGAACTCGCCGTCGCGGCCCAGCACCTCGGCCTCGCCACCGGCGTCCAGCGCGATCCGGCTGCCCGGTTTGGGCGATTTGCTCGCGCCCACTTGGGCCCGGGCCTGCTGCGCGCCGAGCAGGCGCTCGATGAGGATCTCGACCCGGCCGCCACTGGCCTTCTGCCCGAACAGGCGCGCCGGAATCACCCGGGTGTCGTTGAACACCAGCAGGTCGCCGGGGTTGAGCAGGTCCGGCAGGTCGCGCACGTGGCGATGATCGAAGGCGGCCGGCGCCGGCGGCACCAGCATCAGGCGGCTGGCCGAGCGCTCGGCAAGGGGCGCCTGGGCGATCAGCTCGGGCGGCAGTTCGTAGTTGAAATCGGACTTCTTCAAGGGAGCGCACGGCAACGTGTAGGCAATGTCGCGCATTGTACGACTGGCCCTCGGTGGCAACGCAGGATTCGGCGAACGTCGCGCAAAATGCTGCTATGCAACAGTTTTCGGCGGGGTTATCGCGCGAAAAGCCGCGTGCTAGCATCGGGATGGAAGTCAGATGCACGAGCAGGAATACCCCGAGCGCGCGCGAATAGACGCGCGTTTTGCATTTCCGCCGTGCCGCCAATCGTTTCAGGAGATCTGCAATGAGCTTCATCGAACGTCTTGCCCCCCTTCGCGCCCAGCCCGGCACCCGCCTCACCACCGGCCTGGATGACGCCAGCCTGGAACGCCTGGCCACCGGCCACCCGCAGCTGGTCGCTGCGATCGACGCTGCCGCCGCCGAATTCGAGCGCGTGCGCGCCGAGCTGGGCCCGCTGCTGGCGCTGGACGAACGCGCCCAGATCGATGCGATGCAGGATGGGTTCGTCAATTTCTATGCCGACGATGCGGTGACCCCGTACGTGGCCCTGGCCGCCCGCGGTGCCTGGGTGGTGACCCTCAAGGGCGCGGTCCTGTACGACGCCGGCGGCTACGGCATGCTCGGCTTCGGCCACACCCCCGAGGCGGTGATGGCGGCCATGGCCGCGCCGCAGGTGATGGCCAACGTGATGACGCCGAGCCTGTCCCAGCAGCGCTTCATCCAGGCCCTGCGCAAGGAAATCGGCCACGTGCGTGGCGGTTGCCCGTATGCCCGCTTCATGTGCCTGAATTCCGGCTCCGAAGCCGTCGGCCTGGCCGCGCGCATCGCCGACGTCAACGCCAAGCTGCAGACCGATCCGGGCGCCCGCCATGCCGGGGCAAAGATCAAGCGCGTGGTGATCAAGGGCAGCTTCCACGGCCGTACCGATCGCCCGGGCCTGTATTCCGATTCCAGCCGCAAGACCTACATGCAGCACCTGGCCAGCTACCGCGGCGAAGACACCGTGATCGCGCTGGCGCCGTACGACGAGGAGGCGCTCAAGCGCGTGTTCGCCGAGGCCGAGCAGAACCAGTGGTTCATCGAAGCGGTGTTCCTGGAACCGGTGATGGGCGAAGGCGACCCCGGCCGCTCGGTGCCGCCGGCGTTCTATGCCCTGGCCCGCGAGCTGACCCGCCAGCACGGCAGCCTGCTGCTGATCGATTCGATCCAGGCCGGCCTGCGTGCGCATGGCGTGCTGTCCATCGTCGACTATCCCGGCTTCGAAGGCCTGGACGCGCCGGACATGGAAACCTATTCCAAGGCGCTCAACGCCGCCCAGTTCCCGCTCTCGGTGCTGGCCGTGACCGAGCATGCCGCGCAGCTGTACCGCAAGGGCATCTACGGCAATACGATGACCTCCAACCCGCGCGCACTGGACGTGGCCTGCGCCACGTTGTCGCTGCTGACCCCGCAGGTACGCGAGAACATCCGCGTGCGCGGTGCCGAAGCGGTGCGCAAGCTGGAGCAGCTCAAGGCCGACCTGGGCGGGCTGATCACCAAGGTGCAGGGTACCGGCCTGTTGTTCTCCTGCGAGCTGGCCCCGCAGTTCAAGTGCTATGGCGCCGGCTCCACCGAGGAATGGCTGCGCAACCACGGCATCAACGTGATCCACGGCGGCGAGAACTCGCTGCGCTTCACCCCGCATTTCGGCATGGACGGCGAAGAGCTGGACCTGCTGGTCGGGCTGGTGGGCCGCGCATTGAAGGAAGGCCCGCGCCGGGAGCAGTCGCAGGCCGCGTGAGGCCCGCCGCCGCGCACGCACAGGACAGCCGACCGTTTGGTCGGCTGTCATCCGGGCGGCCCGATTGGCCTCCGCGCCCGTAACGCGCGATAATCACCGGCCGCATTCGCGGAACGAACCCCGTCACGAGGCCGGAACATCGGTCATCGGCGGGGCTTTTTCGTTTCCGCCGCGCCAGTTTCTGAACACAGGAAGATCCAATGAAGTCGATTTGCGTTTACTGTGGCTCCAACCCCGGCAGCAAGCCGGTCTACACCGAGCGTGCCATCGCGCTGGGCGATCGCATCGCCCGGGACGGCCTGCGCCTGGTCTACGGCGGCGGCAACGTCGGCCTGATGGGCACGGTGGCCAACGCCGTGCTCGAAGGCGGCGGTGAAGTCACCGGCGTGATCCCCCAGCAACTGGCCGACTGGGAAGTGGCGCACCGTGGCCTGACCGAACTGGAGATCGTCGGCTCGATGCATGAGCGCAAGTCGCGCATGTTCGATCTGTCCGACGCGTTCGTGGCCCTGCCCGGCGGCTTCGGCACCATGGAAGAGATCTTCGAGATGCTCACCTGGCGCCAGCTTGGCATCGGCAACAAGCCGTGCGCCTTCCTGGACGTGGACGGCTTCTACGCCCCGCTGATCGGCATGATCGACCGCATGGTCGAAGAGCGTTTCCTGCATCCGGAGCAGCGCGCCGACCTCTGGTACGGCTCGGACATCGACGCGATGCTGGACTGGATGCGCGCCTACGAGCCGGCCCAGGCATCCAAGTGGATCGACGAAAAGCGCCGCGCCGCGCTGCGTTGATGCCGTCGCGTTCGCGGCGCGGTCAAGGCGCCGCGAACGTTTCCATCGGTGCCGGGCGCCCCAGCAGGTAGCCCTGGCCGTAATCGCAGCCCAGCTGCAGCAGCGTGCGCCGCTGGGCGTCGTTCTCGATGCCCTCGCCCACCGTCTCGATGCCCAGCGTGCGCGCCAGCGAGAGCACGCCCTGCACCAGCGCATAGGTACTCTGCATGTCCTGCCCGTGCAGGCCGGCGATGAAGCTCTGGTCGATCTTCAAGGTGGAGATCGGGAAACGGTGCAGATAGGACAGGGCCGAGAAGCCGGTCCCGAAATCATCCAGCTGCACCAGCACGCCGCGCTCGCGCAACTGCTGCAGGATGCGCAGCGTGCGTGGGCCATCGTCGAGCAACGCCACCTCGGTGATCTCCAGCCGCAGCCGGCGCGGATCGGCACCGGCGGCCTCGATCAGGCCGAACAGGCGCGCGCTGAAATCAGGCGAACGGAAATGCCGCGGCGAGACGTTGACCGACAGGTATCCCTCCCCGCCCCGGGCCAGCTGCCCGATCACCTCTTCATACAGCAGCCAGTCGACCTGTTCGATCAGCCCGCTCTCCTCGCCCAGGTCCAGGAACGCGCTGGGCAGCAGCAGGCCACGCCGCTCGTGCTGCCAGCGCAGCAGCGCCTCGTAACCGACCACCGCGCCATCGCCCAGGCGCACGATCGGCTGGTAATACGGCAGGAAATCGCGGTTGATGATCGCCCGGCGCAGATCGGCCTCCAGGTCCAGGCTGCGCAGCGCTTCTTCGCGCATGGCCTCGTCGAACACCGCGCAGCGGTCCTTGCCCTGCGCCTTGGCCCGGTACATCGCCGCATCGGCGTCGCGCACCAGCTCCTCGCCATTGCGGTAGCGCGGATTCCACAGGGCAATGCCCAGGCTGCCGGAAGGAAACAGCTCCCGGCCCTGCACCCACATCGATTCTTCCAGCGCCACCAGCATGCGCTGGGAAAAGTCACGCGCCGTTTCCAGGCCATGTTCGCACTGCAGCAGGATCGCGAACTCGTCTCCGCCCAGCCGCGCGACCACGTCGCCACTGCCGATCATCGACACGATCCGCTTGGCAACCTCCACCAGCATCTGGTCGCCGGCGGCATGGCCGATGCTGTCGTTGACCAGCTTGAACCGGTCCAGGTCCAGGAACAGCACCGCAAAGCGCGGTCCGTCCGGCTGTCGCGCACGCGCGATCGCATCTTCCAGGCGGTCCAGCAGGTGCAGGCGGTTGGGCAGGCCGGTCAGCGCATCGTGCATGGCCTGGTGGGTGAGCCGCTGTTCGGCGCGCAGGCGCTCGCCAATCTGCCCGAGCAGTTTGTCATTGACCTCGGCCAGCTCGCGGGTGCGCTCGTCCACGCGTTTTTCCAGCTCGGCGTGCGCATTGCGCAACCGCTCCTGGTCACGCTGGCGGGCCAGCCCGTTGCCGATGTTCTGGGCCACGAAGGTGAGCAGGCGCTGGTCGTGCGCGGTGAAGCTCACCTCCGGCGAGTAGCTCTGCACCACGATCACCCCGACCACATCGTCGTCGCTGAGCAGTGGCACGCCCAGCCAGCAGTGCGAGCGCGCACCAAACTCACGGACCCGGCCGGAGGCCCGCAGCGCGTCGATGTGGTCGCGCGAGGCCAGCAGCGGCTGGCGGTTGCGCACGATGAACTCGGTCAGCCCCTTGCTGAACGGGCGCGGCGCGCGCGACGCGTTGTACTCATCCACCGAGTAGACGAAATCCAGCCCGTCGCCGGCCTCGTTGACCAGGGCGATGTAGAAATTGCGCGCGTCCAGCAGCGTGCCGACCACCCCGTGCACCTGCACGTAGAACTGGGCCAGGCTTTCGGCGCTCATCGCCATCTCGGCGATGTTGAACAGCGCCAGCTGCAGCTTCTCGGCGCGTCGGCGCTCGACCACTTCGTCCTGCAGGCTGCGATTGGCGCGCTGCAGCTCCAGCGTGCGCCGCTCCACCTGACGCTCCAGCTGCACCTGCGCCTGGCGCCGGTCCATCGCGGTGAGGATGTGCTGGGCCACATAACCCAGCAGGGTGCGGTCGGCCTCGTTGTAGCGCACGCGCTGCTCGTAGCTCTGCACCACGATGGCACCGCACACCCGGCCCTCGCGCAGCATCGGCACGCCCATCCAGTCCAGGCTCTCCGGCCCACGGCTGGGGTCGTACTCGTCGTTCATCGCCGCCAGCAGCTCGTTGGACGGCCCGCTCAGCGGCTGGCCGTGGCGCAGCAGCGCGAAGGTGAGGCTGCGCGGCATTTCATGCTCTTCGTAGCTGCGGTCCGGGTCGGCCTCGAAGGTGTCGCGCTGGTCGGCGAAATACAGGAAGCGCACCCGTCGGCGCACATCGTCGTACTCGACGATGTAGCAGTTCTGCGCGTACATCAACGAATTGAGCACGCGGTGGAAATGCCGCAGCATTTCGGTCATTTCCAGGTCCGCACCGGCCAGGTCGGCAATCTCGTACAGCGCCTGCTGCAGCCGCTTGGAGGTTTCCAGGGACTTGATCTGCTCGCGTTGGCGGGCCAGCGCCAGCGCGTCTTCCAGCGCCTGGCGTGCCACGGTCCACCAGCCCGGGTCCGGCACCGCGCCCGCCGCGGTCAGCGCGTGCACGGCCAGCTCGCTGCCGTGATGCTGCCATCGGCGCAGCGCGGCCTCCGGCCCGGCCACGCCGCCCAGCAGCGCGTCCAGCAGTTCGGGGCCGGTCGGGGTGCAGCCCGGGTGCGCCTGGCAGCCCTCGCCCAGCCCCGGGTCCGACCACGCCAGCGCCACCTGCGCCTGCCCGGGCAGCAATGCGCACAGCGCCTGCGCAAGCGCAGCGGACACCACTGCGTCGCGATCAGGATGCCCCACGTACGTCACCCTCTGGCTGGACAGCATGTTGATCTCTTCTGGCACCGGATACCCGGCGCCTCCCCTGTGCCCGGAGCATAACGCGCCCACCGGGGGGCAATGGAAGCCCGCAACCCCGTTCAGCGCCCCCGGCCGTTGAATCGAACGTCCTCCTGCCCTGCCCTGCCATGTCCGCCGTCGCCGTCGCGCCCCCGTCCAGCTATGCGGAATCCTGCCCAGCGCTTACTCTGTGCGCCGTGGATGCCGCTGCCCTGCCAACCGACGAGTCGCTGATGCTGGCCTGGGCCGGTGGCGAACTGCGCGCCTTCGAAACCCTGTATGCGCGCCACCGCAGCCGCCTGTACAGCTTCCTGCTGCGGCAACTGCGCGATGCCGCGCTGGCCGACGAGATGTTCCAGGACGTCTGGCAACGGGTGATCGCCGCGCGCGCCGGCTGGCAGCCGGACGCGGCCTTCACCACCTGGCTGTTCCGGATCGCCCACAATCGCCTCAATGACCATTGGCGCGCCGCGCGGCACCGCCCGCCGGCGCCGGGCGACGCCGAGGAGCGGGTGGCGCGGATGAGCGATACGCGCACGCCGGAATCGCAACTGTCCGAGTTTGAACAGCGCCGCCAGCTACAACTGGCGATGGAGCAGCTGCCCGATGAACAGCGCGAGGTACTGCAGTTGCGGCTGGAGCAGGAACTGAGCCTGGAAGAGATCGCCCAGATCACCGGCGTGGGCCGCGAGACGGTCAAGTCGCGGCTGCGCTATGCGATGGACAAACTGCGTGCGGGGCTCGGCCAATGAATCCGTCCGAGCCGCTGACCCCCGAAGAACGCGAGCTGGCCCGCCTGCTCGGCCGCGCCGCGCCCAGCGCGCCGTCGGCCGCGCTGGACGAGGCGGTACTGGGCGCCGCGCGCGCGGCCGTGCAGGCGCCGCCGATGGCGGCGGTGGCGGCTGCCCCCGACCTGCAGGCCCCGCGCCAGCAGCGCAAGCGCCCACGATGGCCGGCCGCGCTGGGGCTGGCCGCCTCGGTGGTGTTCGCGGTCGGCATTGCCTGGCAGCTCAAGCCCGAGGCGCCGCAGCCGCCGCCATTGGCCGAGGCCGCACCGGTGGCGATGGACGCCCCGGTGGCGCCGCCCTCCGCCCCCGACGCTGCGCCCATTGCCGAGGACCGTGCGCCGGCTGACGCCGCGGCGGAGGTCGCCGCGGCGGCGGTCGACGTAGCCCCGGCGCCGCCGCCGCCGCCGCCGGCCCCGGCCCCGGCCCGCGCGCCGGTCCGGCCCCAGGCAGTTCCCGCCCCACCCCGGCCTGCACCGATGGTGACCCCGCCCGCGCCACCGGCGCCGGCGTCGGCCGCGCCCCGACAGGACGCCCAGGCGCCGAACGCGGCACCTGCGCTGGACACGGTGACCACGACCAGCGCACCGCGCCCGTTCAAGGCCGCGCCCACGCCAGCCGCCGAAGCGGCGCGCAGCGCCCCGGGGGTGATGCGACGGGCGGCACCGACGGCGCTGGGCGGTTTCTCCGCCGACGCCCTGGCGGCCGCCGTCGAGGCCGACGCGCTCCTGCCGCGCAAGCAATGGCTCAAGCGCATCCGCGAGCGTCGCGACGCCGGCGACCTGGACACCGCGCGCGCCAGCCTGGAGCGTTACCTGCAGCAGTACCCGGAAGCGCGCGTGCCGCGCGACGTGCGCCAGCTGCTGGACAACTGAGGGCAGGCGACGACCAACGGTCGTCACCTACAATGGTGGGAATGCCCGATACGCTCGCCACCGTCGTCAGCCACAGCCTGGAGATCAAGCACAGCCGCTTCATCGCCCACGCCGCGCCGATCGACGACGCCGCCGCCGCGCTGGCCTTCCTGCAGCAGGTGGCCGTTCCCGAGGCCACCCACAACTGCTGGGCTTACCGCTACGGCGGCGACTACCGCTCCAGCGATGATGGCGAGCCCGCCGGGACCGCCGGTCGCCCGATCCTGGCCGCGATCGATGGCCAGGGCCTGGACCGGGTGATGGTGGTGGTGATCCGCTGGTATGGCGGCATCAAGCTGGGTGCCGGCGGCCTGGTGCGCGCTTACGGCGGCACCGCGGCCGAGTGCCTGCGCACCGCGCCACGCCTGCCGCTGGTGGCGCTGACCGCGCTGCGCGTGCGCGCCGGCTTCGACGACCTGGGCGTGCTGCACGCCGCATTGGCCGCCCACGGCGCCGAAAAGCAGGGCGAAACCTTCACCGCCCACGGAGTGGAACTGGTGCTGCAGTTGCCCGCCGACCAGGCCGACGCATTGAAAATCCGCCTGCGCGACGCCACCCGTGATCGTATCCGCATCGAAACATGCACCGACCAGGCCCCCTGAATGACTGACACCCCTCCCCCGCCGGCTACGGCGGTCCGCCGCCTCGGCAGCCTGGGCACGCTGTGGCCGTTCGTGCGTCGCCATACCGGGCTGTTCGTGGCCTGGCTGGTGGCACTGGCGCTGTCGTCGGTGGCCACCTTGAGCCTGCCGCCGGCGGTCAAGCTGATGATCGACCATGGCTTCAACGACAACGGCCAGATCAACCGCGCCTTCGCGTTGTTGTTCCTGGTTGCGGTCCTGTTGGCGCTGGCCACTGCCGCCCGGTTCTTCTTCGTCTCGCTGCTGGGTGAAAAGGTCGTGGCCGACCTGCGCAGCCGTCTGTATGCGCATCTGATCGCCCTGGGCGCGGGCTTCCATGACCGCAGCCGCAGCGGCGAGCTGGTCTCGCGCCTGACCGCCGACAGCGAACTGCTGCGCAGCGTGATCGGCTCGACCATGTCGGTGGCCCTGCGCAGCAGCGTCACCGTGGTCGGCAGCCTGGTGATGCTGTTCGTGACCAGTCCGCACCTGGCCGCGTGGTCACTGGTGGGCATCCCGCTGGCGGTGCTGCCGATCATCATCGGTGCACGTCGGCTGCGCAGCATCTCGCGTGCCAGCCAGGACCGCATCGCCGATGCCAACAGCCTGGCCGCCGAGACCCTGGGCGCGGTGCGCACGGTGCAGGCGCATGCGCGCGAGCCGTATGAACGTGGCCGCTTCAATGCAGCGCTGGGCGAGTCGATCCGCGCCGCGCGGCGGCGCATCGGCGCCCAGTCGATCGTCACCGCCACCGCCATCGTGCTGGTGTTCGGCGCGATCGTCGGGGTGCTGTGGCTGGGCGCGCACGATGTCATCGACGGCCGCATGAGCGCCGGCACGCTGGGCCAGTTCGTGCTGTATGCCTTGATCGGCGGCGGCTCGGTCGGTGCCCTGGCCGAGGTCTGGAACGAGCTGCAGCGCGCCTCCGGCGGCATGGGCCGGATCGCCGAACTGCTGCAGGAAGACATCGAGATCACCAGCCCGGCCGACCCGCAGCCGTTGCCACAGCCGCTGCGCGGAGAGATCCGTTTCGAGGATGTGGTGTTCCACTATCCGCAGCGCCCGGATACCGCCGCGCTGGAACATTTCGACATGCACGTGCGCCCCGGTGAGACCGTCGCCCTGGTCGGCCCCTCCGGTGCCGGCAAGAGCACGGTGCTGTCGATGCTGCTGCGCTTCCACGACCCGGCCAGCGGCTGCATCCGGGTCGATGGGGTGGACGTGCGCGAGGTGGACCCGGCCGCACTGCGGGCGCAGATGGCGCTGGTGCCGCAGCAGCCCACGCTGTTTGCCAGCACCGCACTGGACAACATCCGCTACGGCCGGCTGGAAGCCACTGACGACGAGGTGCAACGTGCCGCCGCGGCCGCCGAGGCCGATGAGTTCCTGCAGGCCTTGCCCGAGGGCTACCTGAGCGAGCTGGGTGAGCGCGGCGCGCGCCTGTCCGGCGGCCAGCAACAGCGCATCGCGATCGCCCGGGCGCTGCTGAAAGATGCGCCGATCCTGCTGCTCGACGAGGCCACCAGTGCGCTCGACGCGCAGAGCGAGCGCGCGGTACAGCAGGCGCTGGAGCGGCTGATGGCCGGGCGCACCACGCTGGTCATCGCACACCGTCTGGCCACCGTGCTCAAGGCCGACCGCATCGTGGTGATGGACCACGGCCGGATCGTCGCCCAGGGCACGCACGCCCAGCTGCTGGCCGAAGGCGGCCTGTACGCCGAGCTGGCGCGGCTGCAGTTCATCGATTGATGACGCATCGCTAACGTGGCGCGTTGCATGGTGCGCGGGTCATCGACCCGTGCTGCAAGGAGGTGCTTCATGTCGTTCCGACAGTTCCCCGCCACCGACGCCAACGGCGAAAGCTACGTCATCATCGAGTTCAAGCAGGAACAGCCCGGGCAGACCGACCCGGCCGCGGCCACGGCCCGCTACGAGCTGGCCGACGGCCGCCATCTGGTCCGCGACGGACGCCAGTTCCGTACCGCTGGCGGTGAGTTGACGCTCACCACCTGAGCACGCGCGGTGATCCGGTAAAGGTCAAGCAAAATAGTTGAAAAAAGGCTGGTCATTTTCTGACCAGCCATCTTGACAGCCTTGCCGGGCAAGGGCTGCGCGCGGTTATCCACATGTTTGTGCGCAACTCATCCACACCCCCTGTGGATGAATGCGGCGCTGCAGCAGGTCAGCGCGACAGGACCCGGCCAATGCCCGAGCGATCGATTTCCTCGGCGGCGCGCTGCAGCGCGGCGGCATCGCTGCCGGCCACGAAACCGACACGGAAATGCACTTCCCCACCCGGCGTGCGCGAGGAGTGGATCGAGGCCAGGCTCACCGCATGCCGCTCGAATACGTGCAGCAGTTCGCGCAGCGAGCCTGGCCGGTCCTCAGGCAGGTGCACGCTGATCGCGTTGCGCTCGGTCAGGTCGGCCAGCAGGTAGCCCACCCGCTCGAAGGTGTAGTTGCCCTCGGCCAGTACCGTCTCGCCCTGGCTGTCGTGGTTGTCCAGCAGCATGTGCTGGCGGAACGCGGCACGCGCGGCGTCATCGCCCTGCCCCACCTGCGCGCGCAGGTGCTGCAGCTGGGCCAGCAGCCGGTCCAGCATCGGCGCCACGTGCGGATTGCCGAACTGGATGTCCTCGTAGATCGCCGGGTTCAAGGACAGGATGCGCGCGATGATCGCCGTGTCCAGTTCAAAGGACGCCGAGCGGTACGGCATCAGCGCCGGCAAGGCGCCCAGCAGCGGGGCGTACTCGCGCAGCACGCCGGCCTGGGCCAGGTGGGTGGCGTGCACCATCGCCTGCACCAGCGCCATCACCTGGTCGTGGTGCTCGGGGGTGGCATGCACGCATTCGGCTTCCAGCGCGGCGCACAGCTGCTGCACCCACGGCTGCCAGCGCGACACCCGCGCCTGGCACACCACCAGTACCCGGCCCTTGAGCGTCGGCGCCTTGGGCGGCGCGGTCATCGGGTGCAGCCCCACCACCTCGGCCTGCGACGCCAGCATGGCCGCCACCGGCGCGCTTTTCACCGAGGTCACATCCAGCCACAACCGGCCCGCCTCGCGCCCGGCCGAACGCGCCACGTAGTCGGCGATCAGTGCCGGGGTGTGCCGGATCGGGGCCGAGAAGATCAGCACGTCGGCACGCTGCAGCAGTTGCTCGGGATCCTCCGAATGCGGATCGGCCGGATCGTGGCCGATCACCTCCAGGCCCATGCGCTGCTGCAGGAAACCGCGCAGCCAGCGCCCGTAGGCGCCGGCACTGCCGACGATGCCGACAACCGGCGCTGCGCTCACGCCAGGCGCTCGGGCAGAAAGCGCAGCGGTTGGGCCAGCGCGGCGGGCGCTGCGGCCAGCACGTCGAACTCCTCGTGGCCATTGGCCAGCGTGGTTTCCAGCGCCACGTGGACGCCGGCGATGGCACGCGAAATCGACTGTTCGAAGGTTTGGCCGCGCAGCAGGAAGGCCACCAGCAACGACATCAGCACATCGCCCGTGCCGGCCACGTCGACCGGCAGGTGCGGCGAGGACCAGCGCCAGATCGCATCGCGGCTGACCGCCAGGGTGACCAGCTGCCCCGGCTCGCCGCCCACGCTGTGGGCCAGCACCCATGTCGGCCCCCGCGCCAGCAGCGCCTGGGCGGCGGCAATGGCGTCATCCTCGGCCAGGCTGGGCATGCCGGTCAGGCGGCCCAGTTCGAAGGCATTGGGGGTGACCAGCCACGCATGCGGCAGCAGCCGGTCGGCGAAAATGGTTTCCAAGCCCGGTTCCACATAGGGGCCGGTGTGGGTATCGCCGATCACCGGGTCCAGGCAGTAGCGCAGTTGCGGCGAGGCCGGCAGCACCGTATCCAGCCAGTCGGCGAAGGCCGCGCCATTGCCGACGCTGCCAAAGTAGCCGGACACCAGCATGCGCGCGCGCTGCGGCAGGCCGCGTTCGCTGGCGCCGCGCAACAGGTCGGCAAACCAGTCCGAGGGCAGCACGCGGCCGCGCGTGGTCTCGTAGAACGGCGCGTTGCTGAGCAGGGTGGTCGGCACCTCGGCCACGCGCACGCCCAGCGCGCGCAGCGGTGGCACCGCCGCGCTGTTGCCGGCATAGCCGTACACCAGCTGCGACTGCACCGAGATGACGTCGACCGGCGACGGACCGTCCGGGCGCTGGCGGCGTCCATGGACCAGGTGGCTTTCGAGGGATTCGTTCATGCCGCCATTTTACGCCCGGCGCCCGCCGCGTAGAGCCACCCCATGGGTGGCTGTCGACCCGGCCGACACCGCGCGCAGCCACCCATGGGGTGGCTCTACCCGGGCCACCCAAAAAAGGCCCGCTGTTGCCAGCGGGCCCTCGGTACATCGCAGCAACCGGCCTCGCTTACGAGGTCATCCGGTCCCAGAAGCCTTTCACGCCGTCGATGAAGGTCGCCGACTTCGGCGAGTGCTTGCGTGCCTCTTCGCCGGTGAAGGTGGTTTCGAACTGCTCCAGCAGCTTGCGCTGCTCGGTGGTCAGATTGACCGGGGTCTCCACCACCACGCGGCAGTACAGATCGCCTTCGCTGCGGCTGCGCACCGAACGCACGCCCTTGCCGCGCAGGCGGAACAGCTTGCCGGTCTGGGTCTCGGCCGGGATGCGGATTTCCGCATAGCCACCCAGGGTAGCCACGCGGATGGTGTCGCCCAGGGCCGCCTGCGAAATCCGGATCGGCACTTCGCAATGCAGGTCGTCGCCGTCGCGCTGGAAGATCGCGTGCTCACGCACGCGCACCTCCACGTACAGGTCGCCCGGCGGCGTGCCGGCCGGACCGGCCTCGCCTTCGCCGGACAAGCGGATGCGGTCGCCGCTGTCGACGCCCGCAGGCACCTTCACCGACAACACCTTGTCTTCCTCCACACGGCCGTTGCCGTGGCAGGTCTTGCACGGGGTCTGGATGATCTTCCCGCGCCCGTTGCAGTTGTGGCAGGCCTGCTGCATGGCGAAGATGCCACGCTGGATGCGCACCTGGCCGTGGCCGTGGCACACGCTGCAGGTATCGACCTTGCCGTCTTCGGAGCCGCTGCCGTTGCAGTCGTCGCACTCGGCCAGGGTCGGAATCTCGATGCGGCGCTCCACGCCCATCACCGCTTCTTCCAGGTCCAGCTCCATCACATAGCCCACATCGGCGCCACGACGGGCCTGGCGCTGGCCGCCGCCGGCACCGCCGAAAATGTTGCCGAAGATGTCACCGAAGATGTCGCCCATGTCCGGGCCACCGCCGCCGCCACCGCCGCCCATGCCGTGCTCGAACGCCGCATGGCCGTGGGCGTCGTACATGCGCCGCTTGTTGCTGTCAGACAGGGTTTCGTAGGCTTCCTTGCACTCCTTGAAGGAGGCTTCGGCCGCCGCATCGCCGGGGTTGCGGTCCGGGTGGTACTTCATCGCGCAGCGACGATAGGACTTCTTCAGTTCTTCTTCGGTGGCGGTGCGGGACACGCCCAGCACTTCGTAATAATCGCGCTTGCTCATGGTCTTGAATCGGGTTCCGGAAGTCGGGATTCGTCAAAGCGGAAGAGCGGAACCAGGTCCGCTCTTGCGCCGGGGCGCCCCGACAAGCCGCAACGCAGCTGCCAGGACCCAAGGGAAACGACGACGGGACGCTGCCTGCGCAACGTCCCGCGTCATGGTCCGGATCAGGACTTCTTGTCGTCCTTGACTTCGGTGAACTCGGCGTCGACCACATCGTCGTGCGCGCCGTTGTTGGCACCGGCGTCCGGGCCCGGGGCCGGGCCACCCTGCTCTGCCGCCGCCGAGGCAGCGAACAGGGCCTGGCCGGCTTCTTCCAGCACCTTCGACTTGGCTTCGATCTGCGCCTTGTCGTCGCCCTTCATGGCCGTTTCCAGGTCGGCCAGGGCCGACTCCACCTTGCCGATCACATCGCCACCGACCTTGCTGCCGTGCTCGGTGATCGCGGTACGGGTACCGTGGATCAGCGCGTCAGCCTGGTTGCGGGCCTGGACCAGCTCGTGGAACTTCTTGTCTTCTTCGCGGTTGGCTTCGGCATCGGCCACCATGCGCGCGATCTCGTCCTCGGACAGACCCGAACCGGCCTTGATCTCGACCTTCTGTTCCTTGTTGGTCTTCTTGTCCTTGGCCGACACGTGCAGGATGCCGTTGGCGTCGATGTCGAAGGACACTTCCACCTGCGGCATGCCGCGCGGGGCCGGCTCAATGCCGGAGAGGTCGAACTTGGCCAGCGACTTGTTGAAGCGGGCCTGTTCGCGCTCACCCTGCAGCACGTGCACGGTCACCGCCGACTGGTTGTCCTCGGCGGTGGAGAACACCTGCGAGGCCTTGGTCGGGATGGTGGTGTTCTTCTCGATGATCTTGGTGAACACACCGCCCATGGTTTCGATGCCCAGCGACAGCGGGGTCACGTCCAGCAGCAGCACGTCCTTGACGTCGCCGCCGAGCACGCCGCCCTGGATGGCCGCACCCAGTGCCACGGCTTCGTCCGGGTTGACGTCCTTGCGCGGTTCCTTGCCGAAGAACTCGGTGACCGCCTGCTGCACCTTCGGCATGCGGGTCTGGCCGCCGACCAGGATCACTTCGCTGATGTCGCTCGAGCGCAGGCCGGCATCGTTCAGCGCCACGCGGCACGGTTCGATCGACTTCTTGATCAGCTCTTCCACCAGCGCTTCCAGCTTGGCGCGGGTCAGCTTGATGTTCAGGTGCTTCGGGCCGGATGCATCGGCCGTGACGTACGGCAGGTTCACTTCGGTCTGCTGGGCGCTGGACAGCTCGATCTTGGCGCGCTCGGCCGCATCCTTCAGGCGCTGCAGGGCCAGCGGATCCTTGCGCAGGTCGATGCCCTGGTCCTTGTTGAACTCGTCCACCAGGTATTCGATGACGCGGTTGTCGAAGTCTTCGCCGCCCAGGAAGGTGTCGCCGTTGGTGGCCAGCACTTCAAACTGCTTCTCACCGTCGACGTTGGCGATCTCGATCACCGAGACGTCGAAGGTGCCGCCGCCCAGGTCGTACACCACGATCTTGCGATCCTTGTTGTCGCCCTTGTCCAGGCCATAGGCCAGCGCCGCGGCGGTCGGCTCGTTGATGATGCGCTTGACGTCCAGGCCGGCGATGCGGCCGGCGTCCTTGGTGGCCTGGCGCTGGCTGTCGTTGAAGTAGGCCGGGACGGTGATCACCGCCTCGGTGACCGTCTCGCCCAGGAAGGCTTCGGCGGTCTTCTTCATCTTCTCCAGCACGCGCGCGGAGATTTCCTGCGGGGCCATCTTCCTGGCATCGCTGGTCTGCACCCAGGCATCGCCGTTGTCGTGGGCCAGGATGCCGTAGGGCACGTGCGCGATGTCCTTCTGGACTTCAGCGTCGGTGAACTTGCGGCCGATCAGGCGCTTGACGGCGTAGAAGGTGTTCTTCGGGTTGGTGACGGCCTGGCGCTTGGCCGAGGCACCCACCAGCACTTCGCCGTCCTTGGTGTAGGCGACGATGGACGGCGTGGTGCGGTCACCCTCGGCGTTTTCGATGACGCGGGCCTTGCCGCCGTCCATGATCGCCACACACGAGTTGGTGGTGCCGAGGTCGATACCAATGATCTTGCCCATGAGGGAGACTCCTGAAAGTTCTGGGAACATCCGGCAGCTGCCGGGTTATGAATGGGATGTGTGGGACGCCGGGAGGACTTTCAAGCGGTCCATCAAACACAGCGTCCGATACCGGCCAAACGCGTTCAGCGTCGGCTGGCAATCAGTCGCGGGCCACCACGACCAGGGCCGGCCGCAGCAGGCGGTCGTTGAGCAGGTAGCCCTTCTGGAACACCTGGACCACGCTGCCCGGGGCCGCACCGGGTGCGTCGACCTGGCTGATGGCCTGGTGGTGGTCCGGATTGAAGGCCTGGCCGGTCGGGTCCAGCAGGGTCAGGCCGTTGTCGGCGGCGACCTTGAGCAGCTGCTTGTAGGTCAGCTCCAGGCCTTCGCGCAGCGGGCTGGGCTCGGCGCCGGCACTGTTGAGGCCGGCGTCCAGGCTGTCGAACACCGGCAGCAGTTCGCCCAGCAGCTTTTCATTGGCGAAGCGGCGCGCCTGTTCCACGTCGCGGGCCACGCGCTTGCGCTGGTTGTCCAGGTCGGCTCGCTCGCGCAGCGACTCGGCGCGCAGCAGGGCCACCTCGTTGTGCAGGCTGTCCAGCTGCTGCTGCAGGGACGGCTCGGCAGCCGGTTCACCGGCGGGATTCTGGGATGCGATATCGGGCTGATCTTGGTTCATTTCCGGATCCTTGGCGGTGACTCTCCGCCTCCACCCACCCCTATGTGGGCGGCGCTCCCGGTTTCAAGAGTGCTGGGCCGGTTTATGCCCGATCGCGGGACAATCCGCCGCCGGCCGGGTCGGCCAGCGCCGCGCCCAGCACCTGGGCGGTGGCCTCCACCAGCGGGATCATGCGGTCGTAGGCCATCCGCTTGGGGCCGATCACCCCCAGCACGCCCAGCACCTGGCCCCCGGCCGAGTACGGCGCGGTCACCAGCGACACGCTCTCCAGCGGCATCACCCCGGTCTCTTCGCCAATGAAGATGCGCACCCCCGGGGCCTGGATGGTGCGTTCGAGCAGCTGCAGGATCTCGCGCTTGCTGGCAAACACATCAAACAGCTCGCGCAGCCGCTCCAGGTCGGACAGGTCCTGCACGCCCATCAGCCGGGTCGCCCCGGCCAGCACCATGTCATCGGCCGGCGGCACCAGGGCCTGTTCGGCCAGCTCGATGCCGTGGGCCAGCAGCTGCTCCATCTCCGACTGCGCATCGCGCAGTTCCAGCAGCAGGCGGCGGCGGATCTCGGCCAGCGGCCGGCCGGCGCAGTTGGCGTTGAGGTAGTTGGCCACCTGCTCCAGCTCGCCCGGGCCGAACGCCCGGCGCGGCTCGATCACCCGGTTCTGCACTTCGTTGTCGGCAAACACCAGGATCGCCAGCACCCGGCGCGCATCCAGCGCCACGAAATCGATATGCCGGAAGGCAAACTGCTCCCGTCGCGGGGCACTCACCACGCCCACGAAGTGGCTCATCGCCGAGAGCAGCTCCGAGGCACTGCCCAGCAGGGCCTGGGTGCCGTTGCCGGTGGCCAGCTCGCTGCGCAGGCGGGTCAGTTCGCCCTCGCCGGGCGGCTGCATCTTGACCAGGCTGTCCACGAACACCCGGTAGCCGTGCGCGGTGGGTACCCGCCCGGCCGAGGTATGCGGCGAACTGAGCAGGCCCAGGTCCTCCAGGTCGCCGAGGATGTTGCGGATGGTGGCCGGACTGACATCCAGCCCGGCCAGTCGCGCCAGCGTCTGCGAACCGACCGGCTCACCATCCTGGATGTGGCGCGCGATCAGCGTCCGCAGCAGATGGCGGGCGCGCGGCGCAAGATGTGACGCGGATGGGTGCATGGAATCAGCCTGTGAGACGCCACCTTAGATAATGGCTGCGGGGGGCGAAGGCAAGTCATTGGTGCAGCCGCCCTCCCATGCTAGCTTTGCGCGGCTCGAGAACAGACAACCATGCTCAGACATCTATCGATCAAGGATTTTGCCGTCGTCCGCGCCACCGAACTCGAATTCGGCCCGGGCATGACCGTGGTTTCCGGCGAGACCGGCGCCGGCAAGTCGCTGATGGTCGACGCCCTGGGCTTCCTGTCCGGGCTGCGCGCCGACAGCGGCGTGGTCCGCCACGGCGCCGCGCGCGCCGAGCTCTCGGCCGAATTCGCGCCCGCGCAGGACGCCCCGGCGCGGCGCTGGCTGCGCGAGAACGAACTGGACGACGAGGACCAGTGCCAGCTGCGCCGGATCATCCGCGCCGACGGCGGCTCGCGTGCCTGGATCAACGGCCGCCCGGTCACCCTGACCCAGCTGACCGAACTGGCTGGCACCCTGGTGGAGATCCACGGCCAGCACGAACAACAGGCCCTGCTGGCGCGGCCCTCGCAGCTGGCGCTGCTGGATGCCTTCGCCCGCAACGAGGCCGAGCGCGGCCAGGTCCGCCAGGCTGCCGCCCGCTGGCAGGCGCTGGTCGACGAAGCCGAAGCGCTGTCGCGCCAGGGCGATGTGAGTGATCGCATCGGCTTCCTGGAACACCAGCTGGGTGAACTGCAGCGCGAAGACCTGGAGCCGGCCTCGATCGCCCAGCTCGGCAGCAGCCATCGCCGCCAGGCCCACGCCAGCGCGCTGATTGCCGCCTGCGACGTGGCCGTGGCACGCATCAATGGCGATGACGACACCTCGGCGCTGCAACTGTTGCAGCAGACCCGCCACGACCTGGCCCGCGTGGCCGAGCACGACCCGCGGCTGGGCGAGGTGGATGCCCTGCTCGACAGCGCCACCATCCAGCTGCACGAAGCGCTGGTCCTGCTGGACCGGGTGCATGACGACCTGGATGCCGATCCGGAGCAGTTCGAAGACATCGAACGCCGGCTGGGCCGCCTGCACGACCTCTCACGCAAGCACCGCGTCCCGATGGAAGGCCTGGGCGAGCACCGCGATGCGCTGGAGGACGAGGTCGAACAACTGCGCGGCGCCGACGTGCGCCTGCAGGCCCTGGCGGGCGAGATCGCGCTTGCCGCCGACCAGTGGCAGGCCGTGGCCGAGCGGCTCAGCGCCAGCCGGCGCAAGGCCGCCAAGGCCCTGTCGGAGACCACCACCGTGCTGATCGGTGAGCTGGGCATGGGCGGCGGGCAGTTTTTGATCGAGATCGAGCCGCAGACCGTGCTCAAACCGGATCCGAACGGCGCCGAACGGGTCGAGTTCCTGGTCGCGGCCAACGCCGGCCAGCCGCCGCGGGCCCTGCGCAAGGTCGCCTCCGGCGGTGAGCTGTCGCGCATCTCGCTGGCCATCGAGGTGGCCGCGCTGGACCTGGATGCAGTGCCCACCATGGTCTTCGACGAGGTCGATTCGGGCATCGGCGGCGCCGTGGCCGACATCGTCGGGCACAAGCTGCGCGCCCTGGGCGAGAAGCGCCAGGTGCTGTGCGTCACCCATCTGCCGCAGGTCGCCTCCAAGGGCCACGCGCATTACCGGGTCAGCAAGGCACCGGTGGACGGCATGACCCAGAGCGCGGTGGAAAAGCTGGACACCAAGGCCCGCGAAGAAGAACTGGCCCGCATGCTGGGCGGCGTGGAAGTCAGCAAGGAAGCCCGCGCGGCGGCGCGCAAGCTGCTGCAGGTCTGAGCGGCCGTACCGACCAACGGCCGGTACCTCCCCGCAACGTACCGGCCACCGGTGGGTGCCTACCGGCCCCGACCCGGTAGCGCCGGCCGCTGGCCGGCTCTGCGCGGACCCGGCTCCGCCCGCTGGATCCCCCCAGATCCCTCACCCCAACGGCCTGGCCAGATCCACCTGGGCCACCAAAAAATCCAGCAGCGCACGCACCCGCAGCGGCAGGTAACCGCCCTGCCCCTGGAACACCGCGTGCACTTCTTCCAGATCGCCCGGATTGGCCGTCTCCAGCACCGGCAGCAAGCGCCCGGCCGCCACATCGGCCTGTACCTGGAACGCCGCCAGCCGCGCCAGCCCGACCCCTCCCAGCACCAGCCGACGCAATGCCTCGCCGTCGCTGGCACGCGCACTGCCGCCGGTCTGCACCACCCGCCGCTCGCCATCGACCACCAGCGGCCAGCCGGACCGTGCACGCGGGTGGGCGATATCCAGCCGGTTGTGCGCCAGCAGGGCATCCACATCCTGCGGCATCCCGTGCCGCGCCACGTAGGCGGGCGCGGCCACGATCATCATCCGGGTCGCCCCCAGCCGCCGCGCCACCAGGCTGGAGCTCTTCAACGGCCCGGCGCGCACGGCCACGTCGGTACGCTGCTCCAGCAGGTCGATCACCTCGTCGGTCAGCACCACGTCCACGCCCACCTGCGGATGCGCGGCCAGGAAACCGGGCAGCAACGGCAACAGAAAGTGGTGCCCGAACGGCACATTCGCATTCACCCGCAGGCGCCCGCGCGGCTCGGCGTGGGCACTGGCACAGCGCTCGGCCTCGTCCAGATCGGCCAGCACACGCAGCCCGCGCTCGTAGAAGGCACAGCCCTCCGGGGTCAGCTGCAACTGCCGGGTGGAGCGCTGCAGCAACCGCGTGCCCAGCCGCTGCTCCAGCCGGGACACCAGTTTGCTGACCGCCGAAGGACTCAGCTCCAGCGAGCGCGCCGCGGCCGAGAAGCCGCCGGTTTCGATGACCCGGACGAACACTTCCAGTTCGCCGGAGCGGTTGATGTCGGTGCCTGCCATGAGGTGAATCCAGTTCACAGATGATTGTCCGTGAGCAGTCTAGTTCACAGATTCACCGAAGGTCACGATGGCCGTCCCCTCCAACGGATCGCCCGATGAACGTGCTCACCCGTCTCACCGCCGCCGCCCTGCTCGCTGCATCGACCCCGGCGTTCGCCCAGGCACCTGCGCCCTGGGTGGCCAGCTGGCAGGCCAGCCCACAGCCGGTCTGGGACGCGTCGTTCCTGTTTCCCACCCTGATCCCGCCCGCCCTGCACGGGCAGACCTTCCGCCAGACCGCCCGCCTCAGCCTCGGCGGCGACCAACTGCGGATTCGCCTGAGCAACGCCTACGGCACGACGCCGCTGCGGATCGGCGCGGCCAGCGTGACCGGCGCCGACGGCCAGGCCCCACGTGCGCTGACCTTCGAGGGCCACGCCGACACCGAGATCGCCCCGGGCCAGGCGCGCCTGAGCGACCCCGTGAAGCTGCCCACCGGCGACCTGCAGGCCGTGCAGGTCAGTGTCTACGTTCCCGCGCACACGCCGCTGCACACCTTCCATTGGGATGGCCGCCAGACGGCATCGATCGGCGCCGGCGACCAGACCCTGGCGCTGCGGATGGACCCTGTATCCACCACCAGCGCGCGCCTGTTCGTGACCGGGATCGAGGTGCAGGCCGCCGCCGGCGCCCGCAGCGTGGTGGTGATCGGCGATTCCATCACCGATGGCGCCACCGCCAGCCTGGATCGGGACCAGCGCTGGAC